>Ga0181356_1001555_pt1 | contig 9922 bp, 17 predicted proteins | sample Fa13VDMM110SN_FD_130104 | JGI IMG/M metagenome (GOLD analysis project Ga0181356, IMG submission 130104) | Freshwater viral communities from Lake Michigan, USA - Fa13.VD.MM110.S.N | ecosystem: Environmental > Aquatic > Freshwater > Lake | place: USA: Michigan | collected 2013-09-24 | reverse complement strand
TGAAATAGCTGAAATCAATAAAATTTTGGCTTCCAAAAGAATTAAATTTAGATTTTAATGAAACTCACTAAAAATAAAATAGTTGGGGGCTTGGTTATTACGGGTCTTTTGTTAGGGGGCTATGCTCTTTACAGATTTGTGTTGGCTCAAACCAACCTATTGGCTCAATATTCCTACAAGTTTGTGGGTTTGAGGGTAAGAAAACTTTCAAAGGAGTTGGTTTCTTTCGAGATTGATTTGGAAATTACCAATAAGTCATCGGTAGAGGCTTTGATTAAGGAACTTTTCTTAAAGGTTTATTTGGATAATACCTACGTTGGTAACGTTACCTCACCAACTTCTTTTATCGTTTCTCCAAATAGCACCTATAAAGCAACCCTAAAATTTGATTTTGTTCCTATGGCTTTGAAAACCAATATAGTGAACATACTTTTCGATGCTTCCTTGCAAAAGGATGTACCTTTGGAGTTTAAGGGCTACGCTTCAATCGAATCGGGAAAAATAAAATCAGATTTGCCGATAAATTATAGCACAACTTTCCGAGAATATTTTGAAATTTGAGGTGTAAATAACACCCACTATGAGTTTTCAAAAAAATGAAACAAAAAGAGTTATGTCAAATGCGATTTCAAGGTTTGCTAAGGAGTTTGGAGCATCACAAAATGATGTTCAAATTCTTATGTCCTTGGATTCAAACAACGAACTAACCTTTAAGTCTTGCCTTGGTTTTAAGCCACAAAAACAAATTGCGTTCAACGAAATACTTGGAGTAAAAATTGATTTGTTAGGTTACGGAAAAGTAGCCCAACCTTTTCTAAAAACATCAATTTTAAAGTTAGAAGCCGAAAATGAACTTAAAAAAGGGTTTGTTTTTGCTCAAACTAAATCGGATGTTTTGGATTTTTTGTTATTTAATTCAGAGGGCAAGTTTGTAAAAAATTATTCACTTGACCAATTTTTATGACAGAATTAGCATTTGCAAGTGTAAACCTCGCACAGGCTCCTAATGGTAACGCCTTAGCCCTCTTTTTAGATGGTGCGGATGGGGTTATGAAGGTAAAAGATATTCGAGGTGTTGTTGCACCTTTAAGCGACTATGTTTCGGGTGGTGGAGGTAGCGGTGATGGTGAAACCACAATACCAATTACTTGCAACGTATCGGGAGGTGTTGGTGGTATAGCGGATGGTGAAACAATTCCCGCAGGAACCGACCTAACCACTTTTGTTACATCGTTATTAGTAACAATTATTCCCGCAACTTTAAGTATTGTAATAAGCCCAAGTACGGCATTGCAACAAATTCAAACCATAGGAACCCTTACTTCAAGCGTTGTAGTAACACCAACATATTCTGCGGGAACCGATAGTGCGCCAACGGATTATGATGTGAATTTAACCATCAACGGGGTAACTACAACACCTTTTACAACCACTACGCCAACTGCAACAACCATTTCGGTTTCTAAAAATGCGGTATCTTTTGTGCAAATTCAAGGTGTTGTTACCAATCCTGAAAGGGTTGTTAATTCAAACACCCGAACATTTTCATTTATTTTCCCTTACTATTCGGGAAGGCTTACTCCAACTTCGGGTTCAACTCCCCCAACAACATCGGAAATTGCTACGTTTATTCAAACGGGTAGCGTTGCAGGATTTACGGGGCAATTATTTAATAGTGCAACCCTTGGTAACGTGGCTACAAACGTTGCGTTTTCTTTTTCTTCAAGCGCAACTGCGGGTTTCCTTTTCGTGGCAATACCTCAAACTACAATTAACGCATCGAACTCGGTCATTTCAACACCCGCAAAAACTTCGTGGTTTGTAACATCAAATCCCGCCTTTACAGATGCAATCGGAGGTGGGGGTGGTGCATTATTCCCAAATGTGGCAAGTACGCAGTCAATCACCAATACGGGGGTATGGACAGGGAATTTTGATATTTACATTAGCGGGTATCAATCTCAATCCGACCCATTAACATTTCAAAACTAATAAATCATGGCAGTAGTATTAGCAACCAATTGGCAAATTACGGCTCCATCGCCAATTGATTCACGTTTTGGTGGGTCAAATACAAGCCCTTGGACTTCAATAGCCATAGCGAATAGCAACATTCCAAGCATTTACCGATTCCAAGGCTTAACGGCTACAATTATTAGTGGAGGTCAAGCGGTAGATGTTTGGTATCAATACGGCATTACAGATAGCGACCTAATCGTAAAACAATACACCGCTTCGCTTACTGCGGGGCAACTGATGAGTTTGTCGGGTAATGCGGTTTCTTTTGTTGGTGGCACAATTACGGGTGGAAACGTTGTTGTAACGACTTCAAGTGGCAATCAATTTACTTTTAGAGGGTCGGATTCATCCACTCCAACATTAACGTTAGAAGGGCAATCGGGTACAGGTTGGGCAAAATTGTTTTTCAATCCACATACAGGATTAGATTCCTTCATTGATACCCAAAACAATAGCAAGCTTTATTTTCAAACTAATGGTGTTGGAACAACCTATTATGATGCAACTCAATGGCTTTTTGCTTTGCCAATACAATCAAATGCTACGTTATCTTCAAGTGGTACGGCACTTCAAATTACACCAACTTTTGCTTCATCTTCAAATGGAATCTTAATTGGTGGTACTTCTGCAAGTGCAACTACAAGGGGTTTGTCAATTACAACTACATTGACAGGGGCAACTTCAAATGCTTTCAGTATTACATCAAGCGTTACATCGGTGAGTACTTTGGGAAGGGTGGTTAATATTTCCCCGACCTTAGTTGCAAGTGTAAATAGTGATGTTTTACAAACACTATTTTTGAATCCAACCTTTACACTTGGCGCATTTACAGGGGTTACAAGGTATTCAATTTTTTCAAATAACGGGCAAACGTATTTCAGTAGTGGGGATATAACCTTTACCAATAACCCCGCTCACTTTTTTACATTTAACGCTAATACGGGGGTTGGAAACGTAACCACAGGTTTTGTTATTTCAGGCACAACAACCTCATCTTCCGCATCGGATATTCTTTTCGATGTAAGGGATAATACGACTTCAAGATTCTTAGTGGAAAGAAGTACGGGAGTTACTTTTGGCGCAACTTCGGTAAACTTTCCTAATAACGTATCACTTCAAACAAGTGGTTCGGCATCTACTCTTATTATTTCTTTGGGTAATAATAGGATGCTAAATGCTTCAAGTACAGGAAGTGCTAACGCAGGAACAACTTTCAAAAATTTTTCGCACTCTCATACTGCATCAGCATCACCAAATACAGGAAACTACACAACCTTGTTAATGCAAGATACCTACAACTTTGTTTTAAGTACATCGGGTTCTCCCGTTGCAAGGTCATTGTATATTAACCCAACCTACACCCCAAGTGCAGGTTCAACGTACAGGGCAATAGAGGTTACAAGTGGTGATATTGCTTTTAATACTACATCGGGAAAGGTTTTCTTCGGTGGAACAAGTGCGGTTAGTTCAACCACAAATGCTTGTTTAGTTATTTCTAAGCAATCAAACCAAGCGCAAATGAATTTCAACCCCCTTGCTTCGGCTATTACTTCAAGTGTTTTAGGGGATATTTGGTTTGATTCAAGTTATTACAATCTTTACATGACCCAAAAGGACTTTGGGAACAATACAACCGATTTTAAATTCCTAACTTATTTTAATTCTTCTTATACAGGTCAAGTGGTAGTTCCTTCTGCAACGAATGGCATATCGGGTGCTTTGGGAAGCGATAAAGTTTTATTAGAACCCGACCTTTGGATTGAAATAAATAATGCAGGTGTTGTTTATTATTTACCTTGTTACACTAACCCATAAAAATAAAAAAATGGCTTTAATTCCACAAAACGGACAAAATGTGCAAGTGCCGATAGCACCATATCAAACCGCATCAGTTGGCTATATTTGGGTTGTTTTCAACATGAATATACCCGATTATGCAAGCGTTTCACTTGAACTTTGGAACTCGAAAGAGGATAAGTTTACTACTTCAATTTATGGTGGTTTACAACCAATAACACTTTTAGATATAGGCAACGTTCAAGCCCAATTCAATACTGCCGATTTAGGTAATGTGGTGAATACGTTTGCGATAAATTTTTTGCAAACAAATTTCAATCTTACTTTTGTAGTAACAGACTTAAACTAAAATTTTATGACACCCACAAAAATTTCTAACAAACAATTGGTTATGACGATAGATTTCGCAAACAACATGGTAAAACGAGAGGACAAATTAGGTCATTCTTGCCGTATGTTGTTGGATTCCTTGAAGCCATCGGTTGAATCATTCAATAAGGAGGTTAAGAAACTTCGCCTTAAACATTCCGCAGTTGATAAAAACAATTGCGTTATTCTAAACGAAAAGAGCGACTACTCTTTTACCAAAGAGGGCTTAACGGCATTAGAAGAAGAAATGGACTTATTGATGGATTTAGAAATCGAATTGCCTAAGATTAATTGGTTGTTAGTGGATAGCAAAAGTTTCTCTGACATTGGCGAAATCCCACAAGAATATGAATTTTTGCGGGGTATAATCTTTGAATAATATGGCTAAAACGATTAGTAAAGAATCCTTACCCGAACAAGACCCTATTCGATACGAATTGCAAGAAATTCACGATAGGTTGAACTCAATTGAAGTTACTCTTGCCAAGCTAACCCAAGCGGTTATTGGTGATAAGGCTTTTGGTCAAAAAGGGCTTGTAGAACAAGTTAATGAGCATCGAAAGTACATTGAGAACGACAAAGCCCTTAAAAACAAATTTATTGGCGGTTCATTGGTTATTGGGGTTGTTTGGACTGCTCTATTAAAGTTTTGGGATAAAATATTCGGTTGATATGAAGATTGGAAGTTTTATAGGCGGTATTGTTGTCGGGGGAATACTTGTAGGTGGCTTCGTTGTTTACAAAAAGTTTTCGGGAGGCTCATCTTGGTGGGATAACATTTATTTTTAAAATTATGAATAAGAAACAAATTTATTGGGGATTAGGAATTTTGGTAGTGTCCGTTGGTGGGTACTTTGCCTACAAAAAATTCGTAAAGAAAACCCCTCCAAAAGATTCGGAACCAAAAACTCCATTCTTCCCAACCCCAACGGGTGAGGCTCCCAAGCCATCAACTCCATTTCCATTTTTAGTACCCGATAAACCCGCAATGTAATGAAAGCTAATAAGACATTAATCGTAGCAGGAATTTCCGCTATCGCATTAGGAACAACCTATTTCGTTTGGAATTATTTTCACAAGAAAAAGAAACCAACTATTACCCCACCCGTTACTCCACCATCAACGGGAGGTAGTACGGCATTAAGTACATCATTCCCTATCAAGTTTGGAACCTTCAATAACCAAAACGTTGTTGTCTTGCAAAAGGCTATCAAGGTTACGGCTGATGGTGATTGGGGCAAAATTACCGAGGGTAAAATGAAAGACCTTGGACATCCCAATAAGACTTTCACATCCAAGACCCAATTAGACCAATTTATTTTTGAAGTAGCTTTTGGTTCAACCGAGGACACACCAACGTATTACACACTACCATGACGCTTGTAGAAACGCTTAAAGCAAACGTAGAGAAACTTATCAATGATATTGATGAGCAATACCAAAAGGCGAAATTGAAAGGTGATGTCGCCTATGAAAGGGTTTTTAGAGAACTCAACCCTTATCGTGATGACCTACAACGTTATTTCGATAAATTGGCTAACAAGGGTCGTGAGCCTATTTCCGATGAGGAATTAGAAAACATTATTCAAGGTACAAAAGAGGCTACCGAGAGAATGAAATTGATTGAGGCAAAAACAAGTGCTACTATTCGTAGGAGCCTTGGATTCCTTATCGTTTCGTTAGGGTTGCTATATGTAGGTTACAGAATTTTTAAGAAAAATGGAAAAGGATAAGTTACTAACCCTTGGTGGGTTGGCTTTGTTGTTATTTGTGATTTACAAGGCATCTAAGAGTAAACCTAATTGTGATAGAATCAAACCGCCTAAAACGGCTATGGGCAAAACTCCTTCGGAAAGAACCACCGAGGCTATGACCTATTTAGAGGCTTATAGTTTGGCAAAAGATAATGGGGAATCGGCTAAGTTTTTAAAGGACTTTGTTGATGACATGAAGGTTTCCTCGCAAATGTATATTAAAGAGGTGGGGGGCAAACCCTATGTTTACGATTCCAAGGACAACCAACTTTTAATGTGCTATAAGTAATGCCATCAATAGTGCTATCCCCAAGTGTATCTGTACCCGCTTCCGTTGTTTCGGTATCGAGTGCAAGTTCTTTGGTTACTTACGAGCAAATTAAGGCTTCGCTTGGGGATTATGTGTTTGGTATTAGAAAGATTTACTTTGAAGCAAACCCGTTGCAATTAACAAAACCACTATTGTTTGTTCGCAGGAACGCAAATGGTGATAAGGTATTTGAACCGCTTACGCAAGTTTATGACCCATACCAACAACAAAACTCCCTTATTGAGGATGTTTCGAGTAAAATGTTTACCTTGGATGGTTTCACAAACATTGTTACGGATATTTTGCCGTTTGAAACCGCAACACTTTACTTTGATACAATTCAACTTAGTATTTCCGAATTAAATAACGGACTTACACCATTTTGGGATTTGGTTAAAGAGAATGACTTAACGGATTTTTTCAAGGATTACGTTAATAAAACGGAAGTAGTAAAATGAAGGCGGTTTCAATAGACTTGAATTTTACCAATAATACGAGTGAAACTCAAACCATATCTTTTTTCAACGGAGGCGCACAACTCGACACCAATGTTGGCATTGAACAACAAACCAACTACGGAAATTTTGGGGGATTATTCCCAACCGCTTTTACATCCTTTGAGGTAACGATTGGCTCGGTATTGTTTGGTGGCTCCCTTTCAGTTTCGGTAGGTACTGATGTTGAACAATGGAATGACTTTGTTTCCCAACTAAACTTACAAGTTCCCGTTGCAACATTTGGTTACATTATAATTGACCCGAACAACCAAGACACATGGGAATTAACTTGCACAAGTAACTTTTCATTTGGCGATTTGACACTAAACTTCTAAAAAAAAACCCTCACTTGGAGGGGCTAAGATTATGCAAAAAGACTTGGTTCGGATTTTACTTCATCGGGCAACTCCACTAATAGAGATTCTTCGACATTTTCGGTTTCATCGGCTAAGATAGTATCATAAGGATTTTTGTGTCGGGATTGTTTTTGCAACTTTTCCGATTGCAATATCACGTTACCATCCTTTAAAATCACATTGCCACCGCCCTCAATTCTATCATCTACGGAAATAGCCTTTGATAATTGATAGGTCTTAGGCAAAAGTTTGATTAACTGCTTCAAGCAAGTCTTTTTTGCCATCCAATTTTGGGGGTCTTTCTTGCTAAAATAAAGAGCGTTTTCATACTTAGCCAAGTTCTTGATAGCAACGATTTCGGCTCGGCTCATCACCTTAAAAACATTCTCCCCATTTTTGAGTTTTGCTACACAATATACCCATTCTATGTTTTCGGGGGATTTGTCGCTTGTAGCCAAGGGAATATGCTTTAATTTGGGTTCCAATCCAAGTTCGTACTCGAAAGTATCACCCTTGTAAACAACCTCCGCACTTACACGAATTACCTCACCACCACGAAGCACCAAGGCAACAAGACCTTGGTAGCCAATAATCGGCATTACCTTATCTCCAAACGGGTAGAAATAGAACTCACCCGCTATTGGGCTTGGGTTAAGTTGCATTTCCGCACAAGTAAGCACCGATGCTAAAAGGCTTGGGGCAAACTTCTCGTAATTTTCAAGAATCTTAGGAGTTGATTTTACCGCATTGGTTATCATCTGAATAAACTTTGCGGGGGGAGTTCCCGAATCCTGCAAAAGTTTCACCAAGGCGGTTCTTTCGAGGACATCGAAATGTTGCGACATTTGGTTTTTTACGACATTAGAGTTGGTCGTTTGGGGGGCTTGGTTTTGAGTTTGTGGTTTCATTTAGCGTAGTTTCAATTTCAAAATAGTTTATGGTTTGTTCGAGGGAATCTAACCTCTTTTTAATTCTAACGATTTCCTCGCCAATAGGCTTGGTGTTTCGTAGCATCTTTTTCTCTTTTTCGTAATGGGTATCACTTGCATTTACGGAAACGTATTTGATTAGCCTTGCGTAGTAATCTTTGAGTACAAGGTATTCGTTTAGGATTAGGTCATAGAATTCCTTTACGGAAAGGTTGCTAATATCCATTTTGCGGGGATTATTAATAATACACGACCTCCACCATTGGCAAAGTAGTTTTGTATTCACACGATTCAAATAATGGACATTCTTTACATTTCAACAAAGAGGGGTAGTGTTTAAATCCTGTTTCCAATTCTTTAAGAACCATATCCCTCGTTTTTTGCACTAAGATACGATGCTCGGATGCTCTTGTTTCATCAATTTTTTGTTCGATAATCTTGACATAATCGGGGTTTTTTGAGTGGAAAAGGAAGTAGTAAAAGGGTATGTCGGCAATTGCCATCGTGGTTTCTGCAAGCGATTTGTAGTGAACCCCTTGAATCATTAATCCATGCTTTTCGGGTAGGCTATCAACTTGCCAACCAAACTCATTCCACTTGTCATCAATTAAGCCCGTATATTTTAGGTCAATGAAGCAATAAGGCTCCCCATTCCAATTAGGGTTGAACTCACCTTGTCTTTCCCACTTAGCGTAAATATCAATTGTTCCATGCGATTTGTTTACGGGGTCGCAAATGTACTTGCCCGTTTCAATAACCTCAATACCCAATTTAGAAATTAGGTCTTGGTACATTTCCGAAGATAAGATAGCCCTTTCGTAGTCTGCCGAGGGTTTCTCTTTCGGGGTTCCTTTGTAAACCATTTCACATTCGGGGGCTACACCTCCCTTTGGCAAAGCACCCGTTGATAGGTACTCGAAAAATTGACCGAGTTTTTGAGTTGCACTTGGTGGGGTTTGTAGTCCATCAAGGTACTTAGCCTTAAATAGCAAACCACATTCTTTTTCCATTTTGTAATCGGTAAAGCCCTTAATCAACGATTGGCTTACGAGTAAATCTTTCATTTTTGGTCGTTTTTAACTATATCAATCAATTTTTTCAAACATTCAAGTTCTGCTTCTTCGTAGGTTTGATATTCAGAAACTTTACCCAAACCTTTACCTCTCCTTACATTAGATACCGAATATAAACCTACACCTCTCTTTACATTTGATACCGAATATAACCCATTCAAATTTGAATAAATCCAACTATCAATTTGATACTTCCCTCTAAACCATCTAAATGTTTGTGAGTAGGTTGGTGCTGCAATTATGTGTGAAGGAAAAGTATCATAAGTTTGTTCAAAATCTTGAAGTTCAAAATCTGTATCTTCATCATAAGTAGCAATACAAGGTTCGTCAAATCCAAGTTGATTCAACTCAAATGCTTCTTGGTAGGGTATAAAATCTTTCATTTTTGTGCATTTCTGTTTTGTAAATAATTTTTGTATTGCTCCTTAATCATCCACCCTGTCGGCATCAATTCATACCCTACCCAAACCATTTCCCCATGCAACGGGTGGTTCCTCGTGGTGATTCCCGCAACCAATGATTCGACCGATTCACTAACCAATTTTTCGGGTGTCATCCCTTGGGGTAATGATTCGTTTTCGTGGTAATAAGCAAGTCGTTCCCTTGCCTCATCTTGGTTGTTGGCTAACACGATAAAGGGTAAATCAACTCCCTCAAAGTAGAACTTATAAAGTTTCGGATTAGTCATAACTCCCAAAAGTTCCTCTAAACGTTAGCATTAAGTCCTTCAACATTGTTTCCCTAAGAGTAATGAAGTCAAAGGTAAATTGAATATTATTTACAAATTCGTACTTTTTCTCAAACCTTTGAATTAGGTT
>Ga0181356_1001553_pt1 | contig 9931 bp, 22 predicted proteins | sample Fa13VDMM110SN_FD_130104 | JGI IMG/M metagenome (GOLD analysis project Ga0181356, IMG submission 130104) | Freshwater viral communities from Lake Michigan, USA - Fa13.VD.MM110.S.N | ecosystem: Environmental > Aquatic > Freshwater > Lake | place: USA: Michigan | collected 2013-09-24 | reverse complement strand
TTAATCCAGCAAAAAGGCCAGAAGAAAAAGTCAACAACTGTCCAGAAAAATGAACCATGAATGTTGTTTCCAATGATTGCGGTGAAAATGCCAATGAGAGTGTAGAGGAGTTTTTTCATGTTTTGTTTTGAAATGGTGCCCACTGTAGGATTCGAACCTACGACCTACGGATTAGAAATCCGTTGCTCTATCCACTGAGCTAAGAGGGCGTTTTGGACTGACAAGAGACTATAAGCTTGGATCGGACAAGTGCAAGCTGTTTTATGAGATTTTTGATCCGTTTTTATTCAGTATGTTTTTAGTCCTTCGTTCCACACGGTTCATTTTTGTGCGTTGATGTTTTTTGAAGTTTACTTGAGCTTTTGATGGGGTTTTACACCTCAATTTTGATTTATCGCTCATAGATGCTACAAATTACCTAGAAATGAAAACACTCCAGCGACAGATTACAATTCCAAAAACCAAGAAATATCTTTGTGTAACAATACTTCCATCCTTAGAACGATGATTGTAAAAAGGAAATGCAAAAGGTGTGAGCATGTATTCAAATTTGATCATAGTGTTACTTTTTTGATTAGTTTTACTTTTTTAACAAAAACAGCTTTTGTATGAGCAAGACCAAAATAATTTTTCTCCATTTCTTTGTAGAGATTTTTTGCAAAATCTTTTTTCTTCTGTTTTCTCACCCTGTTAAAAATTTCCCAATATTCTTTGATATAACTTGGAAATAAACGTGCACTCCCTAGAAGTTTTTCCTTTATAACTCCAGAAACTTCACACTCATAAACAGTTTGACAATCCTTTCCAACCCACGTTTCAACATCTTTCAAACTATCAAAAACAAAAAGTCTAGTGTCTTTTGGAGCTTCTGTCCAAGAATCCAAACTATATTTTACCACACTCTCCTTTGAGAGACAGTCACAGAGAAATGATTTTTTCTGTCTATTTTCAACCTCTACAACCTTGTAGTAGATTTTCTTACCAGATTCTTTTGCTGGATTTTTCCTTTTGGAGAGTGACATATGAAGCATAAAAACAAATTACACCACTTTTTGGGTGGTGTAAAATGAAAATTTAGGTTTTTATTATCTATTTCTATTTTTATGGTCGGCAACACTGGAAGTGCATTGCATCATATCCCCAAAATGCTCCTGCACTTGTCCAACCTTCTTTTGCAAAACATTCCATTATTTCTAGGGGCATGTCTGCTTTCATTGGCCAAGAGTCTCTGAACATATTCTCATCAGCATCTAAATCAATAGCCACTCCCCAAGAGTGTAAAGAGAGACTACTGCCTCCTCTTTTATTTCTGAAATTGTAAATTCCACCATAGTCTTCTGCTTCTTCTATGATATCTCTTTCTTTGCCATATTTTTGTCCTATTTCTGTTAAAATTCTTAACAATGAATCTTTTACTTTATAGTGACATCTTCCTTTTAAAACTCTTTTTCCCCCATAGTATGTTGGGAACGGGAAATCAAATGGAACAAGATTACTCTCATCTCCAGCCTTTCCATAGAATTTCTCAACTGCACTTCTGGCACTGCTAGGCCAAGGATTTGGACTTGGCATAAGAGATGTTAGATATTTTTTACATGCTGCAATACTTTTTGGACCCCAAAAACCATCTGGTGTTGTTCCTATTTTCTTTTGAATTTCTTGTATTTCTTTTTGGTTCATAAGAAATACTTACAAAAAAATATTTTATGAATCAAAAATTCTCTTTGCCCCCGTATTACTGCATTTTATACAATCTATTTTTATTACACCAGAAATTGTTAAATAGATTCAAAAATAGCAATTATCACTTTTGATAATTGCTATTTTTGTTATAAAAAGTGATTTTGAATCTTATAAACTATTTTTAAGAAAAGTAAGTAAGTTTATGATTACATTTTTAGAATATTTTAATTTGTTTGAGGCATTTGATCCTGAGATAGGTGCTACAAGAGAAATAAGTGCAGATGAATTAATAGATTATATTAACAGAATAATGATTAGAAAAGTAAATGCAAAAGATAGAAAATTTGAAAAAAGTGATAAAAAATCAAAAATAGCAGATTATTTACACATGCCTCATATACATTCTTCTGTAGCAAAAAGAATATTAGTAAAAACAAAAGGTGGGGAAACTATTGACATTAATAAATTCGCAGAAATTTTGTCAACAAGACCTGATAAAATTTTGAAACAAAATTCTAAAATGGTTAAAAGCGGAACTAGTGATACCATTTTTTTCAATACATCACTTCCTGCACTTAAAGGTTTAGTTGTTGATGAAAATTCTGGGGAATTTAAAATTGTTAATACATGTCCCTCTGCTGGTGCATGTCAGTTAGTGTGTTATGCAAAACACGGCAGTTATGTTTTATTTCCAGATGTTTCCTTATCACAAAATAAAACATTAAATTATTTGTTTAATGATAGTCAAGGATTTAAAGATCAAATGGTTGCTGAAATAAATTTAGCAAGAGTTAAAAATAGACAAAAAAAAGTGCAAATTCGTTGGAACGATTCAGGTGATTTATTATCCTCTAAATTTTTCGGTATCGTAATGGATATTGTAAATGAAACTCCTCTTGTTGATCATTACATTTATACAAAAGAAGTTCAAATGATCAAGTCTTATCCAAATCTACCTGATAATGTTATTTTTAATTTTTCTTATGGTGCAAGAGAACAACAAGAGAAATTAATAGACCCGAAAAAAGACAAGGTATCTTATATTGTAGACACTAAAAAACATCCAAAAAATAAAAATCTTCCATTTATAAGCGATTTTATTTATAGAGACGAAAAATCTGATAGCTGGAAATACAAAAGTATAATTCCTGTAAAAGATATAATAGCAGATCACTATAAAATAAACCCGAAAACTCTCTTAACTATTGATGAATTGGCAAATACCCCAAATGGAAAACCACTACAATACAATGTTATTGTATTACCAGGAGAATCTGATCTTTCTGCCTCTCGTAGAGATGTTAAAGGAACATATCTTATTATTCATTGATAATACTATTAAATTCCAAATTTAGACCAATCCCCTATCATTCCTGGACCAATATGTCTACCAAGATATGCTGACAAGTCTTTCAATTGTTTGATATATGCCATATTATCTGGATTGTCATTATATTGTTTTTTACAAAAATTAACATATCCATTTAGATTTTTAAAATGATCATCTATTATTTGCATAGAATTTTCAGCTTCAAATCTTTCTCTTGTAAATTGTTCTGCTACAGAACTCTCTAACACACATGAACTCTCTTGTTCTATCCAACCTATTTCAGGAATATAAATCATACTTATATTTATAGTTTTACATACCTATTAATGAGATTTAATAAATTCTATGACTTGTAGAAATAGGACAGATTGTAGTAGAATACTTCTATAAGAAAAAAACTCTGTCAATAGGATAAGTGAATCCACCCAAGAAAAAAAAGAACAGTTTTCTTGTTTTAGGACTCTTATAAACATCTAAGATTGTTGCTGTCATTCTTCCATCTTGAAAGGGATTTCCACTTAGTCTTCTCACAACCTTTCCTCTAATATGATTTGAAAAAAGCTCAGGAATAGAACAAACTGTTTCTAAACTACTACCCTCATCACTATTGCATTGGTGACATAGGGGACGCAAATTTTCAAGAGTCTTTTTTCCTCCTAGTGCCTTGGGAATAATATGACCTCTTGTAAGCATTCTTTTTAATTCAGAATCATATAAGTCTAAATGAATCGCCCCATCTGTTGCTCTTCCTGCAATAAGCCTGTCACACACTACACCACAAGTTTCACATTGAATTCCTTTGTTGATGAAAATTTTCAATCTTTTATGCCAAGAATAGTCTGGGAGCATCCATACAGGATATTCATCCACAAAAACATATCTGTTATTAGGCAAAATCATCTGGATTCTTTCTATGTTTCTTCTTTCTAGAATAATCTTTGATACTCCTATGAGCACTACCAACAGGAGGCATAGCTTTACGAATCTCAGCCTTCAACTTCCTATCACTAATAGTGCCAACTTTATACCTTTTCTTTTTCATCTGGGTATTTGTTTCTAAAGTATCCAGAACTCCTAAATCCTGGAAATTGTGACACTGGTGATTTGGCAATTAGCCTAATCATAACATCCAACTGCTTATCCACCAAAATTGAACTGTCAAGACCTTTTGTGCAACAGTCTCCAGTTTGATTCATTGCATCTAAAATGTATATGAATTCATTCTGATTTTGCAACATATCAAATTTGTAAATCAAATCCACCAATTTGTAAAAAAGAATGGATTTGGATACTCTCTCTGACTTTATCCATGCATAACGTGCCACAATTTTCTGAAATTTCAAAAAACATGGTTTGTTTTTCTTACACTGTCTTATCAGCAAGCTTTCAGTGTCTGTGCATCTCTTGTCACTCATAGGGGAACATAAGGCTGGGGTTTACTCTTGTCAAATAGATTCAACCATGGCCCAAGATATTCTCAAGTATAGCACTGTCAGAAATAAATTCTGGAACATGGGGTTGTTCTGAGGAAGAATACTCTTTGATAAAATGAGTGTCTTTTTCTGGAATAGTATACTTTTCAAATCTATCCCTCATTTCTTGAACCTTTTCTTTTGGTACACCATGCACATTCTCATAGCCTCCATCCAGTGTAAGCACCTCAACACTTGCACCTTGTTCTTTAGCCATTTGGATGTATGCTACCATCTCCCAAATCTTTGTGAAGGTGTTGGATACAATCACACTATGCCCCTCTCTCAGAGCACTTCTAACTCCATTCTGGCACCACTGGTGAGCATCCTTGATTTTGGCAGGATTGAACTTATAGAGTCCATCCCTTTCAAAAAACATATCAGCCTCAAAATGTTTCAATTTGGGATTTTTGACCAACAATTCCCTTGCCTTGGTACTCTTACCACTGCCAGGAACTCCTCTAATAATGTATAGTTTTTTTGTTGTCATGTTAATAAAATCTATTTCCTAAATATTGTGCCATTTCATCCATCTCCGAGACTGTTAGTGGTCTAAATCCAAAATGATCATTGTTTAGTCTGTCACAAAGTTTTTCTACTGTTCCAACATTAGTGATCATTCCATCTGTTAGAGAAATCATACAAATGGAATTACCTCTATCAGCATTTATAATCCATCCAATCTTGTAAGAAACACTACATCTGAAAGAAATGTCATCAGAATCTGGCGTACTGCTGTTTCTTACAATCATCTGTCCACATGCTTCAAAATCGGATGGTTCAAAAATTGTTCTCGTTTTCATAACAATTAGTGGTTAAACAATCCTCCATCCTCTGGACGCACCCACATTCTATAATGCCTTTTCATATCAACAACAGCATCATGTGAGCATGTGAGAACACATGTAATACCACCCTCACAAGGACTAAGCCAACCCTCCCAAAGCTTATCCTCTCTTCTAAGAGTTGCAATCTCATTTCTAAGTTTGGCCAAATCATTTCTGATCCTTTCCAATCTTTCATAATTCTTTGGCTTCTTCTCCTCTTTTAGTGCATCACTCATATTTTTTAGAATGTTTAGTTTTGTGAATAGGAAAGATTGAGTAAAGCTGTGTCCAATTCTGGACGAGACTGTAAATCCAAAGATTCACTCTTTCCAAAGCACTTACCACCCTCCACAAAACCAGCAGAAATCGGTTCCCTGTGGATTATTTTCCATGCTCCATGCTTTTGATTTCTGATACTCTGTAAAACCTCTGCCATGCAGTCATGGTTCACAGTTCTTGGAAATAGGAAAATTTCCTCCAATTCATCTTCCTCTCTTTTGGTCACAATGTATTTCATAGATGTCTCCCCTTAGTAAACACCATTCTAAGCCCTTTGTCAACACTCTATTAATTATTTTTCAAGCTATGTGCTTTCAATTCTTTAGTAGAAATACGAGATGGTAGCAACTCTAGTGAGTCTTGATTCATAATTTTAGTTTATTTCAAATCCTAATTCTTTTAATGTGAGTGCCAAATCTCTTTCGTTTTCATTTCCTGCTAGTTGTGCAATATGACTCATCATTCTATGCACTGTTAAGACATCTGGCACTTGGAAAGCTTTACCCCATTCTTGCCAATGATCAAAACCAACATCATACATGTTGAAGTAGGAATCATATGGTTCTCTTGCATATGGAAAGATTTCCAAATAGATGGATTCTGGGTCTGGAAAATTAAATTCTACACTTTCCACCATGGGTGATTTTGGGGTTTTAAATCCACTCAATTTATTCTGTAAAAAGCTGAGTCTTGATCCAAGCTCATGTGTATCATTTAAATACTTGATTACTTTTTTATTCCAATCCTCTTTTTTACGCCTCTCTTCACTTTTTTGAGATTGTTCCAACTCTGAAAGTTGTTCCTCAATAATTCTTAATCTACCCTGCAACATTTTCTGTTCTTTAATAAGTTGTTCAGGAGAGGTTTTCATTCGTTCAGTTCTTTTGAAGATTTTTGGTACCCCTAACAGGATTCGAACCTGTAAGCCCAAAGGCGACGAGGCTTAAACTCGTTGTGTATACCGTTCCACCACAGGGGCATTTTTTTTGAAATTTGGTGGGAATAGTAGGATTCGAACCTACAACCAACGAATTATGAGTTCGCTGCTCTAACCATTGAGCTATACTCCCAAATTTTGTTACTCTTTAGTATAAGTTATTTAGTGTTGAATGCAAGAACTTTCTTCTTAAAATCAGTCAATTCATCAGGTGTGAGAGTTTTATAGAATTTTCCCCCATTAACAAGACAAATAATAATTTTTTCTGGAGTTTCTCTACGTTCTGCACAAATGCTTGTCACATTTCTCAGATTGATAATATCACCTTGTAATTCTACGAACATAAATTTTAAATTTTGGCTTGTTTGACAACTTCTTGCACTGCTTGGAAAGTGGTTCTGCTTGCATCATTCCAATCTAGCTACAGGGACATTTAGAGAATTTTACAATCTGGAGACACTATTCTTAGTTTTTCCTCTCTAATAAAATTATGAACTAGTTTTGAAGCTTCTCTGAAACTTTCAATTTCAGAATCTACTTCTTTAACAGTGTCCCAGACACCAGCTTCAAAACTTTCTATTGTCCACAACCTAACGGGAGAATTAATCTGCAACGTTTTTCTTGGCCATTGCATGGTAGTCGAATTCCTTTTGAACACCAAACTCCCACTGTCCAGGAGCTAATTGGATATTGGAGTGGCGACTCTCAATAACACAACGAACTTGTGTAGGAACATCATTTTGCATATAACGCTTTTCACCATCCCTATAGAACTTTACACCAAGAGGACGATCAATAACATGATGATTTCCTGTTACTTCTGATTCTGCAACAATCACGAATGTCTCATCATCTTTATGCACTTCCTCTTGTGCAGATGCTGGAATGGCTGATTGGAAGATAATGCATTCTCCATGGAGAACTGCTTTTGGTTTTGTAGTGTTTGCTTTCATAATACCCCTTAATATACAGCTATCTAATGTGGTGTCAACAATTTTCAGCTTATTCACCATCTTTTTTAGAGTTGAGAACTGCTACAACTCTTCCAACAACTGCTCTGGTATGCAACCATACTGATTGTATCAAAAATTCTTCCAAACAGAATCTTTAGCAGAATCCTTGTCTTTCAAACAATGAGACATGAATATAGCAGAATTCTTATTGATGGCACTTGAAACCGAATATCTAGCTTGCACAGTAATGTAACGGCTATTCTCTGCATCATTCATGATTTATTTCCTTTATAGTTTGTCCAACAAAATCCGAATCCCCAACAGAATTTCTAACAGACTCATTCACACCATCCCAAACAGAATCTGCAACAGAATAAGTATACGCAATTCCAGCACTACAAATAAATCTGAAACAAGTTTGACAACAACACACGTCAATTCTATTTCTAATATAAAATGTGATAGGTTTGGGTTTTGGTTTACTTTTCATTATACTCCTTCACAGTTTTTGATAATATATCTCTAATTGGATTTGTGGCAAAATTATCAAGAGAGTTTCCTAGACAACTGTCAACACTACTCCGAATAGAATTACCAACAAAGGTTCTAACACCTCTATGTACATAAATAGGGACGATATACACTATAGAATTTCTAAGGGAATATCCCCTTTGGACTTTATTGGAAATACTATTCATGATTCATTTCCTCTACAATTTGTAAAACAAAATCTTGCATATAATTCCAAGAAGAATTTCTAACAGGAATTCTAACATCAGCCCAAACAGAGTGTTCCACAGAATGTGAAGCATTATTAAACAAATATCTATCAATATTGCTAATTAGACTATATCTTATTTTATTCATCGTTGATATCATTCACAATCTGTTCAATAGCTCTTATAAAATTAAATTCGCTATCAATTTGATGAAAACCGTCAAAACACGATCTTCTAACTTCGGACGAAACATTGTCAAATGTTAGAGCAAATAAATGCCCTTCAAGAGAATGCCATATGCAACTTTTAGATGGTGTATATTCTATTTTATTCATCGGCATCTTCTTGCTTTAGAGATTCTTCAAGATGATCCTCTATTAAATATTTGTAACTTGGTTCTACTAAAAATCTTGTACATTGTATTTCAATAAAAACAGATGAGTGGAGAACTATCTCTGTATCCATTGGTATCCAAACAGTATCATGAAGTGTTTTCCAAACAGAGCTATTATTAGTTACAAGCATTGTATTCCTCCACAGTTTCTTCAATAGTTGCTATGATAAAAAAATCAACAGAATTTTGTATGAGAGACGTAATAGCATCCATTCTAACAGAGAATAGAATAGAACTCCAAACAAAACGATCCAAAGTTCTGCTAATGTCATTTATTCTATATTTCATCCACAGTAATTCCTAACATGCACAGTTTGATAAAAATTGTTCGATGAATTAAACCTGATATGAATGAGACTGGGGGCAACATCAATCCACTATCCCAAACCTTGGATTGTATAGAGTTTTCTGAACCACTTCTAATAGCCCACATAATTTTATTTTCAACACTATCTCCAATTTTTCGTATTAAATTAGAATTGATATTATTGATATCTGAGGGGTCTTCAATCATAACATTTTAAAACTAAAGAGTTTTTATAAAGAAAGGGGTATTTGGCAGCAAATACCCCTTTCTCTCTATCTATCCATTAAGTCTCTGGCCTTTAGGAGATGCTGATAATGTCCAAGTCTCCCATCCTGTCTTTGATAGCCTCTGGCAGTGTCCTACAAGTTGGGGAAACAGCTTCCACATGCCACACTCCAGTTGTTTGGTTAAGCATTTTGAGATGGGGTGCAAAGTCAACACCTGCAAACAAAACGTTCATGTCCCACAACTCATACTCACTCTTTGTCCACCACTCATCACTATAGTTTTCAAAGCTGTCAATTTTCTTGCCCATTTCCAGCATTCTCTCAACACCGAACTTTTTAACAAATTCAGACCTATGATCAGCATTTGTAAGCTTGTTATAGTCTTGAACTGTGAGATTGCCACTGTTGGTTGTTGCAAGCCATTCTGGTACCCTCACATTATTCAAAATGTAAATGTTCAGATTTCCCCTTCCTGCAAAAGTAATGGCTGGTCCACCATCACAGTGTGCAACTCTGTTTTCATTGAGTTTGATTAGAGTTGGCTTCTGGCTAACAATGCAAATGTTTTCCAAAGGAAAGATTGCACCAAGTTTGCTTGTGCTTTTCCAAATCTCAAAGTTTTCCGACACATCACCATAGGAAACACCAACACAAGTTTGAAAGTAGTCATAGTATGACAGAACTGGAGCATCCACACTGCCCATAAGATATGGAGAAACGAATTCTTCAAGTTTAATTTTCTTACCACTGAAAAACTCATCCAGTTTTTCTGGAAGTTGATCAATAGTGGCACCATGATACTG
>Ga0181356_1001552_pt1 | contig 9932 bp, 14 predicted proteins | sample Fa13VDMM110SN_FD_130104 | JGI IMG/M metagenome (GOLD analysis project Ga0181356, IMG submission 130104) | Freshwater viral communities from Lake Michigan, USA - Fa13.VD.MM110.S.N | ecosystem: Environmental > Aquatic > Freshwater > Lake | place: USA: Michigan | collected 2013-09-24 | reverse complement strand
TCTTCCCACCAAAAAAAATTCAAAATACCCGTTGACACAAAGCCCAAAAGATATTATTCTTCTTTTATGCAAATCGACATCACCAAAGACATCTTCGACATCCTGATCGTTCACTCGGAAGATTTCCGCGAGCAACTTTGGAAAGAAATCAACAAGGCCGAAACTCCCGAATCTTTTGCGGAAGCAGCGGTTCGCCGTAATGGAACCGAGCGCGTAATCGCTTCCATCAAGGAAGTCCGCACGAAATTCGGCGTTTCGTTGGTTGACGGCAAACAGTTGGTCAATGATGCCATGCTGAAAGTTTGGGGCAAAAAAATGTTTTCTTCGCTGTAAAAAACCCGTTGACAAAACCATCAAAAAGATTTATTCTTAAAACATGAAAGCACTACTAAAGAAAATCAAACTGGCAATCGCTGACTCCAAACTGGGTCATTTCACTAACCCTGTCTATCGTCTGGAATATCGGCCTTACACCGATCAAGGAAACAAGGAGGTTTACACCTACCATGTTTCTCGCCCATTCGACCTGTTTCCGAATGGTATCATCGCTTATGCTTTTGGCAAGGGCGTTCGTAGGTTCCGTTTAGACGAGATCGTTGATCGTGAAGTTGTATCGCTCTTTGGCAAATCTGTGGCGTAAGCCACAAAATAAATCTGCTCGACAATAAATATCGGAAATAAAAGAAGCAAAGTTAACCGGATCTTTGCGGTGGCGCGAAAGCGTAAATCAAATATCCGCCGAAGCAGATAACAATTTTAGTTCTTTTACATTTTGCTGTGGTCATTGAGGGGTTTGCAACTGCGGATAGACTGAGAAGTTTACCAAAGGCAAGTAGCGACCTGAGCCATAGCATCTACTCTCCCAAGCTCTGGCGGATACATCTCCGTTCAACTTGTGAGCTAACTGCCGCAAGGTAGTTCGATGTCGGTGTCGCCAGAAGACACGGAGTCAACGGCAGGGAGTTCTGGCCTCCCTGTCAACCCTTTTCGCACCTTTAGCCAAGTGGTAAGGCAGGAGTCTGCAACACTCTTATCGCTGGTTCGAATCCAGCAAGGTGCTCATTTTCAAGCACTTACGCCGCCGCGCCGGGCGCGCGGACGTAAGTCGTTGAATATCAACGTCTTACATTTTCAACATGGAAAATCTTGACAGGCGCATAGAAAATGTGCAATAGTTCAAGCCAAATTTGGACAACAAGCCCCAGATGGTGTATTTGTAACAAAAATCATTAGAACCCATCAACAAAAATATTTATCAAAAAGTCAGTTGACAATAAAATCAAATAGGGTTATTCTTACAACATGATCACCACACAACTACCACTACCCATGCGTTGCTCTTCTGACTCTCTCGTTCAGCCAGAGCTTGAACTCAAGCCAACGCGCAATCCTGCCTACGCGCACGTTGAAGAATTTTTCGACGGCATACTCTGTGAGGACGTTGCTCGCTATACGGATTACTGGTCGAGCGTTGCGCCTTCAACGGAAGAGGATCACTTTTTGCGTTGGGTCTTTGCGTTTATGTCTGTTCATACTTCATGGAAGTCAAACGTGAACGGATACAACGCGCTGAAGAATTGGCGCGAGTGGGAAAACGATCAAGTTGCGCTGCTCAACAAGCTCAAGCATAGTGGCGTTGGCTTGCACAACAACCGCGCAAAATTTGTAAGCAAGTTTGCTGAAAAGTTTTGGGCAAACACTTCTGACTACACTACCGCTCCTACTGAATGGAGATCGCATCGTGATGGTTTGGTCAAGAACACTCTTGGACTTGGCCGCGCAAAAGTTTCCTTCTCATTGGAGATGACGCATCCCCTCTCTGCTGAAGTTGTCTGCATGGATACGCATATGTTTCAAGCATACTCTCTCGACCAAGTAAGCGACGAGAAGCACTACGAAAACATCGAAGCGCATTGGATCAATATGTGCAACGCCTACGATGTTCCCTGCTACATCGCACGTTGCTTGTATTGGGATCGCAAGCAGAACAAGGAAGATTCACGCTACTGGTCGTATGTTTTGGAAAAATAATCCTTGCAACCATAATCAAAACCTCATACATTAAGAACATGAACAACACCATCGTCACCCGCCGTTCTCCCTTCACTGGCAAAGTCCATCGGATAGAGATTCCCCTTACTCCCAAGGAGTATGGCAAATGTGCAACCCTGTGGCAAAAGGGGATGCTCATTCAAAACGCTTTTCCAACACTCGACGCTGGTCAGCGCGAGTTCATCAAAACTGGCATCACCCCCGAAGAGTGGGATGCCGCATTTGGAAACGAAGAATAGAAAGGAGGGAAATATATGAAACTAATCGAAGGTGCTATCTATAACTACAAGGGAGAATCTATTCGGTTCCGCAAGGAAATCGGAGTTGTCTCGCTCTTGTCTCGTCGTAAGAAGTCTGGTTTCTTGGGTCGCACAGACCTCTTGAAGAAGGCTAACAAGACGCAAGTCGCCAAGTTCCTCAAATAAGCGTAAAGCTCTCGTAATCATGGGGTTACGAGGGCGCGCCCCGCCGCGCGACGTAAGTGCTTGAAAACCAGGCACTTACGTTTTTTCACTTTCAAGAACCGTGCCAACCTTGGGAAAAATATTCTCAATCAAATTCAAAAAAAAGTCTTTGCGTTCGGCTCATTTAGTCCTATACTTCTGGAGTATGAAAAACCTAAAACTAACACTGCACTGCGGCGGTCACGCCGTGGAGTCCACTGAAGTCCAGAAAACCCCAACCCCCATGCCCACGGAGTCGTGGATGCCGATCCCTCACTTCACGCTCGTCGAGCGTCTGCGTGAGATCGTCGGCAATGCTGGTCTCAACATCACGCAAGAAGCTCACGCCCTTGCTCGTGGTGGTCTCCGTTACTTTGGCTTGTTCCAAGTAACGGGCATCCCGAACTTCTCGCAAGAGATGAACATCGGGACTGTCATCGGCTTGCGTAACTCGCACGACAAGTCGTTCCCCGCTGGCATCAACGCTGGCTCGGCCCCGTTCGTCTGCGACAACCTCTGCTTCCACAACGAGGTCAAGATCGCTCGTCGTCACACCAAGTTTATCTTGCGCGACCTTCCGAACATCCTCGCGGGTGCTTTCGGCAAGCTGCTCAACACTTGGGGCAACAACGCAAAGCGCATCGAGGCCTATCAAGCCTACACGCTCAAGGACAACGAGGCGCACGATATCCTCGCTCGCGCCTATCGTTGCGGTGCGGTCAGCAAGACTGCTCTCGCGGACGTTCTCGACCAGTGGCACACTCCCGAACACGGCGAGTGGAAACTCGAGCGCAACCTCTGGGGCTTGCACAACTCGTTCACCAACGTCATGCGCGGCAACGTGCTGGCACTCCCCAAGCGTAGCGATGCGCTTCACGGGTTACTCGACCCTCTCGCAGGAGTTGGATTCTCCCGCGAGGAGGAGATCGCAGAGGCGGAACTGGTGACCGCGTAAACTCTGAGACGCACACAAAGAGCTTGGCAGGGCAACCTGTCAAGCTTTTTTCTTTGCAAAAATTCATTGTTATGTAAGTCGTTCATTTCCAGGCACTTACGCCGCCGCGCCCCGCCGCCGTGCGTAAGTCGTTGATTATCAGGCGCTTACATTTTAATGAAATAATATCTTGACCGCACACGCAAAAGGCACTATTCTAAAACTTCACCATGAACTACACACAATCTCTCATCAAAATCTTCCAGCAAACCAGTCCAAATTTTCAAGCCGATTGGGATGTGCCGCGCAAACAAACGCTCGTTTACTCGACGCTTAAAAAAGGCGAAACAGCAGCAGAAGAAGCTTTTCATTTGCTCAATGCTCCTTTGGACTTGCTTTCTCCTTGGCAACGCGATATCGTTAGGGACCATCGCTCACACTCTCTTTCCGTTGGAGATGTCGTCGAAGTTGATGGAGAAAAATATCTGTGCGCTTCTCGCGGATGGATCAAACAAAACTAAAACTCACCATGTCACTTAAAGAAAACTTGAAACTAAATGAAATCCAAGCACTCGCCAACATCACCGCCAAGTTCCTTGGCCTTTCCGTCAGACCCAAAGCCGAAATTACTTCCAATAAACGAGGTCGCGCCTATACCACGCAGAATAGGTTTTCTATCCCAGAGTGGGCGTTTGAACACGGAGAAAAATTCATTATCTACTACGTTGTCCACGAAGTCTGTCACTTCTACGGAGGCACGTTAGATCATGGTCAACTGTTTTGCAAAGTAGAAGATCGCGCCCTAAAATTTTGGGGGCTTTACATTCAACGCAAAAAAGTCTATCCTCAACCATTCGCAATCTACAAACTATGAAAATTGGAACTTACGTTGAATATGATAATAGTCTATGGGAAATCATAGATATTAACAATCTTAATCCTAAAGAAATTTATTATAGATTATCCTCTCGCTCATCTGATATTACAGAACCAGTTTGGGCGATGGACAACCAAGTAGAAGAAACTAATATATCACAATCTTATTTTGAATTATGAAACCTATTGTCCTATTTATTGCCCTCCCTGTCACTATTTTGGTTTGGTCGTTTGCTATTTATGGTGCGATTGGACTATTTAAGGGGTGGTAGCTCAATGGTCAGAGCGTGCGGCTCATAATCGCTTGGTTGTCGGTTCGAATCCGACCCGCCCCACTTCTATTTGAATATCAATGACTTACAAATGTGCGCCGGGCCGCGCGCCGTAACTATTTGGCAATCAAGCACTTACAAAACAACTTGACCGGTATCACAAAACGTGATACCTTGGAAGGATAATGATCGTCTCTAAAATTGATTTGGTGTGCCAAGACTGTGGCGACACTATTACCGCACAGCAAATGAGTGAAGATAAAGTCCGTATGCACAAGACCCGCGATGGACAAATTCTTTGCGAGTGCTGCTATGAAGATTTCTTGGAAAAATTCCATCCTTCAGAAGAATAACGCATTGACTGACATCGCAAAATGCGATACCTTTAGAGCATGAACAACAGCAAAGACCTCGTCTATCGCATAGCCGAAAAGCTCGATCAGACAGAAAAGGGCTATCGTATTCCCACCATTACCTACCTCGACAACAAACAAACTCTTTTGCTTGAATATTCTTCAAAAAAGTTTATCATCAACGTGACTGAAATCACAGACTTACAATGAAGATTCTCAAAGACACCTACTCCGTTCGCCGCTACGAGGACTTGGCTTTCGCCGTTGCTCATTATGGCTCTTTCCTACACAAGCAAATGTGGGACTTAATGGTTGAAGCTGGCTTTAACCGCAAACAAATTTTTACCAAATACATGAGGATGCTGCGCGAGATTTCCAAAGTCAATGGCGACATTCTTAAATGCCTTGGTGTGCGCCATTTTTCTTTTCAAGCGGACAAGAAATCCGTTTGACAACCAACCCAAAACCCTGTAATATAATAAATGATGAAAACGCTAAATGCACTGATCAAAACCGACGAATCCATCACCGCAGTAATTGATGGAATCCCCAAGACGATGAGTTGTAACCATCCGTCATTCACCGAGGCAATCACTTGTCTCGCTACTGGAGACTACGAAACCCTCGACTCCCTGTTCGATGTTTCTGCGTCTATCGCACGGAAGTTTAACGCCGACAATGTTGGAGGCGTTGAGATTACCGATGGTGTCATCTACTACCAAGGTGAACCTGTCCACAACTATGTCGTTGATCGTATCTTCGACTTCATGGATGAAGGCTTGCCGTTTCAGCCTCTTGCAAAGTTCCTTGGCAAACTCATGGAGAATCCTTCTCGTCGTGCAGTTTCCGAGCTTTACACGTTCCTTGAACACAAGCATCTTCCGATCTGTGAAGATGGTGACTTCCTTGCCTACAAGAGTGTCACGAATGATTACATGGATCATCATAGTGGCAAGTTCTTCAATGGTGTTGGTGAGGTCTTGGATATGCCGCGCAACGCTGTCTGCGACGATGCAGACGTTGGTTGCTCCTACGGATTCCATGCTGGCAGCCATGAGTATGCCAGCAACTTCGGTGGTGGCGACTCGCGCCTTGTGATCGTCAAGATCAATCCTGCCGATGTTGTGTCGGTTCCGAAAGATTGCGACTGTCAGAAGTTGCGGACTTCACGCTACGAGGTTGTCAAGGACTTTGAACAGGTCTATCGCAAGCCTCTCAACACGGAGTTCACTTCCTACGATGAGGACTATGACGATGAAGATTACGATGGGTGTGCGGATGAAAACTGCGCCTATCACAACGTGAGGGATGCGAAAGGCCGCTTCATGCGGAAGCGGTAGTCGGTGGTGCGACAAAGCGGGGGTGGGGCTTGTGGTGGGCCTCACCCCCAAATTTTTGTTTTGATCTTGTTTGTTGTAAGTTGTTCATTCACAATGACTTATGCCAGCGCGCCCCGCCGCGCGGCGTAAGTCGTTGATTCTCAAGCTCTTACATTTTTTTATAAAAATCCCTTGCCATGCCATGCAAATAGCTGTATTCTGATTACTCACACAACTACTACTATGATCATCACACAAAACAAAGTTAATGTCGTCACGCAAGGTATTCAAGGTGCTGTCTCTTTCGGCATCAAGCAGGAAGGTCTTGCCCACATCTTCAACGTCCTCCGCAACCAGTTGTATTCCGACAAGATTCTTGCAGTCTTGCGCGAGTATTCTTGCAATGCCGTTGACGCTCACACCGAGGCGGGTGTCAATCGTCCTATTGAAATTACGCTGCCCTCTCGCCTTTCTCTTGAACTCAAGATTCGTGACTATGGCATGGGCTTGTCCGAACAAGATATTCAAGAGATTTATGCTTTCTATGGTGAATCAACGAAGCGTAAGAGTAACTCCCTAATCGGGCAGTTGGGTCTTGGTAGTAAGTCCGCTTTTGCCTATGGTGATAACTTTGTCATCAATAGCTTCTACAACGGCATCAAGACTACTTACAACGCTTACATTGATCCCTCGCAGATCGGTCAGATTGCTACTCTCGCGTCCTCTCCTTCTAACGAAGCGAATGGTGTCGAGATTGTGATTTCGGTAAAACCCTCCGACTGCGAAACTTTCGTTTCAACTGCGCGAACCCTGTTCACGCACTTCAAGGTCAAGCCTATCGTTCGTGGAGTTGCTGACTTCACCTACGAAACGCGCACCCCTCTTTATAGTGAAAACGATTGGCGTTTGCTAAAAGCAGATCGTAATGGCAATTACAATCGTCAAGCGTCTGCTATCATGGGTAACATCGCTTACAAGGTTAGTGCATCTGCTCTTAAACTGGACGAAAACAATGCCGACGAAGCGGTGATCGAACGTCTCTTGTCCAACTGTGACATCGAACTCGACGTTAGCATTGGCGACCTCGACATTGCCGCCTCGCGTGAAGGTTTGCAATACACGGATCGCACGATTGCAAATCTCAAAAAGCGTATCCTCGTCATTCGTGACTACCTCGTTGCCGACGTTACCAAGCAACTCAAAGGCGCACAAAGTCTCTGGTCATTCAAGCGTATGCTTGGTGAGATGCACAACTTCAATAGTCCCTACTATGTTGTCTGTAACGCTATGCGCGGCAAAAATGGTTACGATTACAACGGCAAGACTATCAAAGACTTTACGATCAACTTTGGAAACAGCAAGGGATTCAAACTCTATACTCCCCGCAAAGGTTATATGGGTGGGACGTATCTTGTCAAAGGTGCAAAGTCTGACGATCTGACTCACGTTGTCACGCTGGACAAAGACATTACTATCGTTGAGAATACGCGAAAGATCAAGACGCAGATCATCAACTACATCTTCCCCTTCCTACAAACGGACGGCAAGGTAATCATCTTCACTCCTATCAATGCTGCGGATCGTAAGAATCAGATGGATGCTCTTGGCTTGAGCAATGCGGACATCATTGACATGACTACGTTGCCCAAGGTTCTCCTGCCCCGCGCAACTCGTAAGGCTAACAATAATGGACTCATGGCGAATCGCAGCAAACACACCAGCAAAGTGTTTTCGATTGATCCTGCTGCCAAAGGTCTGTCGTCATACCACAAAGTCAAGAGTGACTTTTGGTTGGAAGAAGATATTGACCTGTCAACGCTCGACCCCAAGAAATACTGCTACATCGAGATTGAGCGATTCGTTGGTAAGATCGACGGATCGGAGATTGGCCCTGTGGCAATTATGTCCTGCGGAACCAAACTGGAGACGCTTGCCAAACTTGCTAAAGCCAAAGGCATCGTCGCCCCTAACATCATCGGTATCAAGAGTGGTTCGACGCTCGACAAAGCCAAAAAATCCAAACTTATGGACTTCAAAACCTTCTTCACCAATGCGTTGAAAGAAGTCGAAGCTCAAGCCAATATCGGTGAGGTTCTTTATGCTGACGAGATTTACAGCAAGTTTGTTTCTGTCAATCAATGCTTGCGCGGAGAACTACGCAAACTGATCAATGCAAACAATGCGCCAAACACGCATAGCGTCTTGGAAGAAGTTTTGAAGCTACAAGCGCAATCTGATGACTTGTCGATCAAGTCTTGCATCGAAAGCATCTGCGGACATATCGGTGTTCCTTCAAAGAATGTCCGTTCCAAACGTAGTGCCAAGCTCAACGCTATGGAAATCAAGGCAACCAAACTTGCTCATGCCATGCGCTTGCTGCAAGCGATTGATGCCTACAATCTCCAGACTTATCGTGAGAATCACAAGCAGCATCGTGAGGCTTGCGTGGATTATATCACAACCCGCGATCATCTGCTTGCGGGAGTATAATTGTTAGTGGTGTAGTGGTGGGTGCGGGGCGTGCCGTGTGGTGCGCCCCGCATTTTTTTTGCATTAAAATTGTGCTTGAGCAGAAGACGTTGAAGATCAGCAACTTACGCCAGCGCGCCGGGCGCGGCGGCCTAAGTCCTTCATAATCAACAACATACATAAGATTAACTATTCTCTTGATCTATAGGCATATTGGTGTATACTATAGGGAGAAAGTCGCCATCGTCTAACGGTTAGGACACTTGGTTTTCATCCAAGTAATCGGAGTTCGATTCTCCGTGGCGATGCTCATGGAACGGTAGCTCAATTGGTTAGAGCGCTGCCCTGTCACGGCAGAGGTTGCGGGTTCAAGTCCCGTCCGTTCCGCCATATGCCAAAATGGCAGGAAGAATGGCAGGATACTTACCATCTCTATATTTGGCATGACCCTATTTCGCAAATATCGGGTTCACAAATGTATAAAAAAACTGGCGACCCATTTCTAGATCGCCAGCTTTCACGAGCCCTCCCAAGTTGATTATAAAAATAATCCAATACCAAACATGAATAATAATCCACTTATTATTACTATTAGAGGGGCTATATGTTTATCCTCTATAGGGTTAACTTTCATCAGATATTCCTGGGGCAACCGAGTGCCATTTGGAATATTATTATTTACACTATTTGTCGGCAAAATCCAGCAGTTCCTTTCTTATTTGGTTACGCCGCATAGCGCCCACGGGAGTCTCATCCCTCTGCACTTCATCAGAGAAGTTTACCTTGATTAATAGTTTAATATTATTAATACGGTTATTAGTATCATCCATCTTATCAATCAATGAACTAAGCTTCTTGGTTGCATATCCAAGTGGGTCTGTATATTCTATTTGAGATTTGTTCATGTTAACGCCCTCCTACTATGGCAAGAATCAGAAATACTATTGCACTCATACAAATGTATAATTTGATATCGTCTTTTGGATCTTCGTGTTTCACTGTGTTTAAACGGGTTCATATGTTAGCAGGTGTGTGTGGGGTTGTCAATGTCTACTTAAGCCGATCTTCCTGCTCTTCCAGAAGGAATTCAGGAATGTCTTCCTCCTTAGCGTCGGGCGCATCGATCACTGTAATAGCATCGTAAAGCTCGTCATGCTTGGCAAGGCACATGATGTCATCATAGAGAGATATCATGGCGTGTCGCTCCATCTCTT
>Ga0181356_1001549_pt1 | contig 9936 bp, 4 predicted proteins | sample Fa13VDMM110SN_FD_130104 | JGI IMG/M metagenome (GOLD analysis project Ga0181356, IMG submission 130104) | Freshwater viral communities from Lake Michigan, USA - Fa13.VD.MM110.S.N | ecosystem: Environmental > Aquatic > Freshwater > Lake | place: USA: Michigan | collected 2013-09-24 | reverse complement strand
TGGACTAGGCGCTATGTACAACCAATTGTTCGGCGGAAAATAAGGAAACATCATGTTCGGTATTGACCAACAAGTTCAGCAAACGGCAGATGCGTACCGTGGCAAGCCTCAGATGCTTCAGCAAAAATACGCGCAGAACCAACAGCTTATTGACTTGTTGGCATTGCAGAAGCTCAAGTCGGACAAAGAAGAAGCCTCACGTCAGATGGCGCTGTCTATGCAGGGTAAGCCACCGACCATTGCAAATCAGCGCGAGTCGCAAGTCTTAGATATGACTAAGAAAGAAGTCATTGACGAGCAAGCCGGTGTCATGCAGAACAAGATGAAGCAAATGCAGGACGCGCAGCGTAAAGTCTTGCAAGCCGCCGGTGCGCCACAGATGCCCGCGCAAGCTACGCCTCAACCACAAGAGCCTCCCGCAGCAGGGTTAGCAGGACTTCCCGCGCCGAATATTCAGGGCATGGCAGGTGGCGGTATTGTTGCGTTTGATGAAGGCGGCACTACAGGCGAGGAAGAAGCGCGTCGAGCGATGGAACAACGGCGTCAACAACCCGCACCACAACCAACACAACAAGCACAAGGCGGTATGCAGGCGGGACTTGCGCGGTTGTTGGGCATTGACCCAGAGGCTATTTACCAACAGCGCCGCACCGAGGCCGCTAGGGATGCCAACTACAACGCCGAAGAGCGTGCGGCTTATGCGCGTCAAGCAGATGAGAAAAAAACGGCATACGATCAAAACAAATTAAATCGTATGCTACTAGGCATGGGCGGTTACAGCACTAACTATGGTGCTATTCAAGGCGGCGGTGCAACAGCCGTAAATGATGAAGACCGCTTTATGAGAGAGCGCCAAAGTGACGAGCGTAGGTTAATTGATATTGGACCCGCAGCACGTATGGCTGGATTGAAAGCAGGCGAAACTGCATATGGTCATGCAATGCCGGGGCTAGTATCAGGCGTTAAGGCTGGTGTAGATTTGGCGCAAATAGGCGAGCAAAGCTCTGCTAGAGCGGAAGCGACAAGAGCCGCCCTTGATGCAAAAATTGCAAAAGCTGCAACGGACGATGAGCGCCAGCGTATTGCTACAGCCGAGACGCGGTTTCAATTTGCGCGGAAAGAAATTCAAGGACAAATGGACAAGGCTGGGGTTACGCCCGGGTCTCCTGAAGCTGCTCCATTTACCGAGCAAATTAACAGCATAGGTCAGTCGATTTATGGCAGACTGCAAGTGCCACAATATTTTATTCCAGACCCAGTGATGAAGCCTCCTGTTGTGACGCCAAAGCCGCCCGGAGTGTTTGATAGACTATTTGGCGCAGGCACGCGAACAGCGCCCAAGACAATTCCATTTAGTTCACTGCAACCGTAAGGACTGGCTATGGATGTTCAGATGCCCGATGGCACCATCATTACTGGCGTGCCAGATGATGTTACGCAATCAACGCTGCTTGAGCGATACAAAAGCTATCAGCCTTCGGCGGTTAACGTTCAAGCGTCAAGCAACCAATATGATGTTGAGCCGGGGTTCTTCCGTGGGATTGGCAGTCTTTTAAAAAGCGGCGCAGAGTCAGCTATTCTTTCAAACAAAATCTCACCAACTGTTATTGGCGGCGGGGATGTAGGCGCTTTAGCGCCTGATATATTTAAAGAATTAACAGCAGACCCTTATCGTCCGCAAGCGTTACGCGAAGTCACCTCTGCATTTGCAGATATTGGCGAACAAGGAAAGAAAGCAAAAGGCGTTTATGGCAACGTGCAGTCTGCCGGAAGGGTGGTCGCAGAGGTTGGCAAGCAGTTAATCACCAATCCTCAAGGCGTGTTGTATATGACTGCCGAGCAAACTGCCAACATGGTTCCAGCTATTGTTGGAATGATGAGCGGCGCGGCTCTTGGCACGTCTGTTGCAGGACCTTTTGGAGGCGTTGTTGGCGGTATTGGCGGCGGCTTTGCCACGCAAGCGCCGGGCGAGATTGGTTCTGAATTTATTGGCAACGTTGGCAAAGAACTGCAAGCTAGAGGCATGCAAGTAACCCCAGCTAATATTGAAACCCTGCTTAACGATAAAGAATTTACCGCCAAAGCAATCTCAGAATCGCGCACTAAAGGGGCTACGACTGCCGCTGTAGACGCCGCATTTACACTAGGGGCGGGTAAGATTGCCGCCGCTCCACGCAAAGCCGCCCTAGCTGCTGCCACAAAAGAATTGGGCGAACAGGCTACCGCCGCAAGTAAGATTGCTCGCGCACAAGAGATTCTTAAAGAGCGTGGCTTTGGTCGGAAAATAGTAACCGGAGGAAAGGCCGTAGGAACGGAAGTCGTTGGTGGCGGCGCATCAGAGGCCGCTGGCTCTCTTGCCGCTTACGGAGAGGTCGACTGGGGCAATATCGGTATGGAAATGTTGGGTGAGCTTGGTGGCTCTACCTTTGAGGTTCCTGCCGCTGCTCGCGCATTAAGAGAAAAAGTTACAGGCGGCACTGAGGCACAGGCACAAGAGGCACAAGAGGCCAAGCAACAAGCTGACCTTACGCGCCCAATGGCAGACCTTTCCAGTCCCATTGTATCTACGATGACCACAACCGCCAATGGCAGAGATAGCGTCACAGTAACAAGAGCAGATGGCAGTGTTGAAGTTGATGGGGTGATGGTCGAGCCGCCCAGACAAGCCGCCTCGCAAGCGCTCGAAGGTAATGTTGCTCAAAATCGTGAGCAAATGATGGCAGAGGTTGAAGGCAGACAGTTGCCGCTGACAGAACAACCCGTGCAAGAGCAGCCTGCGCCCGAACCTCCGCCACAAGTGCAGCCGCCTCCAGTAGCGCCGCCACAAGTGCAGCCCCCTGCTGGTCAATTAGATTTAACGCCAGTTAATCCTGAAGGCACGGTACTTCCTACGCCCACCCCTCCTGCTGCGCCTGTGGTAGCTCAATTGCCGCTGGCTCAAGTCAATCCTGAAGGCACGGTGTTGCCAACCCCAAGACAAGTAGCTGCCGAGCCAGTTGCAACAACTACGCCACCATCCGCCAAGCGTGTTGCTGCCGAGCCTACTGTTCGCTACGGCATCACAGACGATGGCGAGACTGGCGTTCCACTGACCGAAGGTGGCAAGCCTTTTGCAACGCGCAAAGAGGCTGAAGCCATTAAGGTATTGCAGCCACAGCTACGCATTTTGCCGCTCAAAGAAAAAGGTCAAATAGTTGGATATGTTTTGGCTGACAAAACAGCCAAGCAACTTGCCGCGGAAAAAGTCGCCGCACAGAGATTGCAAGCAATTCCTGTTGGTGGGCTATTGGGGGATATGCTGCGTCAGGGCGGAATCAACCCCGTCCATCGCGCAGAGCTTGGGTTTGATGAAAGTGAAAATCCGCTCATTGGCAATAGGCGCTTGTTTGCAGCACAGGGCAGAGGCGCGTCCTTAACAAGCATTACCGAAGGGCAAGAAGAATCCAGCGCAGCCGAGTTGGAATATACTGGTCGAGACATTGACGTTCAGCAATCATTACCAGAGCGCATTAAAGAAGAGTTGCGCCGGTACAATTCTGGAGAAGTTGAGGCAACAGGCGTTGATGCGCTTGAGCAACAGTTGGAAGCTGAGTTTCAAGATTTTCTTGCGGCAGAGCAAGAGTCTGGCAATGCCACAGAGTCCATGTTGGATGCTGGCTATACGCAACAAGACTTAAACGTTGTTGGGTTTACAAATGCTAGTCCAGAGTTGCAAGCAGAAGTTGCCGCGCTTGAAGCTCAAATGGAATCCCTTGGGTTAGATGCTTCGGACATTATTGCCGACATTGCATTTACATCAAACATTACCAACTTGGAGTATTACACTCGTGCAAAATCAGAACTCACCAAAGCAATTGCCCAAGCAACCAAGCAAGGAAGCGATGGAAATGTTAGCCAAGCTAATGTATCGGCGGCATCAGAGGGAATTGAAAGCCCAACCGAAACAGGGTTAAAAACAAAGCAAGACGCTATGGATAAAGCCGCCGCAGATCAAGCTAAGGCTGATCGCGAGGCTGCCGCTAAAGACAATGCCGAAGCAGAACGTAAAGCCATTGCAGCCGCCAGCGAGAAATCTGCGAGCGAGTATGAGCTTGGCAAATCGGCAGAGGATGATTTGTCGGGGCAAAAAGATATATTTGGTGGCGCAAAAGAATTGCCTTTATTAGACGTCAAAGGATTAAAGATTCCAAAAGAACGCCACCCCCAAGTGGTTGCTGCCGGTAAGTTGTTCCAAGCAGGGAAAATGTCTAGAGAAGACTTTAATGCGTATGTTGACAAACACACGCCTATTAGAGAAGTGCCTATTGACACAATAGAGCCGCCTACGCCGCTTGATAAAATATTAAAGTTTTTTAAGTCGCCTAAAGAGACCGAGCGTGTGCAGCGCGTAATTTCAGATGGCACGCAGGTTGGTTTAAGGATGGACGTTCCTGCGCGAAATGCAGGACTTCCTGTTGTTTCTATACATGAAGGCACGCCTAACGATAGCAAAAAGACCGGCAAGCCTCTTGCATCGGCAGGAAGTGTTATTAAGTATGCCAGCACAGGTCATATCAAGAACGTCAAGTTCTCACCAAGAAGTCAAACAAAAAGTTTAGACATGGGATTAAACCCCACCAAAGAGCCTCTACAAACAGCGGAAGGAGAGTGGGTCAACACCACTCCTGAAGAAACTTTTAAACGCGTCAAAGAGCTATCTAAGGACAAATCATGGACGCAAGTTGGGTTTGATCCTGCGCGGCGTGGTTATTTTTACGAACGCTCTACTGGTGAGCCTGTTGCAAGCGCGAGTGAGGTTTATCAGGTTGGTAGATTCTTGCTTGCCAAAGACGTTAAGTACGCGCCAAAGTCAGATTTTTTGTATAACGCAAAAAGTGTTGAGCAACAAGAAAATGCTGATTTGGTTGCCGATAACTTTAACGGCAAAGTTGTTTATCAAAACGGAGACATTTCTTTAATTCAAGGTCGGGATGAGCATAACGATGTTGTTTATGTGTCAGCAAAAGGCACTAGATTTTATGCAAGTTCAATTGAAAAGTTAAAAAATACCAGCGCATTGTTTACCAAAGAAGAAGCCAAAGAATTGCTAGACGCTCGCGTTACTCTTGAAGCGCAAGAAGATGCAAAACACGCCGCCAATCCATTTGTGACGTTTAAAAACGGCATGGCAATGTCAAAAAATGTCAGTCCAGAATTAGAAGGCATTTTTAAACAATGGAAGTCTTTATTAAAACTTAACCAAAATATTTACCTTAGCACTATCGAAGATGCCTTAGCAAACAAGGATGACTTTGCTGGCCCTCAAAGACGAATTGGTAATGCTGCACTTACACTTACGGCGCAAGGAGTACCGGGCGCTACGCAAGCCCTAGCCGATGGCACTCGTTATATTTTAGTTGACCAAAATCAATCACCCGCAGAGTTGATTGAAATACTTGCTCATGAAATGGGTCACGCCCATGAGCAAGAGATGTTTAACAATGCCCCTGTTGCATTGCAAAATCAAATTAAAGCAGAATTTGATAAATGGTTGGATAGTCAAAAAGGTAAAACAGCCAAAGAATTTATATATGCGTTACGCGCAAAAGAAACGGCGGAAACAACCATCATTCCTAAGCCGGACATGCTGGCAAAAGATATGAAAAAGTATGCTTCCTACTGGTCAACGTTTAGCGAATGGTACGCCGATCAAACAGCACGTTGGGCTACGACTTCAGAAAAGCCATTAACGGCTGTAGATAAGTTTTTTGCTAAGGTTGCCGAGACGTTAAGGAGCTTCTTTAAGTCTATTCAAGGTCTTGGGTTCTTACCGAACACAACGTTTAAGCAATACATGGATGACATTACAGCCACAGAAATCGTTGCTGCAAATCCTATTACGTCCATCAATGAGCAAATGCCATTGTTTGCCACAAAGATTGCTCAGGCAAATTTGCCCGGCATTCCTGCTGCGCCTAACAAGCCGAACAAAATTGCTCCCGCATCGCTGCAAAAGCCTAAGCCCGCTGCGGTATGGACTGCGCCAGATATGAACCGTAAGGATACGTTCATTGGACTCATTCAAGACCGCAACATCAGCTTAAAGCGCGTGCAGCAAGTCATTGAAAAGTTGCCTACAGTTACGCAATTACAAGATAATCTAAACGCCTATCGTCTAGAAGACTTGGCGCATGGGCGGGTGCAGGTTCAGACTGATGATTTCCTAAAGTTTGAATTTGGACCCATCGTTAAGGAAATGAACGACAACAAAGTTACCGAAGAGCAGTTGACGGAATACCTGTTAAATCGTCATGCCAAAGAAGCCAATGAGTTAATTGCCAAGCGCAATCCTAATAACCCAGCGATGCAAGATAAAGGTTCTAGCGTAGAAACCAAAGTTGCAGAAGATTATTTAAAGAATCTGCCGCCTGCTCAAAAGAAACTTTTTGAATCTCTTGCCAAGAAAGTTGATGACGTTATCATTGGCACGCAAGAGTTGTTATACAAAAATGGCATCATCTCTAAGGCTGAATTAGACGGATGGCGCGATACATTTAAGTATTACGTTCCATTGCGTCGCGAAGAGACGGACTATGTGTTGCCATCCTCTAGCTTTAAAGAGATTGGCTCATATTCAAAGTCGCGCACTGGATCGCAAAAGAAAGTTACGGACATTCTTTCTAACGTTGGCATAGCCCGTGAGATTGCAATTGTTCGTTCAGAAAAAGAGAAGGCAAAACGTGCGGTGTATGGACTTGCAGTTGCTAATCCTAACCCTGAGTTCTGGATGGCGGTTAGCCCTGCTGCCGTATTAAATCAAAACTTGCTAATCCAAGAATTAAGCCAGATGGGCTGGGACCCCGCCGATGCTAAAAACATCATGGCAGAACCCACTAAGGCTTATTTTAATAAAGATACAGGATTAGTCGAACGCAAGATCAACACGCAAAACCGTTATGCGGACTTTGTGTTACCGGTCAAGATCAATGGTCAAGACAGGTTTGTATTTTTTAATCCTAACGACGAGCGTGCGGCAAGTGTCATCACCGCACTAAAGAAGGCTGATACGCAAAAACTCAACGCGATCAATAGTTATGTTGGCAACATTACGCGCTACTTTGCTGCTGTCAATACGCAGTACAACTTAGTGTTCGGCGCATGGAACTTTGTGCGTGACGTTCAGGGTGCGATGTTGAACCTGACCACGACTCCCTTGAACGGCAAACAAGGGGCTGTGGCTAAAGGTACGTTTATTGCACTCAAAGACATTTACGCTGGCATTAAAGAAAAGAATAAAGGTACGTTGCAAAAAAATCCTGCCGATGGCTCATGGCAAGACTTCTTGGAAGCGGGCGGCAAAATTGGTTACAGGGATCAATTTGCCAAGATCAACGATACCTCTACCTTAGTTGCGCGTGAGCTTCAAAGCTTGAACCGTAGCAATGCCTACAAGAAGGCTAGGTCGGTATTGAATTGGGTATCAAGCGTCAACGATGTGCTTGAGAACGCCGTTCGACTTTCTGCTTATCGCGTTGCTCTACAGCAAAACTTGTCCAAGGATCAAGCCGCAGAGATAGCCAAGAACCTCACCGTCAACTTTAACCGTAAAGGCTCGGCTACCGCAGGGCTGTCGGCTTACTATGCCTTCTTAAACGCCTCTATTCAAGGCACAGCGCGTCTTGCACAAACGATTGACCCACGCACCAAGTCTGGCAAGTTAATCATTGCAGGCGGTATGGCAATAGGCATGGCGCAGTCTCTTATGCTTATGGCGGCAGGATTTGATGATGACGAACCATCAGAGTTCTTAAAAGAACGTAACTTTATTATTCCTACTGGATGGTTAACTGGCAAGAAAACTTATGCCATGTGGCCTTATCCTCTTGGTTTCAACATCCTTCCTAATACTGGTAGGCTGTTGATTGATGGCGCGGCACGATTGGCTGATGGTAAGGGCGTAGGCGACTTAGCTATTAACGCGTTCTCAATGGCGGTTAGCTCAACAAACCCGTTAGGCGGAAATGCTGCTACCTTGCAGTCTTATATGCCAACCATTGCCGACCCATTTGTTGCGGTATACGAAAATAAAGATTCGTTTGGTCGCCCTATCGCCAAAGAAGATCGCGGACTAAATCCTACACCGGGCTACACAAGGTCGCGTGAACCAGCAAATCCGATATTTCAAGGTATTGCGGAGTTCATGAACAACATCACCAGTCGTGACCCAGACGTAAAGGGGCTGATTAGCCCTACGGCGGATCAGCTTAGTTACATTGCTGAACAGATTGGTGGCGGCGTATACCGTGAAGCATCGCGTGCCGTGAAGTATGCGGTCAATGTTTTGAATGGCGAAGAAACACCTGAGCATCAAGTACCTCTTGCCGGTAAGATTGTTGGCGACCTTGGTTCTAATTCAGCTATCTCACAGAAGTTCTATACAAACGTCAAAAACATGGCAGAGCATGAGCTTGTTATTAAAGCGCATCGTGAGCGCCGCCAGTCTACGGCTGAATACATGCGTGACAACCCAGAGGCAAGGCTGTGGCAGCGTGCTAACTCTCTTGAGAATGAGATTACTAAACTCAACAAAACCAAGAAAGAGTTATATCAGCGCGAAGCCCCGAAAGAAAGGATTAAGCGCGTTGAGGATCAGAAGATTAGGATGATGCAGCAGTTCAACGACCAAGTTAGGCGCGTCAACTAATCGCCGCAGAAGCAAGCAATGCCCTCTTCATCTTGATCGAAGAGCGGCATTTGGTCTGCTGCAAACTTCATCATGCTTGCGTAGCTAGGGCGGTCTTGCCGAAAAGCATTGCCGCTCGCCTTGGACGCCAACTGTAGCTCTTCCATATTTGCCCACCAGATAGCCCGTGCTGGTCTTTCGGCAATCAATGTTGCCACTTGGTTCATGGGCTTGAGAAAACACAAGTCACAATTCCCCGCGAGGGTTCGACCATTATGAGTGGGCAATTCTAGGTTAAATGTTTGCGCGTCCCAAAAGTTGCTAATGTCTTGCACAGTCACTCCGGCGGCGAACAGTGGGATTCTGCGCTTATCTGCAATCTTTGCGGCACGCCGATCTTCATCGTACCTAAGGCCAATCCATGATGCGCTTTCTAGCTCTGATTTGCTGCAATCGTTAAACAATCCAGAATGCTTTAAAAAGCAAGCCATTGTTCTAATTTTTAATTCAGACGTACAAAATCTTGTGACAGGATTAGGCAGATATTTGCGCTGACGAATTAGCTCTTCAAACGGTTCGCCGTGCCTCGCAGCCGTTTCATACGTTACTTCTTTGTATCGCTGAATGGGATCGTCATGCGCTTGGTATTCTAGCCAATGTATTTTGACGCGCCAATTTGTCGAGCAGTCGTTAACAAACTTAAGCGTTGCCTCTTCTTCCTTACCTGTATTGGCAAAACAAACCACAGCTTCGCTAGGCAACCCGTTGTTTGCCTGTAGCACCTGATGCAGCATGTACGCTGATGTTCTACCGCCGCTAAATGATATGCACGTTGGCTCAGTGATAAGGTACGGGTTCATTGGTTATCCAACATTTCGTTTACATCTGCCAACAAATCTTGCTCGGTAAACCCCCAATGCTTCGGGAATCCTTTCGTTCCTAGGCCGTGTACGCCAAAGTTTCCGCGATGGTGATCGACGCACAATGGCAACACATCTAAATGGCTTGCACGTTGCCCCATGCCGACTCCTGCGCGTGGGTGATGCAATTCCACAGGTGCTGGATCATGCTCGCCATGCACGCGTCTACACACTATGCAGCCAAGGGATGCAACTTTAGACATGTGGGCGCGTTCTTCTTTGTTCATATAGCCAAAAGTAATATAAAACCTGTTCTTTAAGGGGTCTGATATAAATGATTTATATCAGGAATCTGTTTTTTTCACTCGTTTCTTGACCGCTGCGATCCCAACCTCTTCTGTGTGCCGCGCCGCA
>Ga0181356_1001548_pt1 | contig 9945 bp, 1 predicted proteins | sample Fa13VDMM110SN_FD_130104 | JGI IMG/M metagenome (GOLD analysis project Ga0181356, IMG submission 130104) | Freshwater viral communities from Lake Michigan, USA - Fa13.VD.MM110.S.N | ecosystem: Environmental > Aquatic > Freshwater > Lake | place: USA: Michigan | collected 2013-09-24 | reverse complement strand
TTGTCCGGGTTGTATCCGATGTATTCCGCTTCTATCGAATCTGGCGTCGACATCTTACCGCTCGCCCCACCCCCTGGGTTTTGGGGGTCAAGTCTCAATACAGAGTCTGTCATTATCGAGCGCGCATGATTGTCGGTAAATTGTGGAAAGTCACCTCTCAGCGTTTCTGCAAAGGCAGAGACACTGCTTTGGGGTATCAGTACGTCTTCTCCGTCAAACTCAATTAGTTCCCCAATCATGGAGTCGGAAAAATCTCTTGCGAAGTCAACCTGTGAGTCGCTCAAATTAGCAAAAATGTCCGGTTCAAAGAAGTCAGGAAATTTATCAACTACTTCATCATCAAACGACGGGCTGCTCTCTTTTATTATTTCTCTCAAAACACCAGGAGTTATCAGTCTTATGTCTTCTGGTGACGCGCGCAACGAAAGCTCGTCTGAAAACATTGAGTGCAATCTATGTATAGAACGAGCATTGGGGTTATTTTTTATTATTCTTGCTATTGCTGTTTTGGATTTTTCGACTACATCTGGGTAAGATGTTTTTAAAGAACCCAGAATTTCTTTAGGAGTAATTTCTATTGCGTCTTGTTCAGAGCCACGCCACTCGTCGTATGTTTTCCCGTGCTCTTTCATGTAGGCAGCATCAAACAATTTTTTTACGCGAGTCCTAAATTCGGCAAGCATGAGCTCTCTATTGTTGTTAAAATGTTTTCTTACGCCAACGTTTTCCCCTGTTTTGGGGTCTCTTATTGTGACAAATGGATTTCTAATCCAACTTTCAAATCTAGTATAAAATTCAAACGGGTTTATGTCTTCAGAAAATTTTCCCAACATATCTTTAACTATATTTGCGTCAGCTTTTACGCCATCAGGGGTTTGTGAATGTGAAAGAATTGCAGCAGTATATGGTTCGGATAAACCTGGATATCCAGTTCCTTGCCTTTGATGAATTAGACCAAAATCTTTTAAAAGTATGGGAAGTATTTCCAAACTTGTTCCAGTTAAAGTTTTACCAGCCGTATTGCCATCACCCCATGATTTAAAACCCTTTTTAACTTTTTTTAATTTTATGTTTTTGGCGTAGTTAATTCTGTCTTCTTCATTTTTCCAGTCCCAAAGTTTGTCTGTATTCTGCGAAGACATATCGTCTCTTGAGTCCCATAGATTTTTCCATTCTTGACTAAATGGGTCAACTACTTCACCGTTAGGAACTGGGTATTGTCTTGGATTTATATTATTTCCATTGGCCATTCTGCCGCTAACACCTATTGGACTAGTCCAGTAGTCTTCGTTACCGACACGTACGCGACTGTCTATGAGACTGTTTGCCATATTGCGTATCGACCTGTGCTCTTTCATCATTCCGTGAGCATATGTAGACTGTGCAATTTTGTATAGACGAGCCGAGTTTATGTTTCTAATTGGGTTTTGACCATTATTAATATCAGCATTGTCAATCCAGTCGTTTTTATCAACATCCCACGCCATTGCGCGTAAATACTGTCTTACTGATTTTGCAAGCGACTGCATGTATTTTTCGTCTGCTTTTAAAATTTCTAGAGGTTCACCGGTTATGTTGTAGCCATCACCGTAAGTGTTAGAGCCTCTTGGCATTGGGAACATCCACCAATCAAAGTGGTTTCTATGAAAAGCGTTCCAGTCGTTGTTCTTTTCCCATTCATCAAATTGCTCAGACTGGGCAAAGTGTTTAGCTAACAAAGTATCTAAACCGACAAATTTTGTAGGGTTGTCTCTTCTCCCTATTCTTCCAGAAACGCCACCTCTATTACCAGGAGTTGGGTCTGGCATTTCGCGCCAGGTGCCATCAAAAATTAAACCGTTTTCATTTCCGTCTACTCTTGTGAGCGGATTTTGGTCACCAGTTATTACGCCAGACGTCATCGAGGAACGGATTGCCCTGCCTAAACGCGGCAGTGCTTTTCCTGAAATAGGCGCAGACACAAGGCTTCCGTCAGCCATGGTTGATATTCCTGCAATAGGTGCTTCTCTAAGCTTTTCCCATTCTTTTTTTGTTTTACCTTTTTTGCGACGCTTTTTGCGATTGTATCCAGGCTCTTCTATCATCAGAGCCCCTTATATGCCAAATAAATATTTAAGACCGTCGTCTAGTTTTATTTTTTTCTCTTCAGCGTATTTAATTATAGACTCCCTGGGGGTAAGGCCTTCGGCTTTTAATCTTCTTGCTGTGTTTAATTCTTTGGAAAACTGTTCTTCGTATTGCTTGAATGGCTTATATACGCCACCAGTCATGTCGTTTTCGTCTCTGTTTCTCATTATGTTGAGCAACTCAGACTCGGCTTCATCACGAAGCTCTGAGTTCATCTCACCTTTTTCATTAACAGAAAACGGTGGATAATCAAACAAAACATATATCTCATCAAACGAGTCAAACATCTTTTGCTCATTTGTTTTGTATGCCTTATATTCCGACGGCGCTAGGTCTTTTTCATTAATGCTTTTCATACATCACCAGGGTATCAAATTTGTTAGGCCGTTATTAAGTCTGTTCTTGAATGATTTCCATTCGGTTGGCATTCTGTAGTACATGCCAGCAGACCTGTTAAGAATTAAAATAACACTTGGTCTTCTTTCTGAACCTATGCCCTCGTTAGGGTCTGTCCATATCGTGGAAGGCAGTGCCCGTCTGTGAATACTGCTAGTGCTACCGGCAATGATTCCGTCATAACCCATTAAAGCAAGTCTATTTTCTCGACTCATATACAGAAGCGTGCGTCTTGCTTCGTTAAGTTTTGTGTTCCACTCTTTGGCGTCAACGCCAGCTTGTCCTGGTTGGGATTCATCTCGTGCCATTTGTGCAATCTGCACAAACCAGCTCAAGTGCTGTCCAAGCCATGCATTCCACTGCTGTCTTTGCTCCTGTGCTTCTTGAACTATTTCCGCGGTTGCACCGCTTCCTGGGAACAACTCCGCAGTAAGCCAAGATGGCATGTTATTTGCGTTATTCCAGCCTTCGAGCGTGGCTATTCCTTCTTGTCCAGGCGTTAAGTCTGTCATTTTGTCAACTGCAGCTTGCAGCGCAGGTACATCGTATAAACCGGTATTTGGGTCCGGAAGAAGAGAATTTTCTGGAACTCCAAATTTACTTGCTGAGCCATGTCCTGTGTTTACTCCGCCACCAAAATCAGGAGCTCCATGTGCATTAGCTATTGACCACAGCGCACCATACAAAAGGGAGTCTCCAGAACCACTGCCGCTTCCCGTAAATAGTGCGTCAGCAACTGAGGTGCTCATTATTTTTGAATCTCGAGTCAATACGGCAATTTCTGAACCGCGCGTTGTAGCGTGGTAGTTAGACCATGATGATGGCTCTCCGGTCCAGTACTCTCCACGACCAGAAGCACTAGCTCCCTGACCAACAATAAATCTGTCTCCGCGAAGGTTTTGCTCAATTAAATCACCAGCCGGAGTATTGTTTGCATCTTTAATTCCGCGAGTAATGGCGATTGCGTTTGGTATCCCATCTGGGCCCACGTCATCGAGTAGTGACGCTATTTCTTGCTCGTCAAGGAGTAGCGGAAGACTGCTGTAACCACTATATTGCCACCACGAACCCATCATCATGGCACCAACGTCATAGAAGCTAGTTCCAACCAGGTCTGGGTGCCCGGCTGTTTGTCTATTCCCACCGGAATAGTCAGTATGCGCGCGTCCCATAGCGGAAAGCATTTCTATGTCTTCATCGTCCAAGATTCCGTCTTGCGAAATTCCTGTTACTGGGTCTATTGTTGGTGGCTCCAGCGCACCATCGGCTCTATGCTCAGCATGGATATCCATGATTTCCTGAACGGTACGCTGCGGAACATTGGAAACCTGACCATTTCCATGAATGTCTAGAACTGGATTACCTGTAGATGGGTCTATTGCGTCGTCTAGCTGACCGACGTTTCTTCTGCCAACAGCAGCGCGACCAGCGCGTGCACGCATTCTTGCGTTGATGCGTTTTGCAGCAAACTCCATTTGCTCACGTTTAGTGGCTGCAAGCCCTTCCATTACGGAAGGGTCAGACAGAATGTGCTTTCTAAGCAGATGCTCTGCCATTTCTGCTGTTTGGCCATTTCTAATATATGTAGTTAATTGAGCTCTGTCGACATTGTCTCCGGAACTACGCGTAAGTCTTATTGTCTGCAGTGCGGTATTTGACCTGAGGGAGCTTGCTTGTTGTATTGCAGCTAACTCCGTTGCAGCTTTTGCCCATGCAGCATCTGCTTTTTCACGTGCTTTTCTAACGTTGTCTACTGTTATGTCGAGTTCTGAGCTAGCGCCATTTATTCCCATCAAAACGCCTTTAGAACCCCATATGGATTCCCAATTTGTAATATCTGGTGTTGGCGTACCGAGCAGACTTCTCATCTCTTCTGCAACGTGCTGAGCTTTCAGTGCTTTATTTATTGCTATTGCTGCCTTGGCCTGGTCTAGGCTCGCGTCGTCAATGGCAGGAGTGGGTACATATATGTCACGTACAGGTCCAGGTCCACCTATGCCAAGCGAGTCAATAAACGATGAATCAAGTCTTCCGTATGGAATCAATCCGTCATAGTCTTTATATAGACCGTTCTGCTCTGCAGAGTTTCTGAGACTAGCTCTCAGTACTGCTGCGTCTCTGAGGTTGTGTACATCGAAACCAAGAGACCTAACGTCTTCTGCAAAACCCATAGCTAATTGCTGAGTCATCACGTTCATTCGTGCGTATGTCAAAGCAGATGCGGCTTCGTCAAATGTCTGTGTTACAGAATCAATCTGCACTACTCTTCTGGCGTCATTTCCGCCAAGAATATCTGGGTGATTAGGGTCAACGCCTGGAGCAATCTTTGTAACGCGTTGCGGTTTTATTCCTTGTACCGAGCCAGGGAGCGGAATAGATGGGAAAAAACCAGCAGTGTCAATCGCGTGTGGAGTGTAAACCATGTCTGGAGACACGTCTAATCCGCTCAAGTCTTCAACCAGTTCGCCAGTCGCGTTATCAACATAAGTTCCGTTTTTGAAAGATATGTTCAGGGCTGGGTTTCCGACTCCAGGAGTTAAAGCAGGTCCAGTTACGGCCCTGGGACCGCGCGGCGGTACTCTTCTCGCCACTGGATTCAAATCCGCTGGTACGTTCGGTCTTCCTGTTCCAGCTGGCGTTGGCGCTATTGGTGTTGCCGCCGTAGTTGATGGTCTAGTCGGGCCATAAGGAGTAAACGGACGAGACTTGGTTACGTCTAGGCCAGTACTTATTCCAGCGGTGCTAATTATTTTGTTTCTACGTGATGGCTTAAGGTCGTTAATAAGCATTAAGTCGTTCGACTCTTTTGCGTCAGCCAGCACAAGCATGTCATGTAACGCAGATTTTCTTATCCCGGACAGTCTTCCGTTGCCGGACTTTGCTAGGTCGTCAATGTGGTCCAGGATGTCGTCTTCTAGGAGCTCGTCAGTGTCGGATAGTTTTAGGGCACTTCTAAATTCTCTTTCCAGAGACTCAAATCCCGACGACACAGCGTTATGCATAAGCGTCATTTGTGAATCGGTAAGTCCATTAAGTGACAGCAAATAGTCACCTTTGCTTCTTTGCGGATAGAAGATTCCAGTACGTCCAGATTTTGAACGCACGACGCCGCGTCTTGCTAAACGTTCTGGGCTAGCTGAAGTGCTTGTGACTTTTGGTTTACGTTTTCTGAATTTTCCAGTCATTCTTTCAATGAAGCCTGGTATTCTTTCGCGTTCGTCAAATTGACTTCTTGCAGCTGGACCAATAATTGGAACTATAATTCTATTGCCGTTAACATCTTCGGTTTCGACAATGCTCATTAGGTGCTTGCCGTCTTTGTCTAGCAAATGTGAAGTGCCGGTTTTCCCATCAATTATCGCAATAGGTGGATAGTGTTCTTGACGTGTGTCGTAAATTGCTATTCTGTCGTAGTTGTTGTTTTGGTCTTCGGCGATTATTGCGTGTGCAAAGTTAGAATCCGAACCAGGGAGAGTTGGTTGGTCAGGATTATGTAAATCCATTTTCCACTCGTCGTACATTTCAAGAAGCTCTGCTTCTCTATCTCTGTCTTCCTGTGTAATACGTGGACGCCAGCCTCCAAGAACATTTAACGAATCACTAAGGTCCGTAATTCTTCTAACGTTGTCTGGTGTATCTTTCCAGTCTCTTTCGCGTTGATTTGGCGGAATTGGGAAAGAGGCAAGTTCCTTAAGCACGCTACGAGCTATAAAACCTCCCCAAATCGCATCCGGTCCATTGACTCTTGTTCTTCGGTCTAAAGCATTTACGCGAGACGGTATTGTTGGATACAGGTCTATTGGGTCTTCTTCGCCCTTCATTCTGTTGGATATTTGAGCCAAGCGTTTAAAGAATCTTTCTCTAACGCTGTCCGTTGAGCGAGGCATTCTTCCTTGTTGAAGTCTTTCGCTGGCTTCTCTCTCTCGAGCCCACCTGCGGCCATCGCCGGTAAGGAAACGTTCAATGATTCCTGGTGTCTCTGGAGCAGTGCCGGTAGTACCCCTGCGTCCAGACCTGCGCTTTTGTCTTTTTCTGTCGTTATCCCAAAAATCAATACTGCCTTCATCGAAGTCCAGTTGGTCGCTATCGTACTCAAGTTCAGCACCTTTTGGTGTCGTAATTTTTCCTGAAACACCACTGCTGAGAATGTCAATTTTTTCATTTTTTGAACCGCGGTAAGGAATCTTTGTTGCAGCCTGTCCATCAATTAAAAGTGGGTCACCGCTTCTGTCAAAAAGAATATTTAACTCTGAACCGTCTTCTGGGAAACCTCTTCTGTAAGGCGACGACATTCTATTTCCGCCAGCGGCTTCAGTAAATCTGTCTCTTAATTCGTCAAATACGATTTGACCAGATTCTATTCCTGCAATTTCGTCATCTGTTAGGTCTGTTATTTCTGTAGTGTGAATACCAATAGAGAAAATTCCATGCTCTCTTCTGGAAAGGTCAGTTCCTCTCGGGGTTCCCGGTACATCACCTGTCATCATGTATGGAGTAACTGTGATTAACTCACGGACAGCAACTTTTCTGGTTCCGAGTCCGTCTGTTTTTTCAATTATTCTAAAGTTTGTAAGAGATATTGATGGATACAGCGGGTCTTGAAATCCTTTATCCTGTGCATAACGAGAAGCTTCTTGCATCAATCTGTCGGTCATTGAATTAACTTCAAAGTTCCTAACACTTGAAGGGTCTGCCCCAAACACGTCATTGTCGTCAAGAATTGAATCTATGAGTTTTTTGACTCCTTCAAACTTGTATGTTGGTCTTCCGGCTTCTTGGTTTGAGTCAGAGAATAACTGCTCATTGCGCTCGTTTGAGCCTGGATATTTTCCTCTGTTGGACAAATCGCTAAAGAAGTTATCCATTGTTGTTCTGTGCGACAATAAGAGTTTTTCTATGTTGAGTTTTGTTGAATCAGGGGTTTTCCCCGGTTCGGTTATTCCAGTAAATGCATCGTTTGCATTAGCAGCATTCGGAAGATTTTTTTCTGTCTTGCCTGAACGTTTTTCAACGCGCCTGCGCATTCTTCTACTTTTTGTATCTTCGTCAGCAAGGGGGTCGAAGCTTTCAATAAAGTCGGCAAGGTTTTGCCTAATTCTGCCCAGTCTTGATTCGTCTGAGCCTACATCGTTGCCTCTAAAATCTTTGCCGGATTCTTTTTCTTTTCTTCTTACTGCCTTTTTCCACACGTCATCATTTAGATGTGACATTGTTGTGTCATTTTTTGTATCAAGCATTTGCTGAAAATCTTTTGCAGAAAAAGCTCTTACGTAAGAGTCTGGATTATTGCCAGCAGCGTCTTCATACTGCGATAGTGAAGCCCTACTTAAGATAGGGGAATCGCCACCAAGGCCATTTAATCTTCCTGGCGTTCCGTCGGCTTTATCAAAATAGCCATCACGTGTTAAACCAAGTTTTTTAAAAACATCATTTTCCATCTCGTGCCATTCGTCGCGAGAAACAAAACTCCAGCCTTTTGCGCGCCAGGCGCTTACGGCTTCCATGATTCCAGTAGTGTTATAAAAACCATCGTGACCAGTAATGCCACGACCTGCGCCTAACGGAACCATTTCATCAAGGTCTATCGGTGGCAAGTCTGTGTCCACGGAAACAAACCCGCCCCTATTGGTAAGTGGGTTTTTTCCTCCATGCGTCCTGAAATGCTGACTTATTTCACCGTCTTTAATGGACTTTTTAGTTTCTATTTCTCCAACTGATTTGGAAGCCTTCGATGCAAGCGCGTAGAACTCAGTTTTAATGTCAGCCGAAGTTCCGTCTTTTGGAACACTATGCACTGCAGTAAATAGATAGTTCCCACCGTTATCGTAGTGGTCAACTCGTGAGGTGACAGTGTCCATCTGCGCATCCTGTAGAGAAAGCGTTGCGCTTCTACGAAGAGTTTCTTTGTTGATTTCATCATATAATACGGTAACTGGCGTTTTACCGTTGATTGCCGTTTCAAGGAATACGTATTTTCCAGAGGAGTCTGGTACGCCGTTGAACGTAATGTAAGTTTCGTCTGCTCCTGTTAGTTTTCTAACTATTGGAACTGAGTCGATTTCAGCCATACGAGATTGAAACTGGCTAACCCTCGGGTCTGATGGGTCTACTTTTTCTAAATCGTTAAAACTCTGCAGATTTTGCGTAAGTCTTTTTGTGTCGGAATGAGTAGAACCTTTGGCATATTTCGCTTTTTCAGTCTGAAGCTCGTCGTATTCCAGGAATTTAGGTCTTGATAATTCTTTTCCAAGTGCTTTTATTTTTCCGGTAGAAATGTCGTCCCAGTCACTGCCTACTGTGTCATTTGGCGTTAATAGTAAATCCTCAACACCGTACTTAAAGTAATCAAGCTCGCTTACCGTACGTTGTCTGTCGTCTTCAAAAAGCCTGAACAATCCAACTTGATGTTGCCTTATTACTTCGGCAGCCTCACGTCTTGTAATGTAATTAAACCCTTTTACTGGATTAGGTATTTCTTTTCCTTGTGCATCAAGTACCTTGTCGAGTCCCTTAAGGTACGCGCTGTTTTTTGTCATTTCATTAAGGTCAATAAACACTGGCGTTGTGTCTCGTCTTTTAACTACGTAACCACCAAGTCTGGACTTTGGTATTATTCCGCCTTCTTCTCTGAGTTTTTTTCCTAACGCTCCACCTGGGAATTTTGCTTCTTCGGATTTCTTAAGACGTCTCGCTTTACGTCTTGCAGATTGGTCCATTTGAGTAAAGCCGCCTTGGGCTATGTTTCCACCCATGCGTTGAATCCGTAGTCCGGCCGCTGTTCTGGCCCGTGCTAGTGCTGGTTTGTCTGGGTTCAGTGCCCCATATAGGTCTGTAAACCTAGGATTTAAATTGGTTCTTTGCTGCCTTCTGACAGCACGATTTTTTTTCTTGTCAACAAATTTTTCTCTTGAAGCTTCAGCGCGAGAATTTATTAATTTTCCAGCTCTGTATAGAGTGGTCGCTGGTTCGTCTATCCCCGGCAGTTTTGGTTGCAATGTGTTTCTGTCATCGAGAGACATCAAGAATTGCCCTAGCCTACGTACCATTCCAGTAGTGCAGCCGCGACCCATTCTGCTTGTAAATTGACCGCCGTTTAAAGTGTCTTCAGGGCATCTCCAGCTACTGACGTTAGGGTCCCAGACTGCTCTGTATCCTTTAACTTCATACATAAGACTAGAAATGTTTTTTTCGGCTATGAAAGCTTTTGCTTTGTAGTCAACAGCGTTCTGCTTGTATAAAACATCTATGGAAGCAATTTCTATATCCGTAATTGGCCACTCGGATACCGGAGTAAAGTCTGGAAGGTCTTCTTCGTCGTTTTCCTGAACCGGTTCCAGCGACTTTATTTCCACAATTTCCAAATAAGATTTTTTGTTTATCTCGCTCTGCAGGTCAAGGACCTCTTCTGGACGCATGAATTTT
>Ga0181356_1001543_pt1 | contig 9953 bp, 17 predicted proteins | sample Fa13VDMM110SN_FD_130104 | JGI IMG/M metagenome (GOLD analysis project Ga0181356, IMG submission 130104) | Freshwater viral communities from Lake Michigan, USA - Fa13.VD.MM110.S.N | ecosystem: Environmental > Aquatic > Freshwater > Lake | place: USA: Michigan | collected 2013-09-24 | reverse complement strand
CCAATAGAATGGGGCTTTATTTTTTTTAAATTTTTTTGAATACTATCTAAAATAGTTAACATTCTTAATCTAATCCTTTCTTTTTTTTCTGCCTTAGTTTCTTTTTTATTTTTTGTATTTTTAGAGATAATCTCATTAAAAAAATAAAGATCCAAATTTTTATTTTTTTCATTTTCTTGCATTTTTAAAATTGTTTACGATAATCAAAATATTCATTTTGTGTATTTTTTGAAATGTAGTTTTTGTCTTTAAAATACTTTAAATAACTCTTAGAAAAATTAATACCTCTATTTTCAATTTTTGATATTTCAGTAATTAAATTTTCGTATTTAAAATACTTTTCTTTTTGAAAAATAATATTTAAAATGTTATTATGCTCTTGATCTGTGTAATTGCTGAAATGCTTGATTTTAGGCTCATTTACGGGCAAAGAATTAATTTGTATGAACTTATTGTCATCAATAGAATATTGTATTTCTATGGGCTTAAAACCTCCGGAGGATCGTAAGAATTTAGGCTCTAAAATAAAAGATCCGCTTTCCTCTTTTTTTACTGATAATGTACTTTGCGCCCAACGATCTGTATTGCTGCCCAGGTGGCCCAAAGTTTTGCCTTCATTTTTGCCAGTATGCAAAATTCCAATTAATAATAAATTGTTTACGGTTGTAAGTTCTTTGATCCAATTTACTACTTTACGGCACTCAATTTCATCATTATAATTCATAACAATATCTAGTAAACCATCTAGGATAATAACACTACATTCGGGCGTATTTTCAATGTACGCCTGGATCATTAATTTAATGGTTTCGGGGCCTTCCTTTCGTAAACAAAAACTGTCAAAAAATGTTGGTAACTCGTTAATATCTGCTATATCTTTAATTCTTGACATATGTTTATAAAAGTCAAATTCGCTGCTTTCAGTATCAATATATAAGATTTTATTGCGCCCTGGTAACGTTTGCAGCTTCATTCCAAAAATGTCATAAACGCCAAAGCTACTTGATACAATTGAAGTTGTAAAAGTAGATTTGCCACTTTTAGGCAAACCAGAAATAATAACATAATTCTGAATACTACCTATATTTTGGCCCTGTATAGATAGTAATATTTGCTCCTTAGGGGGTATATGGCCGCGTTTATAAGCATTTTTTAATAACTCAATGTAAATTGGGTTATCTATCATTAAAAGTTGATTAAACTGTCTGCTAATAAGGCCAAAATGATTATAACAATTACTGTGATTACATCTCTTTTCATAAATTTTTTTTTAGGATTATTTAATTAAATATTCAATCCAGGCCTTTGCACTTTTTAGTGATCTATATTCCTGGTTAAAAGGATAAATTATGTACATTTTTGTTTTAGGGTTATATACAATTGTGTAACCCTTGTAGGCAAAATATTCCATTGTTTTAAATTTTAAAGTAAAAAAATAGGCCTAATTAGGCCATTCGGTTAATTTAACATCTAAAATGTCACATCCAGCCACTTGTAAAAAACTTACAATATTGTTGCTTTCAACAAATGCGGCAGTAAAAAATAAAGAATTTAATTCAATTGTGTAACTGTACAATGTACGTTTGTCCTCGCTTCCGTAGAAAAAGCGGAAAGTTGCTTTGATCATTTTGTTTAAGTTTAAGATTATAGATTAACAAAGATTAAATAATTATTTTAATATAACCTAATTTTTAACAAAAAAAAATCGGAGCGTAGAAACGCCCCGACAAATCTATGAAAATCCTTCTTAAACAAATTCAGCTCAAAAATAACTTTTTTTCGGCGTTTCGCCTACTAATTAATCCCTTTACTTTTACTCCATTATCAAATACCCATCTATCAAACTGATCTGCTACTATTTTTTTATCTGCACCGCTATTTAGTAATCTAAGTAAGCTTGAAGCTTTAAAGGCCCCTAGCCCGACATTATAAGTAAAAGATATAAGGGCGTTTAATTCATTATTATTTAATGGCACTTTAATCAAATTTTTAATTTCTGCCGCGTCTTTACTAGTTGTAATTTCTAGCCATTTTTGGGCCTGCTCTGCCGTAATAATATCGCCTTGCTGTACTTTTCTTTGCTTGTCAAAGTCATATGTTGATCCGTAACCAATTGTCCATACTCCGCCGCTATCCTGGTAAGCTTTTAGATATAACCCCCCTTCAGCTTTTTTAATAAAATTTAAAGCTTTGGTTAATCCTGATCCCTTAGTAATTGCAGTAATTCCCAAAATTCCTAGTATTATTAAAATTATTTTATTTTGCTGCGTCATTTAACCTCTTTGAGTGATCCTTTGCCGCCCATCCTAGCAATAATAAACCAATGGCCCTAATTAGGCCCTGAATTCCAGTACTTACGGGTATAACTTCAGAACTTGCAGCTAGTACCCCCCCCAGTGTTGTTTTCCAGTTATTCATTTTTGTTTATTTAAATAATCTAATTTTGTTTCTATCCTGGCTAATTTGTCTATAATATCGATACGATCTGATTTTATTTCTTTCATATCTAGCTCGATTTCTGATAATTTTTTTTTAGTAGTACCATAAAATGATCCTATAAAAATAATAGTTCCAACAAATGATCCTATATAAAATAAATTTTCCAAATTAGTCTGCATTATATATTTTTTGTTATAGATAACTTATAATTATTTATAACTTCATTTGTCCATAATAAATTTGCAACTAATTGTACTTTTTCATTTTCATTTAAAATATTATCTCCAGGACATAATACATTTCTATGAAATGTTTTTGCAATTTCAACATTATCTTTTTCAATAATTGATGATATACAAACTTCAATTTGATTGGATTGTAAAATTTTTATAGAATGCACTATTTTTTTTTCAATTAATATCATTTTTATATTTATTTATAATTATATGAAGTAAGTAAATGAAATTATTAATGAACTATTGTTAGCAAAATTAGTATTATTAATTGTAGTTGTAATACCTAAATTTGAAGTTTGGTTTAATTCTATTGTAGCTTGGTTTATAGTACCATATGCAACAAATTGACCTGTAAAAGTTATATTATTGTTTCTAAATGTACTTGCTGAAAAAAAGCCATTTGTTGATCCAATAGTGAATGGTAAACCAGTAATTTGAGCATCACCAATTGAAGTTCCTTTATTTGTTAAATTAATGTAACCAGTAACATTTACTTGCCTTCCTATTTTTGTGTATTTTCCTGAATTATCAGCAGTAGTTATTCCAACTGATCCGCCTCCAAAATTAAGACCAATAGTCCAATTTCCTTCTTCATAATCATCTAAAGTATTTGGATCTGCTGAAATTATTTGTGTTGAAGGAAATGTAATACCGTTATTTACTGTTAAATTACCGCTTAAAGTTCCACCAGCTAAAGGCAAATAAGAAGCTAAATCAGTAGTTAATGCTAAAGTTCCCGTTGCATTTGGAAAAACAAAATTTCTAGTACTTAATAAAAGACTAAAATCAAAATAAGCATTATTTGGATTTGTATCTCTTTGAAAATAAAAACCGTTAACATCACAACCTATTGAATTAAAACCAGCAGTATTATAATAAAGCGCGTTTTGTTTAATAGCTATATTTTGATTAAAATAAGATGTGTTTGTACTTCCGTTTATTGATATTGCATTTAAAGCTAAACCAACATTTAAAACGTCAAAAGTATCTGTTGAAGAATTACCAATGCGCCATTTAGCAGTTGAATTTTTTGCAAAACCAATTAAAGATTGATTTCCAGCCGTATTATTTATAGCTATTAATGGACTTGTGCCGCTACCGTGTACGTCTAAATTATTAGAAGGCGTATTTGTATTAATCCCTAATCTATTATTAGTATCGTCAAAAAATAAATTAGTATTGTCTTGTGTAATTAATCCAGCCGCACCAACAAAGGGAACTGATCCAGTAGTTAAAGTTGTAACGGTTAAACCGTTTGTACTTACTCCGCCAGCCGTTACTGATATACCTACATTTGAAGTATTGCCGTTTGTGGTAACTTGTTGTAGAGTACCCGCGCCGCTGCTTACATTGGCTATTAATACCCAAGACGTCCCAGTATCTTCATATATTGCCGCCGTATCATTTGCAATAAATAATCTTCCTGCAAATCCAAATGCAGGCCTATTCGCAAAAGTATCTGTATAAATTGCAGGACTTCCCTTCTGATTGAGTACGTTGACATTATATGAAAATCCCATGTCTTAAAATATTTTTTTTACTACTATCAAATTATTTTGCCCCGCACCTGTAAAATTAATTTGTAAAGTAACCGTTGTAAATTCATCTTGGTTGCCATCAATTACAAAGCTTTGTGACGGGCCTAAGGTTACATTTTCAATTACGACCGTTGTAGTTCCCGCATTAATAAAGATAATACTATTACAATCCGTTGGAATTGATTGAGCCGTGTTGTACGCTATAAATACGGGTGTGTAATGTGTCATAATTAACAGGTATAAATTTGTTTTGAAATTGCTTTATTCTTACTTTTAAAATAAGCTAATTGGCTCGGGCTTAATACTTCGCCTGGCGTTGGCTGAATTTGTTTTTTGTCCCAATAGGTTGGCGTTACAATTGCAAACGGTGGTAAATTTATAACCTTTGCTCTGTTTAATGGATTATTTGGATCCATATTGCCTCCAGGTTGGGTATTTTTATAAACTTTATACAGTAAATAAATTATTGCCCCATATATTAAATATTCGCTTGTTTTCATTATTTAAAAATTATATCGTTATTATATATATATCCCGTTTTAACTGTATTATTAGCCGTGAAAGTTACTTTAGTATATGGCAAATCAGGATCCTCTTGCAAAATACCTAATTTTATTTCAGTTCTAAATGTGTATAACGGTGTTGATAAGTTATAATTATACATTGTAGTTCCTGGTATTGAATAAGCATTAACATTTGTGGGATCACTAACAATAACCCGACTTTTAGGCTTTTTTAATTTTGCAAAAGCATAAACGCCCAATAATAATAAAGCTATTGTTATATATATCTTATTTTTTTTCATTTTATATACTCATATTATATAATCCGCCATCAGGTACCTGATCTAATTTAAATTGATCAACACTAATGCCAGGATCAAAGCCCCTTGATTGCCATTGTTCAAAAGTAATTCCGTATTTTTTACCATCCTGAATGAGATATTGTGTATCAAAACCGACGGCGCGCATACCTTCATATATTCCCTCCGGATAACTAAAACTTTGTGGAATTTCCAACATATCAATTGAAAACAAATTGTCAACTGGTGGCGCTGGCGGTGATGGTGGCGGTGGCAAAATAGCAACTGTTTTTTTCTTTTTAAAGAAAAAAAACGCTGCAATAATAACGGCCCCAATAATTAGTAAGTTTTTATTTTTCATTAAAATCTAAATTTAATTCCTTTACGTTTGTAATTATCGTTAATTAAGTTTATTTTTTCTCTAGATAAATTGCTACTAATAAATTCAGTTAACCCCATTGGCGAGCCGGTAGGAATCCCAAAAAGATATTCTTGCCTTTTACCAAAAGTTTTAACTAAGTAAATAGCGTCGGCGTCATTTTGAATTCTTGATACCTGGTAGCCTGCTTCTTCTTTGTTATCTGCAAACGCGCTAAATCTTAAAGAATTGTAAATGGCATTTGCAATTTGATCGAATTCCGCTTTACTTCTAGATAAATCAATACCTCTAGCATTTAAATTTTTTTCTATTTCCTCAATGTTTGCAACTTCGCTTTTTTCTTTTTGTATTTCTTCATTAGTTTTAACAATACCCAATTTTTGAAATAAAGGTCTTATTACTACTATATAAGCAGCAAGGCCAATACCTACGTTTGTTAATAACTTCTTATTATCTTCACTTATTGCCATATATTTTTTATTTCATAAACCCTAAAAGCATTTTATATGTACTGTCGTCAATATTAGCTAAATAATACAAATGATCGCCATAGTTAACGTCTTTTGTACTTAAAATTTCAATTGCTTGTAAAGCTTTTTGTTTTTGTTCGTCAGGGATACCCGCTAAGGCCGTCACAGTTGGCGCCATTGGTCCAGGTGCCGAAAATTTATTAATTATTAATCCCAAAGCACCAATTGCCATTTGTTGAAATTGCTGATTTTCTAAAATACCCGCCAAGCCCTTTGGCTTTTCTTCTTCCTCAAATTCTTCAGCACTTAATTTTGATATAATCAAATTTTGCCCTTCAATCATTTTTTCTAATAAACGGCTAAAATTTTGATCAGGTTGTGTTTGCTGCATTCCACTCATCATTGGTAAATACCTTTCAGCCTTATTTAATTGAAAAACTATTTGAGTCAAGCTTTCAAGATCTTTACCTCTAGCAACTTTCTTTTTTTCAATTAATTGTAAAATATAAGGATTGGTATTGTCAACATTTTGCTGAATAGCCCTTAAAGCTTCAGACAATTTTTGTAATCCTATTTCCTTCTCATCCTCATCAAAATAAAAACGGCAATACTCAACCTTTGGACTGGTTCCTGCAAATATTTTGTAGTGAGTTGCGGGGCTATTTTCGTAATAGTCTATCACATCTTCTAACCTATGTAATTCGGGCTTAAATACTGCCATTTTTACTTATATTATAATTTATAGTAAACTCCAAAAGCATATACACAATTGGTCGTACCTGGTGCACTTGCTAATGAAATAAAACTTTTTGTCCAAGATATAATCATATTGTTTATATCAGGCAAACCGTTTGCATATGGATTAGGCGTTGCTGAACTAATAATATTATTAAAAGCCAATAAAGGCGCATTATATATTAATTGCAAATCTCCACTATATAAGGTCAAAAAGCTTTTTTTAAGATCTGCTTCCGTTACCATTGTGCTGCCACTATTAGGCGAAGCACTTAAAACTCCAGGCGTATAACATTGGATGTTTTGAATCATAGCATTTGCCAAATTTGGCAAATTAGGAAAGTAATAACGTGTGTTTGTACTTCCGTTAGGAATAGCAACCTCTACCGCTTCGTATCTATTTAAAATTGGCATTGTTGTATTTTTTAAAAGTTATAAAAAGCCAGGCGTATGCGTCCACCTGGCAAGACGGCGATTTGGGATCGGCTTTTTTTATTTAACGCTTGTAACGTTTTGGCAAAGAATAGTTCTAAATATTGCAACAATACGGCTATCAGCTTTAACAGTTGAAATAGCAGCAGGCAACACAATATTTGCAACAATATTTGCACCACCATTTAGTAAAATATTTGGTTCAACTGGATAAAAACCATTATCACCAGCGTCCCACTGATCAACAGGGAAAACGGTTTGTGCAGTAATACCCACACCACCTTGTGTTTGTGGTACAAAATAATTTCTAAGTATATCTATGGACGGCACCACCAGCTGATTATTTACATTTAGAGAAAAGAAACCATTATATAATGTCAAAGCTGCGTCAGCTTGTGCGGCACTAAAACCAGCACCAACTGAAGGATAAGAACAAACCGGGAAAGCTGTATCAGTAGAACTTGCCGGTGCTGCTAATCCAATAAATAAACTACTAACAACGTGAATATCTTGTAAGTTAACCGGCTTCATTGTGTTAAAAATTGTGCTAGAATTATCAGTAATGACAATTGGCAAACGGTAATTTGTAACACTTGCAGAAATTGCAACTTCTGATCTTACAAAAGATTGCGTTAATACTGCCTGACTTACGTCATAGCCTTGTGACTGTACGAATGACCTTGCATTTTCAAATACAAGGCGGGCTGAAATTTGGTTGATCATTTTTTTTAATTTTAATTTTTTTTTAAATTTTTTAACTTATTGTATTAACATAAAACCGCTGCGCTCATTGTATCCATTCCGTAACGCATATCGTCCATTCCAGCAACTACGCCGCGTGGATTGTTTGTACTAGGCATTAAACCCATATAACGCCTTGCAATTACTGGCATACCTGCAAGCACTCCAGTAGATTGAACTAAACCTAAACCACCGACCGCAATCATACCGTTACCAACGGATTTAACAATATCAGATTTAACAAACGTAGGTAATAATAAACCTACTGCAATTGGTGCTACTGCTGCAACATACTTTTTGTATGAATCATTTAAGGTAGTGCCATTAATTGTATTGCTTACAAATCTAGCTGCTACACCTCCAGCAATTGTATACAAAGCTGAGGCAAAGTCTAGTTTCATGTCTATCGCACCCATTCTTTTTGAACGTCTGCGAGTAACTCTTTTTTTAGATGTTTTTTTTCTACGTGCCATTTTTATTTTTTTTTATTATTAATAAAGGTGAAAAAGATCAAAGTAACTTTTTAAGTTCACTTTTTTGTATTTTTAATTCTTTTAAATATTTTTTTATCTGATCAATTTGATTTTTATATATTTTTTTTAATTCAACGCTTTTTGATTGTTTAAAAGCCATAGAATTATTTAATAAACTTCTTTCTAAAACATCAATTTTTTTCAAAGTTTGATGATATTGATCCATTTCCATTTTCTTAATAACTCCAATTTTGACATTACCTGGCGTTAAAGTGTATCCGTGTTTAAGGCGCTTTTTGTCTTGTTTTAAGACTTGTTTTACTTTTGTTAGGGTATTGCTACGTTTAACCGCTTTTTTAGCCGCTTTTTTCTTTTTAACGCCGCTTACTACTCTTATATTAACATTGTGGCTCTTACTGTCTTTGTGTTTGTCATTAGGTTTTAAAACGCCTACTTTTTTCTTTGTAGCTTTCTTTTTAACAGTTTTAGTTTTAGAAGCGTATTTTTTGGAAGCTTCTTTTACATAATCCGTCCATTTACTATATTTTTTAGGACTTTTTGCCCTTAAACTTTTAGCGTCCTTTATTATTTTTTGTAGAGTAGTCATTTATTTTTTCTTTTTAAAGATTAAAAAAGCTACCAATGCGGCGCCGCCTATAATTAAAGGGATTGTATAATTGCTACCGCCTCCAGGCTTATCAGATCCACCGCCAAAAAGATTTGTCAATCCACCTGGCTCCGGTGCCATTGTACCCTTACTATTAATAAAATATTTTTCATCTAATCTTCCCAAAACTATTGCCTCATTAATTATATTAGCTAAATCAGGGTTTTTTGTATTTTCATATACAATTGGCAACCATTCAATTAATCTTAATGATTGAAACGGCTCAGGTACAAAAGTAGATACGGACGGCGATCCTTTTTTATAAAATACATTAGCACTATTATTTCTAGAAGGATCAAGGCCCCTTTCTTTATACCACTTAAAAACAATACCCATAAATTTATTATAATCTTTATCGGTTATTGATCTATCTGCAAACCAATCTTCACTATGCCCCTTAATTAATGGGCCTATTAAAGTTAATAATGAAGCAATTGAACTTCCAATAACTGGAATTGCACTTGCGCCAGCTTGTAATACATTTACAACTCCGCTTCCCTTTGGCGGCGTCACTACTGATGAACCCGGACCGGTTCCACCTGGTCCGCCGCCCTTAGGCTTTAAAAAATCAAATACCCCGTTCATTTGTGCTTGCTGGTGCATTCCGCTTATTGCCATTAGTGCCATATTTTGAATTTTTTTATCTTTATAAAAATTAGGTTCTTTTTTTTCGTTAAAATTATCTAGTACGGCGTCGCACCAAATTTCTTTATTGCTTCCTGGATTAATAACTACAAAAACGTGCTCTGGAGTTCTGCTACCGTCATATGCTGCAAACCGATAACACAAATCAAATATTTCACCGGTATTCCTTCGATAACTGTCTAAAATTCCAGCAATAAATAAACTCATATGTTTACAATCACCGTTTTTTGTTGCTAAAATTGCTGCTGGCGTTTTTACCGTCTGCAATTCATCAGGCTCAATTTGATACTGTATATTTTTTTTTAAAAAATTAAAAACTTTTTTAGCCGTATCGTAATAATTGCCGCAATCAAAAAAATAAAATAATTTATCGTAATCCCTTTCGCTTTTATTGTG
>Ga0181356_1001537_pt1 | contig 9972 bp, 4 predicted proteins | sample Fa13VDMM110SN_FD_130104 | JGI IMG/M metagenome (GOLD analysis project Ga0181356, IMG submission 130104) | Freshwater viral communities from Lake Michigan, USA - Fa13.VD.MM110.S.N | ecosystem: Environmental > Aquatic > Freshwater > Lake | place: USA: Michigan | collected 2013-09-24 | reverse complement strand
TGGGAAGAGCAGCTTGCCTGCTGAATCGACACCAGTTGTGCTACCAGCAACAGTTGAGCTGCCTGAGAAGAGGCCAACTGTTAGGTCGAGGACCTCATTTGCTGTCTGTAGTGTGTAATCTTGATCAAAAACTGTCTGGAATAGAGAAGATGTTACACCTGGGCCCAATCCGCCTGTGACGAACACCTGGTACTTTTTGCGTGTGCTCGATCCAGAGATGTCGTTCTGGATGACGTCGACCAGCTGGTTGAGTGCTGATCTGCTAGTCTTGATATCTACTGCAGTTATCTCTTTAAATGTGGGCATTTTTTATCCTAGCTGATCCTTACTTCAAATTCTTTGACGGCACCTGAGTTGATGCCTGTGATTCGGACGTATGATCTCACGACGCCTAATCCTGTTGATTTATAGGTGTCAAATAGTGTTTGAGAGAATGTCTTCAGTCGAATTGTGAATGTTGTTGACGATTCGCTTGAACTTGATAAAGCTGCTGATCTGTCAACAAGATAGGTCGCGTTGTTTGCAGCATCAACTGAATCAGGCACCAAGCCCTGCAAACCGAGGAATAGATCGTTGACTCTAACCTCAAATGCGTTGTCAATCAGCTCAGGTGGCACAAAGTTATTATTCAATACCGACTGCTTAGCTGTAATCGTGAACGATGGATTTTGTGAGGTTCTTGAGAGCGACACAACGTTAGAACTAGCAATTGCCGATCCAAAATCTACGGCAATAGCAGGCATGTATGCCAAAGCAGGATTTGATACGCTAACTAATTTGTATTTTAGTGCGACATTTGCGTTTGTTGAAGCTTCAAAGACAGGAGTGTTTTTCTCAATCTTTTCTTTGCCAACAAGCCTGCCATACTGTTGAATGATTGTGTAGTCAATTTCATTATCTGCAAGAGCAAACTTGACGATGTTAAAGCTGCCGTCGTTTCTTGCCAAAAATTGACGACCCAAATCTGTTAGAACTGCATCGACAATGATGTTGTTCGTTGTTTGATTAAGAAATCCCATTTGTACACCTGTTTGTAAATATTCTTTGCGTTTAGTTTCTCGTTAAATCTTATATTTTTACGGAAAGAAAACTCTAGCGCTCGAAGGCGTGATGACTGGAGGTTCGATATAAGAATTGTTTATCTTGATGTCAACAGTCTTGCTTTGCTGAAAATCTGTGTTTGTGATCATTAACTTGTATGTATTATCATCACCTGATGAATTATTAAATTTGACGTGTCCTAAGTCAACGCCGGATTGATTTGTAACTGCAACGTATTCAGGATTGAAATAAACTCTTAATCTTGCGTATCCTGACATTTTCATTGTGTCAACAAATGTGTCTTGATTGAGGAAGATGTTTGGGTATGTTTTTGGAGCGCTAGATCTCGATATGACACGTGTGTTTATCCTATTTTTGTAGCGATCATACGTCGCCTCGAGCTGCACCGAGTAATTTGACGTCAATCCGTGCGCATCAATTGCACACACTGCGTAGATAAACTTGCTGTCTTTTGTGAACTCTGTATCGCTGTGCAATGTCACTGGGAAGAGGCTGCGACTAATAAAGCGCTCAGGAACAAGCTCAGGATTAGATGTCTTAATTTCAGAATCATCGAAATCATACACTTTGATCAGTTGGAATGGATCTGCTGCCGTTCTTCTTCTAAAGATTTGAAATTTTTTGATATCTTGTTGAAGATTAAGTGGAAAATTCCAGGTAATGTTTAAACCTGTATTGTCCGCTCTAAAACGAAAACGAAGATCAACAGGTGGTGGTGGCGCAATATTTTCTTCACATGTGACTGTTGTGTCAGTTCCGCTTGATGCAAATAATGCGTATTTAGTTATTGTTCGATCTTCCTCGAGGCCAAATGTTGATGATACAGCAATCTGCTGACTCACTTGAAATTTGCATGCGTAGAGCGTAATTACACGGTATCTATATCTACGTCCATAAGCAATGTTTGGATCTAAGATGCTTGATGCGTTGGGATTGAGAACAAGACGTTCATCAAAAATTTGAACTGTTCCATCAGAATTTGTGCCAAATTTTTGAATAACATAGCCGACAACAACATTCTTGAGTGAATCAAAAGATCCAAAAGGATCGAATGACTCGCTATAAAAATTAAATGTTGATTCATAATTAGATCTGGCAATTGTGTATGGGTCACTGCTTACTATTGCAGCAGCCTCAATGTCATTAAGATCCTCACTTGTGCTAGATATTTCATCAGAATAGATGCTTTTACCTAGGCGCAAGCTGGCATTTGCAATTGTCCCTGCTGTGTTTGATGCATAAGAAAAACCAAACTCTAAACCTTGCAATTTTTCTACAATTGTGTTTGATGTTCCAGCTCTAGCATCTGTTTGCGCGTATCTGTAGCCATCGGGCTGTATGCTATTCTGTATTGCAGACAACAATCTTTGGGATGCATTTCCTGTTTCTTGCGTTGTGCTTGATGCCAACGCTCCCGATAGTGCCGTGTATATTGTCTGATCTAGCGTTGTATCAACAATGCTTGTGCCTGTTCTGCCAAACACGTTCAAGGCAGATTCGCGGGCAAAATTATCAAGATTGCTAGGAAGGGAAATTGAGCCAAAATAATCAATGTCTGCGCTAGGCTTTGTGAAGCTAATTCTCACAAATCGAGGATAAGTTGTTTTTCTGCCGTAAAATGCAAGCAAGTTAGTGTCTGTTATGTTAGTTGTTCCAACATTATTAGTAAAGCTTGACTCACTTGTCAGATCAACGCTCGTCGAGGTGTAGCCTAAACCGCTTGTGTCACTTGACTCGTTAGTGCGCTCATCGGGTTGGAAAAAATTATAAACAAACTCGCTAGTAATCGCTGTTACTTCAGGAAGATCAACAAGCAGCGATGGTTTTGATATCAGCGTTTCAGTCATCTTCTGTATCCTCCTAATCTTCCACCGAATCTATTGCTTGTTTCGATCATTGCATTTATGCCTACGCTTGCTGCGCTCTGTGAAGCAGCATCAACTTGACTGAGCACATTTGGCGCTGTAACTGATCTATCGCCTCGCTCACCCAGCGAATTAGCGTATGATCTTGAAGCAGGTGCATCCTCAAAAGACACAGGCGGTTGCGCGTCTTCTAATCTTATACTAGCGACAACGTCGATAAACGCGATATCATTTTCTGATATATTTTCAGCTTCTGTGCCTAAAAAGCTGCCTATCGGATTTAGTAAATCATTGATGTCAATTGGAATAACGTGAACTCGCTCAAATGTCTTTGAGATCATCATAGAAGTTTTGTGCTGCTGAGGTGCAAGTTGTATTGCACGTGATAGATCGAGCAATACTCGCTCTCTGTTTAATTGCCCTTCTTGCGATGCTGGAAAATTACTGTTAATGCCATCAGCTATCGTTGTGTAATTAGCAAGCTGACTTGCGTCTGGATAAGTGCGTGCCTGTGGAATGAGATCAAAACACTCCTCATCTAGCGTGATGCCGGTAACTGTCTTTAGAAAGAGCTTTGCGTAATGGCTTGTGAAATGATTTTTGACAATGGTATCACTGCCCATTATTCTCTCAAGGTCAGCGATCGTAATGTCACGATACACGCCCGTATCATCAATTACTTTAAACTTTGTCGCAGCATAAACTTGCTCATAATTAGAAAGCTCAGCTGTTTTCGTGTCAGCACCGCCGATCAGCTGTGCGCCTTCATTTACGAATATTCTGGAAGAGAATGTGTAAGATTTTGTGACATATGAACCTATTGCTTCTTGCTCTTCACTCACTTGCAAATTTTTGAAAACAAGATCAATAGAATAGAGATGTTCTGTTGTTGTTACTGCATTCTTATAACGCAGTGTCTCTAGTAAGCCTGTAGGAATGCCCACGGCAACTAAGAATTTTCTAGTCACTGCATCGCTTGTCGGATCAGTTAGCACTGGGTATGTAGATACAACTGTCTTAGTGTTAGTCGCTTGGCCTGTATTATGATCAATTGCAGATGGCAAGTAGGCGGCGCCTCGTAGCAAATTTGCGTAGCGATCAGTAAGATTTATCTTCAGGAACGCCTGCTCAAGCTGTGTTGCATTCAGAAGTGATTCTGTTTGTTGGAAGCCATTTGATGCGATTGCCGATGAGACGCTACTTATTGTTGATTTCATCACAGTAAGCTGATTCTTAATCTGTGATGCATGATTGATGAGCAAATTTGACAGATCAAAGCACGTTTGATTTTGTTGATCGATTTTTTGCACAATTGAGTTGAAGTATTGCGAATGAAAATATCTAACATCATTCTTGAAATTAATAGCAGCATCTGCGTCTACACCAGTTTGCCCAAATGCAAAGCTGCTAAAAAATTCTGCCGTATCTGCAATATACTGATTTAGAGTAGCATCTAGTTGATCTGGGGTTGACTCCGTGTTCTCGAGTGCAAATTTTAAGATTGCAAATTGCTGGGGTCGATATTTAATTTTCATCTCATCAATCGCGGTCGTGTTAGTGACCACTTCCATTTTCATTTCTCTTAACACGGCTAAAAACAAATTGAAAATTACAAATGCCCGTGCATCACGTGAAAGTGATAAACCAAAAGTTGTTGTCGCATTCAAGTTACTCTGAAAATTAAAATCATCTATGTAAGCTTGTTCAGTTCGTCTAACAATATTATGAAATGTCTGAAATGACGTGTCATCACCATCCATGTAATCGAAAGAAACACTCGGTGAAATTCTAAATTCTCCAAAACTTCCGTCGGATGTGCCACCGGAGGTAGTAATATTATTATTTGAATTAAGCGACGCTTCGACCGTTCTATCGCCTGTTGTTGTAGTTATCGATTCATATAGCTTTTCTTTAGCAAATTCAATTTCTGGATCGTTAGTAGATCCGTGCAGTTTTTTATCAATTGTGCAAATTAATCTAAATAATTTTGCTGCAATTATGTCATCATCAGCAGCTAATATGAAGCATCCAATTCTAAAAGCGCTTCCTTTGCTGCTGATTGTGTCTGTATCAATGCCTGATCCTTGAATAAAACTTAAAAAGTAATCCTTGATGTTTAATGCAATTTCACGTTGTGGAGCAGACGGATTTGATGTTATTGATCGTGTAATAATATTGTAAATATTTTGAGAATACGTGTAGTAAAGATTGACTGTGTCAGCTAGATTAGTAAATGTGGGTGTAGATGTTGTGACCAAATCTTGATACAAGGAATAATCAATGCCTAAATCTGTGTCGAGTTTACCAAAATTTGTGCCATTTTGGGCTGTGATTAAAGGTATTCTTAGTCGGATAAGATCTGGATCAACTGTCGAATTTAACACTTCATCAATATTTGTGTATCCACCTCTAAATATGTCAGGCAAGATATAATCAGGAGTGGTTTCTCCTGCGCTGTAGTTGATCGATGAGTATGGCCCTGTATAACTCTTTATTAGATCTTGTGCGGTATTAGCATTGTTATTATTTTGTAGTATGCTGTCTCTTAAACCATGCACAATGATATCACGCTGGATCAAGCGAGTCAAGCTTGTGATTTTATTAGGATCTTGAAAATCTTGAAATGAAAATTTTGTTCGCTGTGTATCATTAGAAAAATCTTGAAATGAAAATCTTGTTCGCTGTGTATCATTAGAAGCGGCAACAAGCAAAACTATTGTCTGATTATCTTCAGTTCCTGGGACAATTAATTTTAAATTATTAATTGAACTATTATAAAATCCATCAAGATAGCCGCCAATTGTGCCATCAGTGGCTACACGTGTGCGCTTCAATAGGCCAGCATCTTGAAATGCTATGTTACCAATGACAAAGTAATTATGAATTGTCTTTAATATCTGTGTGATGGCTTGCGTGTTAGTGCCGTTAGTAAAAACTTCTATATTGTAATTTTCATCTAGATTACGCAGATAGTCGCCAAGATTGCTGACTGCGTTCATGTAAGTGTAATCGAGATTACCGATTCTAATCCCACTAACTTGATTCACATTTTGACCAAGATCGACATTGATGATGTTGAAAAGTTGGACGAGCCTGTCTTTCGCAATAGCAGCCTGCAGGCAGAGCTCAGCATACTGTCTTCCTGCAGCAGCAGATTGATCGTATTGTGCTGTTGACAACGACAGGATGCTTTCATATCTGCTTAATGCATCTTTGACAAAGGATTCAACAGATATTTTGACCTGGTTGTTTAAATCAATGAGAAAGGGGGTTGTTGTCAATCCAGAAGTAACATCGATCACCTTTGCGGTTCTAGGTGTCGTGAGAAGAATCTCGGGATATAAAGATGTTATTCCATGAGAGCCTGTCAGATAGAGATCTCGCAATGACGATGGAACAAGCAGGTAATCTCTTTGCGCTATCTCTCTATTGGATCTTGCGCCCGAGGTGGCTCTCGCTGACCGACGGCGTGCCTCACGCTGTTGCGTCGTTGCAGCTGACCGCTCTACTACTACCACATCACCGTCTGCATTAAAAGTTGTCTGTAATCTCGTGTTTGAAAATGTTTTAACAGGCTGTGCTTGAACAAGCTTGCCAGTTGTAAATCTGTAACCCATCAGAGAACCTCAAAACGTTGTGACGTCACTTCGCTTAATGACCTACCATCATATCCTACCGGTGTAATGATGTATGTGATGCTGCCATTTGTCAAATTAGTTTTGTTATCAAGAAAATTTTGCCTAACAGCAGCTGTGTTATAGTGACATGCTCCAATGACAGATCTGATACCGCCCCTCTCGGTCGAGATAATGAAAAAATCGATATCCTTCTGCGTGTTATTGCTCAAAACGTCAAAAGAAATAATTCTCCTCTGCTGATCAGCGACAATTAGATCGAAATTGGTGATAGTAATCGCAGATATTGGGCGCGTGACTGAGACCGTTTCTGTTATGCCTAAGCGACCCTGCAAAAAGCCTGACGTGTCGACGTCAGAGTTTTTAGTGTTACCATACGACAGTGTCCCTTTCAGGAGTGACTTCTTCGACAAGAATTTCTGTGTAAAATTTGATTTATTGATCTGTTGCGTCGATGTCAATGCTGATGAAACTATCTGACTCCTTTGAAATGCATCTTTTGGATCAAAGATCTTGGCTGCTGTCTTCTTTGAGCCAATTTCTTCAAATAAATCAGGTTGACCTCTCAGCAGTCCTTCAAATATGTAGACGACATTTTCTGTCGTTGAATCTATAAAGTCACCCGGATCGACGACGCCCAGATCTTTGATGACACCCGTATCAACGGAAATTCTCTTAACGTTTACTTTAGTTGCCGATGTTAAGTCACCTGCAAGCTTCAGCGTTTCGTTTTCATAATATGTCTCAATACCTAGAGCATTGGATGCAGCTAAAATTGCTGTTGTGTCGCTATCATTGACCAATTTCACTTGCAAATTGAAAGTTGTTGTCGTCTCTGCACCATTTGTGATTTTGCTTTTCTGTGAAACGACGAGTGACGTATTAGACGTGTAATCACTTACTTTGACAATAGATGTTGATCTTGCTCTCTTGGCGCTGCCGTATGCATCCTGCAAGAACGCAGCATACTCATAAACTTCTTCTTTCCTTACTGCGTAGTCATCGTATGCGCTTGTTCCACCGTCAGATTTGATAGGTTCACCAACATTCTGAAACTCTTTCTGGTGTCTCGTAATTGAACGTCTGGCAAACTGGACATATTTGTAGTTTGCAGGAGATCCATATAGCTCAACAGTGGCATAACCCATGTTGCTAGTTGCGACGACTGTGCCTGATATGACGTCGCTCTTCTGTGTGTAATTCTTGCTATCAAAATTTCCCAGCACAATGCCATTCACTAGAATTGGAGCGCATCTTATTAGAATATTTGATGTTGTTTTTACGCTCAAACGCTCCATAATTGCTTGCGTTTTCCAGTTTGCAGACACGTCTTTAATGCTTGTGAAAGCAGGTTGCTCAGCAACATTTTGATATTGTGGAACATTTCTTTTAAAGATCCTGACGCCCGTGACACGTGGATCTTTGTTGAAGATAGAAATTTTTGCTGAATTATTAGACGTAAACTGTATCCCAGTCGTGGGCAGCGATTTTGGAATGTTGTATTTGGTAATCTGTCTTGCGTGATTAACTGTAAAGTCGATCTTTTGCACAAGGTCGCCGTTATTTTTTCTGATTGTGCAAATTATCACAAACTTGCCTGTAGCAGGGACGCTTGATGTGGGTATCCTAAAAGCATAGGGAAGATTAACATCAGTTGTTAGACGCTGTTGCAATCTTGCCTTTAGCGCAGGGGGCAAGTTATTATTGGCATTTCCGGTTGCTATTGTGGTTGCGAACGATCTTGATATACCTACCTGTTGTCTTCCTGCAAATCCAGTGCCTTGACGCTGTGTTGTCGCATCTTGCACCAAGCTCTTGCTCTCGATGAGCGACGCAGGATCTCTACCGCTTCCCACGAGAGTTGCATAAATGTCAATGTCAGGCTTTGATGTCAATGACGCCGCTTGTTTTATGACAAGATCAGACGCGGCAGCTTTTAAGACAGCACTTTTAGGCAGAGATTCATCAGCAATAAAGCTACTTTCGATGCTCTGCAAATCAATAAATCTTGTCTGCTTTAGTCGAAATTTGCTTATTTTTGGCGACACAGCAAAGATATCTGCACGTTTAACTAAAATCGTGCTGTTTTTTTGATCTTTATCACTCGCTTCAATAAACTCTTTTTTGATCTTATTCGTGTTAAGCAGGGCCTGATTAATGTCTGTGTTTGATGCAAATGTCTTGTTTCCTAACAGAGAAAATGTCTTGCCCACGCGCTTGAAAGCAATATCAATTTGCATTGTTCTAACATCGACTGCATAAGCTGCAACTTGGTCGATCACAAAATTACAGCGATATTCATAGAACTGCTGCACATTTTGTGTGACAACATTCAGCTCGATGTCTTTTTGTGGCATATCTTTGATGATAGCAACAAGATCTCTATTGATAGTATTCATTAGTCAGCCACGATTGTAAAGATATTGACAAATGCTGGTGCTTGATACTCATTTACGTCTTCGTTTGCGTAAACTTTGCCGACGAAGAACACACGCTTAAATGGATGATCCCGATCTTGCTCATCTTTAAATTCTCCGAAGTCAACACAATCAAGCTTTTTGAGCGCTGTGTCTGCAGAGACGGCCGCAGTCGATCCTTCAAACAATTGCATAAAAATATTGCTACTGATTGATGTTTGATCAAAATTTACGACAAAGCTCTCTTTGAGTGGAACTTGCGGATCAGTTCCCGCCATTTCCTGCATGAGCTCTTCATATGTGAGTGGCTCAACTTCAGCAATTGCTTGATAATCGCCTAATTTCTGCTGAATTTGATTCTGATCGACGTAAACAGGCGGTAAAAATTGGAAATTTTCGATGTGTGAGAGCTGTCGATCTATGAAAAGTGGGTCAAGTGATCCTACCTGACCTTCGGGTTGGAAACCTCTAAACGGAGTAAAATTATTTCTGCGAAATGTGATTGAGTCAGTCGATAATACGAATTCTGTTGATTTTTCGTATGGATACGATGTTCTGATTAGTTGTTGGTTTGACAAACTGTCTAAGATTGATCCGCTAATCAACTCAAACATTGATGCAAAAGAACTTGTTACCGGCTCGTAATTGACGCGATTGTATGTTCCTGCGCCGCCGGGAGATGTGAGCGTTTGAATTGAGGCAGAATAAACTTTGCCATCAGAAGATACTCTCACAGCATTACCATCGTATGGAACGAGCAGGCCACTATCATCATTTTCGATCACAATTTGATCTTGACTGAGGTTGCCTGCTTCAAAGTAGATGTATGCAGATGCATCATCAGAACCACTTGCTACATCTTTTGCATAGAACACATGTCGATCTGTGAAAGATGCAAACTGTGGGACAAATTTTCCTGCTGCTAGTTGACGACGCCCTTCAACTGTGAGAACGACGTCCATGATGCGTGTTTTTGAATCAAGAATACCAGAC
>Ga0181356_1001536_pt1 | contig 9974 bp, 6 predicted proteins | sample Fa13VDMM110SN_FD_130104 | JGI IMG/M metagenome (GOLD analysis project Ga0181356, IMG submission 130104) | Freshwater viral communities from Lake Michigan, USA - Fa13.VD.MM110.S.N | ecosystem: Environmental > Aquatic > Freshwater > Lake | place: USA: Michigan | collected 2013-09-24 | reverse complement strand
TCCTCCACCACTTCCACCACTTGCACTAACCATATTTCCTCCAAAGGTAGTATATCCTCCAGCAGATCCAAACTGTCCAGAATTTGGAGTTGCACTACCATTAAAAGTAGTAATACCTCCACCTGCACCTCCTGCCCCTATACTAATAGGGTAGCTAGCCTGGGTTAATGAAGCAGAATCAAAAAATCCCCAAGCTATCGCTCCACCACCTCCGCCAGCTCCTCCTGAGAATCTAGTTCCTCCTCCAATAGCGCCACTTCCTCCTCCACCTCCAGCACCAACACAAATTACTTGAATATATTTTATACTTGAACTATGATACCAAGTATAAGTTAAAGTTCCACCACCTGGTGCTGATCCTGTGTATTCTCTTACTATAAGGTATCCTGATTCGCCTCCTGTTGCTCCTAAAGGAAATAAAGTACCAGCAGCATTCTCAAAATATAAAGTACTACTACTAGCAAATAAAGCTCCAGTACCAGTACTTGGAGTTTCATTATATGATTGTGTGACTAATTGTAAGTTTTTTAAAATCTGACTCATATGGAAGTATTACTTAATTTAACTTGAGTTCCATTTGATAATTTAGCATATAAAAATCCATCTATGTTAGCATATATAGTTATGAATCCAGGTTCAGGATTTTCCATAGAACTTGTAGTTGCAAATTGTATTTCAGTTAAAAACTGTGCCATTACTGTGATATATAGACTACATACTGATTTACTGCTGATACAGGATTAGCAAATATTATACTTGCTGTGTTATTATTAATTCTTCTTATGATGGGGTAAACAGTTTCACCATTTGATCCACTTTCATAGACTGTTATATGAAGATTCCTTGTATTAAATCCATGGTTTACATTGTAAGAAGATGATAATCCGTTTCCTATAATTGATGAAGTTGAATTAAAAGTACTTGGACCTCCACCACCACCAAATGCTGTTGAAGCTGTGATATACAGATTATTACTATCATCTAAACCTAAAACATATACTATTGGTACACCAGTGTTTACACTAGGAAACTTTATATATGATGGGTTACTCCAATCTATTTGGGTTGATGAGCCATCGTTAGCATATAATTCTCTGGTATTCCAATTAATAGAAGTACCAGTATTTATATCTCTAAGTCGGCTTTCAGCCCAATCAACAGATACATCACCATCACTATAATATAGGCTAGATGAATTACTATCAATAGCTTTATTTCCATTGGTAGTATTACGAACAACAAACCCACCAGAAACTATTAAACTACCTGTTACCCCAGCACTACCAGTATGATTTAAAAATCCTACTATATTAATAGAACTTGTATAATAATCAGAAGTAATGTCTAATATTGGATAACCAGAAATATCTGCAACTGTGAATATAGATCCAGAGAAAGTATCATTTACTGTTAGTAAATTACCTTGTGAACCATAAACTTGAGCTACAGTTGAACCAGATCCTATTACAGTTAATTGGTTTCCATTTGAACTTGAAAACAAGGCTTTAGAAGCAGTGACATCTTGTGTTATAGATACAGACCCAGTAACACCTGTAGATCCTGTTACTTGTAACGATCCTGTTACATTGGAATTTCCTTGGGAGAAATATCCATTTTTTATTACAAATTCATTTGCCATACTTTAAATCTTTTCCCTATCCAAGATTTGTTATTAATAAATATTAAATCTTCCTTTATGTGCATTAAAATTTTGAGTTATTTCTGCTTGTGTAAGTTCACGGTTGTAGACTTTTATTAAAGCAACATCCATGTTTAATAAAATATTATTACCATTAGTAAATCTATTACCTGGGAAGCGGGAATTAGATGTTACTCCGCTTGAGAAGTTTCTAAAATTTGTGTTTTCAGGAGTACCAGTTTGAGATGATAAAGGAGATCGCAAAACACCATTGATATATATTTTTTGAGAAGCTTGAGGTACAGAATAAGTAGCAAAATCACCCATTATAAAGCTATAGTGTTTCCAATTATTAATTAAATTTAAAGATGATAAAGTAGGATTTGTAAAACCATATATGTCATTTGTAGTAGTTGTAAACCCAAAATATAAAGGCTCTCCATCATTGTATCTAACTTGAATACAATATGTATTCCACCCAAAAATATATCCTGTTTCAAGTCCAGATGTATTAGTTGGGGGTTTAAGTTTAACCCACATGTCGACTGTGGTGTACTGGGTGGCATTATTAATCTCACCTACACTATTAATATTAACATATCGATCATTGTCTGTATCAGTAAAAGAAGCATAGCCATTTGCTATAGTTACAGGATTATTACCATCATTTAAGCTGCCTGTATTATCATATGAAGTTAAATCATACCAAGTAGTTCCACTTCCAGGGTATGATCTTTTATTTAATGCATCATAATGTATTGCTAATCCATCTGTTACTATTTTTCCGCCTATTGAAACACTCATTTTATTATATACTTTTTATTATTGTTTTTATTACTGCACCTGTAGATCCTGTCACTTGGAGTGAAGCAGAACCTGCTGTTAATGCTACTGAGAATATGAATTCAGAAGTTGATCCTATATCTGTTGTTGTTGTTTCTGTATATCTAATATTGCTACCACTCCATATAGACATTATCTGTCCTGCTCTAGCATTTAATCCTGATATTAAAGTATAATCAAAAAATGCTCCATCATATGATGCTGTTTGCAAGGAATAAATAGTATTAATACCACTTACAGTTATAATTTTAGCTGTGGTGTAAAGAGCTTGAGCAGAGCCAGTACCAAAAAATAATGTTCCGTTAACATTGGCAGAACCTGTTATTAATGTTGATCCTGTAAATGAAGCTGTTCCTATAGTTTGAGTTGAGCCTGTAATTATAGAAGAACCGGTTAAATAAACAATATTATTAGTGTAGTCAAATGAAAAATTTCCACTTCCACTAAAACTACTTCCACTATTAAATTGGATTTGTGTGTTTTGGCCTCCAGGTGGTGTGGGGATTCCACTTCCACCTCCTCCAATAGCACTTGAGGCTGTATAATAAACTTGGCCTGAGGATGTGTTGTATACTAGTATTTGGGATTCAGCAGATGATGTTAGTCCTTGTAAAAATACATTTGAAGCACTTACTTCAAAATGTGATTTTGACACAAATAAAACATTATGTCTATTACTATTATTAATTCCATCTCCAATTATAAATGCACTTTGTGAAGTAGTAGCGATATTAAATTGGCCTATAACTAATTGATAATCACCTAAAGCTATAGAACCAGAACCTTCAGCATGTGAGTAATCACCTGAAGCTGTAGTGAGGTGTCCTTCAGCATGTGAGTAAATACCTTCAGCTAATGTTCGGCGTCCTTCAGTATGGGCTCCAATGCTAGTTGCTTGAGTTTGAACACCCTCAGCATGAGAATAATTACCTATAGCTTTTGAGCTGTTACCCTCAGCTCGAGAGTATATACCAATAGCATAAGCATCTCCTACAGCTTGAGAATAATCACCAATAGTTAACCCACCTCCTACAGCTTGTGATCCTACACCTATAGCTACTCCACCACCTACAGCTGAAGAATAATCTCCTAAAGCTTCTGATTGGTATCCTTCAGCATGGGCACCAGAAACAGGGATAATTTGATCACCTGTAGCTGAATGAGCTCCAATTCCTGGTTGGACAGGTAAAATAAAATATTGGTTATTAGGTAAAGAATCAACAAATACTTGGGTTATACTACCATTATAAGATTTGCTTTCAATTAAAGTATAACCTTTAAAAGAACCATTATACCATAATATATACTCACCTACTGAAAATGTAGATGCTTTATTTCCATAAGAGGATAATAAAGATCCTGTATTGTTTACAAAAGAAGCAGAATATGCTCTATTAGTTCCAGCATAAGTATTATCACCTTCAGCGTGTGAGTATATACCATAAACCTCTGATTTATAACCTTGAGCATGTGAGTATTGACCTGATGCTGTTACATTATTTCCTTGTTCTAAACTATGAGAATTATAAATGTATCTAAAGTATTGCTCTGCTCCAAATGCTCCATTATTATTATATTGGATGTATGTGTCTGATGGCGCAGGGGTCCCACCTCCTCCATTTAAAACAAAACTTGCTGTTAAAGCATAAGATGCACTAGTAGAACCAGAAGCATATGAAGCGCTTGCTACACTACTACTACCGAATGGCCCCCACACATTTGAAGCTGTTATAAATGAAGCTGTAAATGCTAATGAAGCTGTTTGGGCATAAGAAGCACTTGTAGAACCAGAAGCATATGATGCACTAGCTACACTACTAGAACCAAACGGCCCCCACACATTAGATGCAGTTATAAAAGAGGCAGTTAACGCATTTTGAGCCCAAGATGCTGTCCCAAAGAATCCAACAGTGTTAGGTCCAAATGACGAAGAAATAGCTCCACTTACAAACATTGAGCCTGTTAGTGTTATAGAACCACTAGTTAAAGAAGAACCTGTTAGGTAAACAATATTATTAGTATAGTTAAATGTAAAATTACTACTTCCACTAAATGTACTTCCACTATTAAATTGAATTTGAGTATTTTGTCCTCCTGGAGTAGGTGTTCCACCTCCAGGTATAAAGATATCAACAGTGGTACCATTAGCTGAAGCTAAGACTCCAGAACCTGTAAAATTTAATACTGCTGGGCTATTATATACAAAAGTATTATCATCTCTAATTTCTAAAGGAGTAGATATAGCTGATAAAGCATTTGAAGCTGTATAAAATAATTGTCCTGTAGCAGGGTTAATAGTAACAACATTTGTTTGAATTGAGTTACTTATTCCAGGTATAAATGTACTACCTGAAAGTACAATACTTCCTGTAGCATACAGGTAATTAGTAGCATAATTAAAAGTAAAATTAGGACTACCACTTATAGCTGTACTACTACTATAAAATACTACTTGAGTGTCAGTACCTGAAAAAGAAGCAACTGCTCCTTTAGGTACTAAATCCCCATCAGCTACTGTTGGATTATACCAATATTCAATTTGAGTTCCACTACCTGTAATTAAAACTGTTAAGCCTTTAAATCTAAAAATAGAATTAATAGCACCATTTGCTTCAGCTTCATTAGCATAAGGACCATACCTAGAATCAATATTCTTACCAACAAAAATACCAAAATTATCTATTGTTTCTATAGCCATATCTTAAGCAAATGTAAATCTATAAATTCGATCATTAACAGTTGTTCCATTAGGATAATTAGCATTATATTGGTATACCCTATATGTTTGGTTAGCCCAAGGTCTAGAAGCACTGCCTGATTGATTATTCATAAGATAATTTTTGAATGCTCCTAAATATTCAATGTCTGTGTCAGTATCTACAATAGAATCTAAAAGTCCCCACTCGTTTGGGTAGGCAAAATAAATAAATTTTAAAGCATCATTCAATGTTATATTTTGGGTTGATCCATCAGCTACAACATCTTTTTCTAATTCTCCAGCTGTAACCGCTGATTCTAAATTACCAGGATTTATTGAGTAGTCAACTGCAGACATTCCATAATAAATAGGGTAGACATATGTTAAAGTTGCTGAAGATACTATGTTTGGTAAAGCTGAAGAGGAAGGATGAATTCCTCTAATAGTGAAAGTAATTGAACCTGTTTCATTTCGATTAACAGTTCTTAAACCTCCAACTCCTAAATTATTATTAGTTGATAAAACATTATCTCCAAAATAAACACTAAAATTAATACCATTAGTAGCTCCTGAAGAAGTAAAACTAGCACTGTATGGAAATCGTCCTCCAGGGTTATCAGCTAAAGAAGTAAATGAAGCTGTATTAAATGTGACAGATTGGCTTACTTCAACATATGTTCCTGATGGGGCAGGGAATGTGATAGTACTTCCACTTCTTAAAGTACCAAAAGTTATAGTTGGATTTCGATAACTAATAAGTATATCTCTTAAAATATCTTCTAATAATAAACCAGCGGGATATGTTGTTCCAGAATCAGATCCACCAACCGTGATGTTAGTTAATAAGTTATTTATTAACACCGCTGCTCCTCCAACAGAAGCAGAAGCTGTAGAGTAATATAGTTGGCCTGAAGAGGTATCTATTGTTACAAAAGTTGAATATGAAGCAGATGTTAAACCTGGGAAGTAAACTGATTTAGTTACATTTAAGGAACTAGAAAATGAAGCAGTTGTATTTGTAAATTTATAAGTACTTGGTACAACAGGGTCAGCATTAAAACTTAAATCAATAGATTGAGTTACAATTTCAATATATGTGTAAGTATTTGTTGAGCCAGCAGCTGTCCCTAAAACATTTGAACTACTATTAAAGTAATGAAAACTACCACTAACACCAATTCCATCAAACGGTGTATCATTGCCTCCCACTAAATCACTATAAAGAAAATAAGAATAATTATTAGTACTATGTTTCCTATCACCTGTAAAAACTAAATTAGCTGTTGCAAAATTTGGACCTTCAGGTATATACACATCTACTCCGGCACCATTAGCTGAGGCTGATACTCCAGAACCAGTAAATGTCATTCTGGTTGGGCTACTTTTTACAAAAACAGTATCATCATAGATGTCTAAAGGAGTAGATACAGCTGATAAAGCATTTGATGAAGTATAATAAACTTGTCCTGTAACTGGGTCATAGGTTATAACATTTTGTTGAATGGATTGAGTTAAACCTTGTAAAAAAATATTTGAAGCATTAACTTGAAACCACGATTGAGATGTAAATAAAAGATTATGGCGAGTTATTTTTGTTATAGAGTATGTGTCTATATCTTCATAATAATTTTGGGTTGTGTTTCTATTAACTGTTACTTCATATTCACCACCACCTACATCATTAACTGTATCTATAATAAAAGTTTCACTAACACTACTAGAAGCAGATACTATTGTTATAATTGATCCTGTTAAAGAAGTATATGGTGAATAAGTTGAATTAATATAGAAAGATGAACTACCACTTGTAGGGCTGTTTCCAAATGTCCCACTAGTTAAAATCTCAGCATACCCATCACCAATTATAAAAGCACTTTGTGAAGTACTAAAAACATTATATTGTCCAACAATAGTTTGGTAATCACCTAAAGCTACTGTATTATTACCTTCAGTGTGAGAATAATGTCCTATAGCATAAGATCCACTACCTTCAGCGTGAGAACCCATACCAACCGCGTAAGTATCTTTACCCTCAGCATGGGCAATATAAGCTCTAGCTATTTGATCACCAAGTAAATTTTGAATATAATAATTATTAAAAGTACCTATATATGACTTAGTAATATGGATATTTGGTGTATCTAGACTTAGATATGAGCTTGTATCATCCCAAGATATATTATTAATAGTTGTTATGGCGGTACCATAGATATTATCAAATTCAGAATCATTAATATATAAATAATCTCCAACTCTAAAAGAAGATGTTATGTTACCATAAGTAGCTGATAAAGTAACTGAACTAGAAAGAATAGATGATGAGTAGGTATTTGTAAGACCTGTAAATGTAGAAGCTCCTTCAGTGTGAGAATAAAAACCTAAAGCATTAGTATTATTTCCATGCTGGAAGCTATGAATAGGATATATATATCTAAAATGAACTTCAGCGCCAAATTTATTATTTCTATTATATTGGATGTAAGTATCTAAAGGAGCAGGTGTAGCATTTAAAGCATATGATGCTGTGTCTGCTATTCCTGCTCTTCTAGAAAATTGACTTAAATAGACTTGGGCCATTAACTACTTTTTGATTATAAATATTAAAAATAGATAAATATTTAAGCTACAAAGTTACCAACCCTACTACTAGGTAATCTTGTTACTTTGTAGTAGCTACCACGTAATGGAGTTACTGTACCTGCACTTTCAGTAAACAGAAAACGCAAATTGCTATTGCTAGCATTTGATTCTACTAAAAGTCTAATTGTAAAGGCATGACCTGCTAAAGTAGATAAAGATACGGAGGCTCCAAAAGCAGCTGCTGTTGCTGTACTTGCAGCAATAGCTATTTGGTTAGCAGCGCCAGTATTTGAACCACCAGCAGCAGCACCATATTGTAATATTCCATTTAAGTTAACAGGAGCTAGGGATGATGACACTGTCACAGTTACTGTACCCGCTGTTGTTTTTGTAAAGTAGCAATAAGCTTCGATTTCATATATCCCACCACCCGCAAGTTGAATTGAACTAGTTGGGCCAAAAAAGTTAGCAATAGTTGGACCAATGGCTGCTAAACTCGCTGTTAAACGAAATATTTGGGTTGATGGTTCGTATCCACGACCACTAGTAGTGTCATTAGTACGATAAAAAGTTGTACCATCATACTCGATTGCTCCAGCTTCTGGGGTAGTTAAATTAGTACCAGCAGTTAGTTTTAGAGGTGGTGCGATGGTTGACCCAGCATTAGGAAAAAATCCACCAGCTTCAATTCCTCCTGGAAAAGACCAATTACCTGCTGAGCTACCTTTTGAAGGTCCATTTGCGCTTAACAAACTAAAGTCTCCTCCACTGCCTTCTAATACTGGGATAGTCCATGGATAGGCATTAGGTTGGTTTTCGCTAACAAATACGTTAGTAGCATTTGTAGCTTCTGTAGCATTTGCAGCATTTGCAGCATTTGTAGCAAAACTTGCTGTTCCAAGTAATGATCCAGTTAAGCTACCAGAAATATTAGTAGTTGATCCAGGAAAAGTTATTTGTCCATTATTAAATTGAATACTAGCAGATGTTGATCCACTTATAAAATTTATAGATCCATTACTTACATATATCTCTTTCCAAGCTGCTGTTGGGGATCCTAAATTATATGAAGAAGTATTGTCTGTAATGACACCTCCAGGTATGATATCACCAGCAACAGTTATTTTAGACTGTAGATCTACTCCAACACTACCAGCATTCATTATAATACCATTAGAAGCTGTAATAGTCATTCGATTACTACTTACTGCAAAAATACTAGTGTTAGACGCATTTAATCTTGAAGCAGTTAAAGCATTTGTAGCCCAACTGCTAGTACCAAATAAACTACCTGTAAATCCTAGGGTAGAGATTACAGAACCTGTCACTATTAAAGAACCAGAAATTATAGCACTACCAGTGTATGGGAAATCAGATCCACCTCCTCCACTATTAGAAGAAGAGATAGCGTAACCGTTTATTTGTATTATATTAGCCATATTATCCTAACAAGTAAAAATCATTTGATGGGTTAAATCTCATTATATATAAACTGTTATCATTTTGATTTTGATAATAAATATGACCTAATGTTCTAACATATCCTGTAGTAGGTGAAGTGCAAGACATCTTTGTGCCATCTCCTTCTCTAATGAAAACAGGGATTCCCATTTGTTGAGCTTGGACTGCAGGGCCTAATGTTCCACCAATATCTATCACTATATGTCCTTCTGTTAAGATTAGTCGATTATCTGTATCTAGGCAAATGCCTAATTTCTTACTACTTTTATTAGTAGATTGATTATTTTGGTACCATCCACCATCAGTCTCTAAATAAACTACATCATATAGAACAACATCTCCATCTATTGTCGCTCTACTAAGAACAGTTCCAGCATAGCTTGAGGTTGATGAAAAATTTTCTAAAGAAGTATCACTTATAGTAGTTGTAAAAAATTTTGTAGTTGATATGCTTCCTGTTATCCTTTGATTGCCATTAAAGCTATTTGAGCCAGTGGTAGCTAAACTAGCTGATTTAGCTACAAAAATTGGATCTGTTTCTCGATAATAAGAGGCAGTAGATGCAGTACCCCTAAGACTACCAGTAAATGATCCACTAAACGATCCTGTGTTGTAGGATGATGTAAATGTGTTTATACTTGAAGTAAACGCATTAAAACTTGAAGTAGTTACTAAATTACTAGTGTCTACTGTTCCCCCTGATCCTGTGTTAACTGTAATGCTGAATTGGTCAGTATTACCTTTAGTAAATGT
>Ga0181356_1001535_pt1 | contig 9976 bp, 10 predicted proteins | sample Fa13VDMM110SN_FD_130104 | JGI IMG/M metagenome (GOLD analysis project Ga0181356, IMG submission 130104) | Freshwater viral communities from Lake Michigan, USA - Fa13.VD.MM110.S.N | ecosystem: Environmental > Aquatic > Freshwater > Lake | place: USA: Michigan | collected 2013-09-24 | reverse complement strand
GTTCGGCGTCCCATTGGCCGTGTTCCTGCCGACGTAAAAGCGTGGCTGGAAGTGAACGAATCATGGACAGGATGGGAAATAGCCGTCTGTGACTGCGGCAAATGGTATCACACGATGGATCACTTTGCGCCATACCATACGGAAATGAACTGGTGTAAAAAGTGCGGATACCAGTGAGGCGCGTGACGGGTTGGGACAAGCTCTTGAGCGGGTTGCGGAAAAGGCTTGCGATGCCGAGACGAATATTGCATACCTAGACTCACTTTATGCAGCAACACACCATCCTTGCCATCGACCCTGGAGGCTCAGGCGGATTAGCTTGGGGTCTAGGAACCGCAGCGTCTCCGGCAACGGCCAATATGCCAGCCAACGCAAGCGACTTGGCAAGTTTGGTGGATGCCATCGACGCAGAGGCACTCGCACCCATCCACGCCTTCGTCGAACTCGTTGGCGGGTTCATCGGCAAGGGGCAGCCTGGGTCGGCCATGTTCACCTTTGGGCAGAACTACGGCCAGATTCTGGGAGTCCTCGCCGCATTGGAGATTCCCGTCACCCTGATTCGCCCGCAGAAGTGGCAAGCCGCCATGTCTCTGGGCAACTCAACAACCCACGCCAGCAAGAGCAAGTGGAAGAGTCACCTCGCCACTCGCGCCAAGCAACTTTACCCCAAAGCCAAGATCACATTGCAAACCGCAGACGCCGTGCTTATTTGGCACGCTGCAAAAACTGAACGCATCAAACCATGAGCAAAAAACCAAACCTCAGTGTCGGACGCGGCGAAAAGCTGCCAGTATCCAAGGGAGCAGGACTCACCGCCAAGGGCCGCGCCAAATACAACGAAGCCACTGGCAGCAACCTCAAGCCGCCAGCACCAAATCCCAAGACTGAAGCCGATAAAGGCAGGAAAGCCAGCTTCTGCGCACGCTCCCAATCATGGGATGGTGAGCGCGGTATTGCAGCACGAAAACGCTGGAAGTGCTAAACCCACCAACAACCCCACACCCCCACAACACAATGACACAGACAACAGAGAATAGAAAGTATACCCACGTTTGCGTATGGCCCAACGCCGACACGCGCAAAGTGGTGCTGATCAACGACGACGGCGAACTCGCTCGCGTCGAATGGCGGGACAGGCATGAGTATATCCCAGGGCAAGGTTCATTCATCAACCAAGAGGAACACGTTCCACTCGATTGGCTGGTGCCTATCTACGGCTGGGAGGGCGACGAGCAATGATCACACTCACACCCAGACCCTACCAAATCCCAGTCATCCAAAAGTCCGTCAAAGCCTTGCGCGAGCAGGGCATCATGGTGGACGGCAGTGAGCCTGGGGTGGGCAAAACCTACTCCGCCGCATTCACCGCAAAAGAGCTTGGGCTTCCTGTGTTCGTCGTTTGCCCCAAGTCCGTCATCCCCACATGGCGGTCAGTCTTGGGCGAAGTGGGTGTGCCTGTGATCGAAGTCACCAACACCGAGAAGCTCATCGCCCGCAAAGTCCATGTGCGCAAGGAAGGTGCATCTTGGAAATGGAACCTGCCGGAAGGTTGCCTGCTGATCATCGATGAGGCGCATCGGTTGTGCGGAGCTAACTCCATCTCCGGCAAACTTTTGGGGGCAGCACCCAAACCCCTGATGCTCCTGTCAGCGACCATCGCGGATAGTCCGTTGCGGATGCGCTGGATCAATCACCAGCTAGGCATCTGCCCCTCCAACAAATGGTGGGTTTGGTGTTTGCGCAACGGTTGTCGTGAGAACATCCCCTTCGGCGGTCTGGCATATCGTGGCGGGCCGGAGGTCATGGAGCGCATCCACAAAACGATCTTCGGGGACAACGGCATCCGCATCCGCATTGCTGACTTGGGCGATGCCTTCCCAGAGAACACAGTGGATACCATGCTTGTCCCAGTGGCAGATGGCCGCAAGATCGACGCCGTGTACTACGAAGCCCTGCAAGAGTTGGAAAGCGAAGCCCCGACTGCCGCAGTGTCCATGCTGCGGGCCAGACAGCTTGCAGAGTTCCAGAAGGTTCCAGCACTCATCGAGATGGTTGAGGACTACACCAACCAAGGCAGTTCCGTGGTGGTGTTCGTCAACTTCCGCGATACGCTGGAACGGCTGTTCGACACGTTCCCGAAAGCATCGCTCATCTTCGGCGGGCAGGACAGCACAGACCGTCAGATGGCCATCGAATCCTTTCAGGCCAACGAGACAAATGTGTGCTTGTGCATGGTGCAGGCTGGAGGCGTGGCAGTCAGCTTGCACGATCTCCAAGGCACCCATCCCAGAGTAGCCCTGATCTGCCCTGGGTGGTCAGCCGTGGAACTCATCCAGGCTCTTGGCCGTATCCACCGCAACGGGGGCAAGTCCCCCTGCTTGCAGAAGCTGATCTTTGCCGATGGAACCGTCGAGCAAATAGTTCAACGCAAAGTGAAAAAGAAAGTTGACAATCTCTCCGCCCTCAATGATGGTGATTTGCACATTACAGAAACCGAATAACATGAACATCGCAACCACACCATTCACAGACATTCCGTCCAACGCAGGACGCCCCAAGTCCGACTTCCTCTTGGCAGTCCAAGAACTCCCCATCGGACACAAGATAGAAGTTCAACTGGAAGACGCTGAAGCAGTCACGGTGCTTCGCAGCATCGTCTACAAGCATTGCAGAAAGACGGGCAAGTCCATCAAGTCCCGCCGCATCACCGCAACCCATTACGCCTTCTACCGCGTGTCATGAGTCTGCCCGATGTCCCAGGAGTCATCGCCATATTCCCCGATGCCCGCGCCAGAGTCAGATACCCGTGGAAGAAGCTCAAGGTCAACGAGTGCTTCGTGACGCACATCGACAACCGCAACAGGGTTGACGTTCAAGCCAACTACTACGCAGCCAAAACCGATCTTCGATTCACCTCAGTCCGACTCCCCGATGACCCGCAAATGTTTGCGGTGTATCGAGTCAAGTAACCCCCAGCGAAGCTCGTATGAGCAACGCGAATACCACACAACAACACAACACAACACATGAAAGCAAACCTAGAAAGCCACAACATGGCTCAAGCTATCAAAGAAGCGGTGGAAGTCACCAATGAATTAGAGTTCAGGCACTTCCACCCCAAGTACACGGAGTTCCGCAACCGCATCTACGAACTCCCTGGTTCCGCGCACTCGTTTAACCTGATGCGTGATATGATCGGGCTGCACCTCTTCACAGGACACAATGCTGCCATGCTCGATTCTACAAGGATAAATGCGGGTGTGCTGATGGGGCTTGTTGCCTTGGCTGCGGAACGCTACGATTTCCCATGGTGGTATGTGCCAACCCAATTTGTTGAGGTCGCCAAGAACGTCTCGCCACCAGAATACTGGCAGGTCAACGAAGTGCCGTTCCCAGCGTTCTATTTCCTGCTGCCCAAGGGTGCGCTCACAGGGGATGGCGGAGAGGACATCAGCTTCATCGGCATCAACGTCGGAAAAACACTAGGCTTGGAAAAAGCCTTGATCATCACGGCGCATGATCCACAGGGTACCTTTTGGCGCAACGTGCAGCGCATTGACGCGGATAACATCGTCAAGCCAAAATACATATTCAACGCCAACAACGATTCCGGCGAAGAGGACTCCCCTTGGGTCAACGATGTGCTGATGCCATTTGCAATGACACTGCTGGGTATCATGTCTGCCCGCCCAGAGTTGGTTGGCACATCCACCCGCGAGCGCACCATCAAAAAATCTGGAAAGGAAATCTGGACACCTCGCATTCTGGGTGCTAAATACCGCACTCTGACCAGTAAGAGCAACACGGGAGACGAACCCGCCTACCACGTTCGCACACACTGGCGCAGAGGCCACCTTCGGTCACAGCACTACGGCCCCAAGAACTCGCTGATTCGTCAGGTTTTCATTGACCCAGTGCTGATCAATCCGGCGTAACACACAACACAATACACATCACATGGCACGACGACTCAAATATCCAGCCCCATGCTACAAGTGCGGCAACATCACGAAGAACGGGTTTCTTACCCGCATCAAAGGTAAGTGGATGGGGCATTGCCAATCCTGCTACGAACTGAAGAAACAATAACACAATACACATCACATGAAAACACAGAAAATCACCATCGCAGGTAGGGACTTCGACCTCACCAAAGACCCACGCACAGGCTACTGGCGCGTGCGGCGGCGGGTCAAGAATGACATCCACATCGACAAATCCACGCACATCCGCGATCTCCACGAAGCGCGGAAATGGTGCAAGGAACACATCGGCGGCAAGCTTGGCGAGTCGCGCCGTCTGCTGGCAGGCGACCACACTCTTGAGGAGGTGGCCCAAGCCTACCTATCCTTCCCCAAGAACGTCCGCGAATATGTGGCAGAAGCCAACGTGGCGCGTCTGCGCAGCATCGTGCGTGAGGTCTACCACAAGGAACTGTCCGAGGTCACGGCACAACACATCAACTATGTTTTGTGGGAGAGATATGCGTTGCTGCGCCAGGGTGGTGATAAGCTAGATTTCTCCACTCCGAAAAGAGCTAATGTGGGCATCATGGCCGCTATCAGGTCTGCGGGCAGCGTGTTCACCCGCAGCCTAGAACACAGATATCGTGAACTCGGAATGCGCCTCGACTTCGACTCACTCCGCAGATATCCCTCCCTGCCACAAGCAATCGCCCCTCGCAAAGCTATCCCCCAAGAAGTTCAAGTCGCGCTTATCACGGCGTGGCGCGATCTCAAGCACCAGAATGTCAAACTCTACACCGCCATCGGCCTCGCTCTTTGGGCTGGGCTGCGGGCATCGGAAATTGCCGCTGCCAGGACAAACTGGTTGGAGCGAGAAGGGATGGAGTTGCGGGTGGTGCTGCGTGATCGTGAAGATGAAGGATTCCGTACCAAAGGAAAAGTCAACGCCACATGGAAAAGCGGACTGGTGATCGACATGGAATTTGCTGCGCATTTGCTGAGTCTACCAGAAGGCCCGTTAGTCCCGCTGCAAGGAAAAAATCGGGATTGGTTCTTCGACCATACCTGTAACGCTTTTGTGCGCCAGTTCATCACCAGAGAGCTATCGACCAAGGGGATGCACGCCCTCCGTGCGCTTTACGCTCAGACTGTGAAAGAGCGTTTCAGTTTGCATATTATGGCGCACGCCGCATCACTGGAAGCAGCACGTTCCGCACTGGGCCATCAAAATGTCCAAACAACCATCAACTCCTACCTGACCCATGATTGAAGCAACCATCAAAGGCGTAAAAATCACCCCCGAAATTGTGCAACGGTTTTGGGAAAAAGTAGATGTTTGTTCGCCCGACGAATGCTGGCCTTGGGTAGCGTGTTTAGCTGGGAGTGGATACGGTGCCATGGGTGTACGTGAAAATGCGAGGTGTCGGCAGAAGATGGCGTACGCTCACCGCATGGCATACACACTGGTCTATGGCACGATACCAAAAACTGAAAATCGCTACGATACAGTGGTGCGCCACTCCTGTGACAACAAGCTATGTTGCAACCCGTTTCACCTAGACTTGGGGAGTGCCAAGGACAATGCAGTTGATCGTGAGGAGAGAGGAAGAACGGCACGCGGGGAAAGCCAAGGCAGTGCCAAGCTAAGTGAGGCCCAAGTACTCAAAATACGCGAAATACACGCAAAAGGTGAGACATCCCAAGCCTGCCTAGCGAAGAGGTACGGGGTGAAACACGCTGCGATTCACAACATCGTCACCCGCAAAAGGTGGAAGCACATCTAGCCACCCGCAGCTACTTTCCAGCACCCCTCCGCGAAGGTCAGTCCGTCAGTATTCTGAGCTTCAAGGGGTATCCACACGGACACAGCGTTGTAGCAGCCGCAAACCGCACAGGACTCCAACGCCCTGTCTTTGCTGGTGGCGTTGCCGCCCAGCTTCTCGTTCACCCATTTGAGTATCCCACCACACCCCTTGCATCCATGCACCACCACGTTCATCGGGCATCCCGCGCAAATGGTGGCCCGTCGCTCTGCTTCTTCCTGATCGACAAAGCTGCCATCCCATGATGACAGACTCGACATGAAGCGGCGAACGTCTGCAATAGTCATGTGCCGTTCTCCAGGGGGTATGACACGCCCAGAGCAGTCGATGGCCGTATTCTGACGGCAAAGCTCATCCTGGAAGTCAGCATCGTCAAACGGGAAGCCCATGGCTTTGCGGTGCTTGATCACCAGTTCACGCATCAGCCCATACGAGAACCCCGTGAACACAGCACCCGTCTCCGGCTGTGCGTATCTCCAGTGGTGCCCGTTGTCTATGTTCGGACTGGAAACAGTCAGTTTGGATTCGGGGGATGGGTTACTCATAGCGGAATCGTTTCTTGGCGGCTCTGGTTGCATCCGTCGAAATCTCACCCACAGCCTTGCTCAAGGACTCATCATCCATGGCACGGAGTTTGGGCAGATCACGAATCATTTGAGACTTCACAATCCTACCACGGTAGCTCACATAGTCCAGAAACTCCGCATCGGTGATGAAGCCATTCTTGGTTTCGATGGCAGAGCGTTGCGGGATGCCTGGGCCAGTGCCGCGTTCCAGGATGAACTCGTAGACCTTGGCGTCATTCCCGCTCATCTTGCCGCCCACGCTAAGGGGCATCCCTGCGTACCATGCGCGGTCATTGGCTACCGCAATCGGGTCGCCAGTGACGCCCACAGGATCGCCAAGGGCGTTGACGGCGCGGTTGGTGGCGAACATACTCACAATCGGAATATTTGCCCAGATGGCCCCCTCCCGCCCACGGTATGTGTTCGGCCCCGTGTAGAACTTGGAGATCGAATTGAGCAGGCCGGAGAACGGAAGCACAGGTGAGGCTTTGTATGCCAAAGTGCCTATCACGTTAGTGTCTGGGGTGGTTCCGAAGGTTGCGCCCAAGGTGGACTTGGCCCCGAAGAAGGAGGCTTGCTGGTTCCATCCGGCAATAGCCGCAGCCAGATAGTTGACCACCGCTACTTCATTCTCCCTGTCGCCCAACTTGCGGTTGAGCTTCATGTCGTCGAATGCACCCATGGCGACGAAAGCTGGTTTCCAAGGCTCAAACAAACCCCGCGCCCAGTTGACTGAGTAAACCTTGTCGCCAATGTTCATCTCGATGGCCCCTTTGCGGTGGCCGTTCTTCACCCAAGCGTCATACTCGGTTTTGTTGGTTGGGCCAGCCAGGGTGACGTTGAAGAGTTCTTCCTCGTCGTCATCTCCCAGAGCCTGCAAGGCGATTGCGAAGGCGAACACAGAAGTCCCAAGCAGAGCTTCGGAGAGACGTTGTTTCATCTGTTCCGCTGAGATCATGGACTGCTGATAGAATTGCCCCTTGGTGAGAGGGTCTTTGTCCAATCGCTTGGCCATGGCATAACGCAGCAACCCGTATGGGGTATACCACAGGGATCGGTTGAGCAGGTTCACTGGAACCCCGAAGTAGCCCAGCAACATCCGGCCCAAGATTGGATTCTTTTGCAGGACGGACTGACCAGCATCTTGGATCATCATCGAGAACTGGTTGAACAAGTCGAAGGTTGCGCCCTTCTCACCACGGTGGTTCCCGATCTCGTACTCAGATTCCTTCTCCGCAAATTGAAACACCCGTTTGGCTTCTTCAGGGCTGATCCGCTTCTCCAAGAGGTCAAAGATGTCCCGCGCCACCAAATCGCGGCGGCGGAGATCGACAGCCAGCATTTGGGTTTTGAGTTCCTTCAACACCTTGTCCACCAGCAAGTCACCCCGATCCTTGTATGGCAGCGAAGCGGAGCGAATGATGCTGCGCAACTCGTTATCAAGGGTACGGTTGTATTTTAGCACCTCGTCATTCAGACCAAGTGGATTGCCTTCCAGAGCAGACTCGTCTTTGATGATCGCCTCGATGCCTGCACGAATCTCTTCTGCCGATTTACCGCGCAACTGGTTTACCCGTTCGGAATATTGGGCGATTCGGTTTTTGTCGGAAGCCACTTTCAAACGGGTTGTCTCCGTGACATTAAACACCGCAGCCTGCGCTTCGGCCAGAGACATCTCAGACTTCACCAGAGCTTTGGACGCTTGCAGCTTGAGGAAGTAGCCTTGCATCGTGGTGAACCACGCCTGATCCGCTGTAGACAGAATGCGTCGAACAATGTCCGTGTATGATTGAACCACCACCCCCAGAGCCTTGGTGCGCTCCCACGGGTTGGCTTTTTTGTTTTGCAAGGTGGCAAGAGCCTTGTCTGCCCCCACGCGCAAGTTGGTTACTTTGAGAATGGCGCGTTGCATCGCATTGGTGTAAGCATCACCGCGAACAGCTAACGCACCTTCGGCATAGGTCTGGGAGAACGTGTCTGCCAGAGAACTGAAGATCAGGGAGATGCTGTTCCAGTCTCTGCTCACCATGGCCCGAGTCATGTCCAGACCCACTCGGGTCATGATCGAGCCGACAGGGCCATACAAGTTGATGCCCAAAGTAGAGATGCTCGACAAAGCACTGTTGTTGTAGGCGATGGCCAACCGCTCCAGCATCTTCATGGGCATTCTGCGGCGGTTGAGCAACTCAAACAACTCCTTGATGGCAAGAGCGGCATCGTGGGTGCGACCCGTTGCTTCAGCAGCGGTGATCCGATTGTCCAACCGCGCCAAAGTGATTTGGTCAGTTTCAAGGAACGCTTGAAACCCTTCAGACTGGGCAAAAGCCTCGGCAACGGAGGAACCACGGGCGATACCAGAGCGGATCATCTGCAAAGTGCGTTGCAATTCTCTGTCGGCTTGAGTTGTCAAAGAATCCTCTTTTGCCAGCATGGCTTTGCGGTAAGCCTCACGTTGCGACAGGATGCGTTCAAGTGAGGCATCCCGCGCTTGTTGAAGATACTTCTCCAAGTTGTTGCTGATGTGCGGTTCCGTGATGCGGATTTGCTCCGGCGTAAACCCGTTGGACTTGAGGAATGCGCGAATGGCGTCCTTGCGTGTTTCAGCAGAGTTGAGCAAGTCCTGTGGCATCGACTTGATGAATTTTACCAGTTCACCTAAATTGGTCACGTTCAACCCGCGTGCCGTTTTGTAGCGATGCTCTGTTGCCGCCTGATTGAACAGCACCATGGCTTGTGTGCGGGTGGCCCCGAATGCGGCAACCTGATTGGTGAACTCATCTTCACTAACGGGCAAGCGCACTTGCTGGCGGAACAAATCGGTGATCTTCAACTTACGGGCTTCGGACGCACGCAAGCTGGGGGTGTCCGATTGCAACTCAGCCCAGCGGTCAATGAGGCTTGTCACCGCATCGTCCAAACGTGTTTTGGCATTCTTCGCCAGTCTGATGCCAGAGTTGTCGAAAATGGAGGAGAATTGGGAAGTCAGACCACGGGCTGCGGTATCTGCATTGTCAAAAGACAAACCAGACGCCTGAAACACAGAACGCACTGCGCTGTGCTGCCATGTGGGGTCAGAAACGGAATCGGGGTTCGCCTTGGCCATAGCGACCAGAAGACGCTTGTTGCCACCCGAAACCAGCGATTCAGTGATGCGGCGGATACGCGCTTGCAGCTTCTGCGCGGCGTAGCGCACACTCTGACCATAGGCTTCTTGGGCAACCTCTTCTGCCACTTCTTTGCTCACGGTCAGACTGACCAGAGTATCTGTCAGACGCTTTACCATGACAAGCTCAGTCAATTCGTCTGCGTTGACAATGGCCCTGCGGATGGCGTCCTTGACGGCTTTGGCCTTGTCGGGTTGCCCATACTTGATGCCTTTGACAGACTGCATTGCCGCCAGCATCTTCTCGGCTGTTACCTGCGGTGCCTTGATGTGGGTTTTCCAAGTGGCTTCGATCAGCAAGTCCTGAATCTCTTCACGGATTTCCTCGTCAAGCTCTGTCTTGAAGTCCGTGATCATGCTATCGCGGAAACCGACATACGATTTCTCATTGTCGATGTTGCGAATATGCTTGCGCACGATCTGGCTGATCTTGGCTAGGACAGACTCTGACGGCTTGGT
>Ga0181356_1001534_pt1 | contig 9981 bp, 12 predicted proteins | sample Fa13VDMM110SN_FD_130104 | JGI IMG/M metagenome (GOLD analysis project Ga0181356, IMG submission 130104) | Freshwater viral communities from Lake Michigan, USA - Fa13.VD.MM110.S.N | ecosystem: Environmental > Aquatic > Freshwater > Lake | place: USA: Michigan | collected 2013-09-24 | reverse complement strand
TCGGGTTAGTCAATAAACAGTAATTATTAACAGGAACAACCCTTGGGGCAGTTTTACAGCTTGTCAATAAGTTTATCCCTATCAAGAGAGCGATTATTCTGAGCAATCTTTTTAGATTTGATAATAATTTTTTCATTGTTAGTAAAAATTTCTCTTTGTTGATCGGCTACTTCTAATATATTTTTTTGACAATCAACTGTACATTGCAAAGTCTCTTGTTTACATTGCAAAGTCTCTTGTTGATATTTCCACTGAGCAACCTTCCAAGCTGCTATTGTGGCTAGTAATATGCAGATTCCCGCAATAAATATTTGAATTTTATTTATCATTTTTCTTTGCAAATAATTCAAGTATTCCCGAACCTAATAATCCAGCACCAACAGTAATTGTCCAATTAGCACAAGAATCTAAATCATTAAAATTTTCTATTTTCAAAAATATTGCTAAATGAAATAAAAATAATTTCATCTCGATACCAAATCCAACTAGTATTGATCCCCAAAGCCTCTTGCTAGACTTAGTGCCATTGTTTGCTTGTAAAAATCCGTCTTTGAAGGGCTTAATGAAGAAAAAGTAAAATGCCAAGCAGAAAAGATTCAAACTCAACAAGTAATAATTAAAGAAGCTAATAAAAATGTCAAAATTCATAAGTTATAAATGATTGAAAAGTTCAGACCATATTTTAAATCTAACTCTTTGTTAGGGGCAATTATAGCGGTGGAGAATGTAAAGGATTTATCATAGACATAGTTGATACCTCCCCCATAAAGTAGGGCATATTGCTTAGTTCTGCCAAGCAATTTATTATCACGATAAAGGCTTTTATCAACTCCAGCATTTGTAATAAAAACAAAAGGGCTTACCCTGCTTGCATAACCAATTAAAAGCGTGTCAGCAGTGATTCTAGTTTTAGTCAAAAAACTTAAACCATTTTTACTAACTTCCTGATCACTAGCTTGGTTAAATAATCGGTTAGTCGTGGCGGAAATTACAACAGGTTTATAGATGTAATTATAACCATAACTAAGAGTAGGCTTGCCGATGCTATTAGTGCGTTTGTAAGAGTCATCTATATTCAAATAATTTGTTGAAATGGCTACTTGCAAACCAGCATAAGCAGGGGTAGCAAAGAAAACAACAAAAATAATTGATAATTTATTTAGAAAATTTTTCATTTAGTTTGTGAAATTTTTCATTTAGTTTGTGGAGTGTAGTTTGAAATTGTTCATTTTTTTCAAGCTCAGAATCATTAAGAAGACCTTCTAATATAAATTTGTTGTAATTTGGTTGATAGTTGTTATGCTTTTTGAATCTTTCAATCAAACGATTGGCGGTCATAAATTGAAACCAAACAATGATGGTAATGACTGCTAGAATTATAAATATTATGCTAATTACAACTCCTAATGGTAGACTTATCATAACTTTTTAATTTCCTCTTTAAGGGTTCTTAAATCTTCTTTTATTTCAAAACAACCTTCTTTTGGAAGGAAGTCATTATTGACACTAAATGAAATAACAAAGATTACCTTTTTAGGTAAAGGTGCCGGAACATCTGTAATAATTGAAGTTAAGTAAATTCTTTTTAAAGTTCCCGCTATCCCCCAATCTGTCGTTTTAAGAAATTTATATAGCGATGGGTAATTATCAATAGAGTTCATATTAGATAAATCAAAACTTTCGGGGAAGGAATTACCAAGCCTTAAAAACAAATTGTAGGTGGCTATGTCAACAGGCTTAACACCATCATAAATACTATTTGGGGTCTTTAGAGAAACAATACCATTGTTGCGTGAGGAGTAAGCAAAAGCAGAGACGAAGGAGCCATCGTAAGACACATTATTATTCTGGTCGATGTTTTCTTGTGTAGATACAATACCTAAGCTAATCGCTGATCCCTCACCGCATCTTTTTAGCATATCAACAACTAATTTATTTGCCTCATTGAATTTCTTGCTTTTGTCAAAATTTGAATTGTCATAGAAATAGTAAGAAACAATAAAAATTCCAACCAGCAATATGGATAAAGCACCCAATAACACCAAATAATGCTTTTTGTTAAGCAAATACTTAAAAAGTGCTGGCAAAATATTGTTAAGAATTGCGGTTAGAATTGCTACTAAATTCAATTTACCCTCCGCTTTTTCCAGCCAGCTTTCAGTAATTTCTTTTTCAGTTCTGCAGGACTTAGATTGTCATCTTGCTCAGGAAATATTCCCCCCGCCACAAGACGATCAAAACTTATTTGCGAGCAAAATTTGCCTTTTGGTTTATATCCAAATTTTTTTAAAATATTTCTTATCCAATAAATTTCGTCAAGGCAAGAGGTAAGCGAATAAATCACATCATATTGCAAAGTTTGACAATTATTATCAAACCATTCCATCTTATTTTCTTGCCAACCTTTAATCAAATTTTCTGGAGGAGAATATTCGTGAATTTTAGCTCCATTGACTGCATATTCAGCCATCCAATCATCAGAAGTCATTTTTCTAAAACCAACACCACTCATATTCATCACTAAGCCTTTTGAATATGTAGCAGCGTGTTCTGTTGCATCCCCAGTGAATATTTGGATAACATATTTTAAGGGCTTGGTAAAAAGCGTCTTAAAACGAAAAGGAGATGATACTGTAAGGATTGAATTATTTTGCATTATGAAATATTTATTAACTTGCCTCATTAAACAACTCCTCTTTATTAACGATAATACCTTCTTTTATTTTGATAACACAAGGAGGAATATATTTTTGACCGTCACTACCGCTCCAAGAAATACTTTCATTTTCAACGCTTGAATATTTATTTTTATATTCATCTATCTCTTGTAAATTATTAATTAAATTAATTTTTGTTCTGTGCCACAAGTCAGCTTTATAACAATATCCTCTTCTTAATTCTGCAATAATTTTAATTTGCTCTAGTGCCTCTAATTTTATAGCTACACCAATTAATTTAGTTGTTGTTTCATCTAAAATGCCAAGATTATTAACATCAGTTATTTTGTGTTCGTAGCGACCTAATGCAATAGCCTGATCTTTAGCTGAGTTTAAGTTGTTTATAAAATTCTGATCGCAAAATATAGGTTGAGGATGGCAGTTTTGTATTGTTATTAACCTAGATTTACCGTCTACCTTAAAAAAATTTTGAATTTCTTTAAGAAGTTTGTCTTTATGTTTGTTTAGTATAAAGTCATCAAATTTTGCTTTATCAAAAAAAAATTTGCCGTCTTTTAAATCGCAATACACCAAATTGTTGGCTATATTATCTAAATCTTCACTAGTAACCATCGTAGCTACGAATGAATCGTCTATTTTACTATGTGCAGTAAGAATATGTGAACGCGACTCGTTTTTTGGGGAAATAAATATAGTAGTCATAATGTTTATAATGTTTGAATGTGAAATTGTGCTGGACCAATAGCGTCTCCTGTTCCGTTAACAGAATTTAATCCTGAATAGGTAAGCTGTAACTCAACTCTTGTGTCAACTGAAGGCGTAAAAAAACAAAAAGCACCAGCGCCCGGATGCCTATTTAATGCAGAACTTGGCGGGGCACCACCTGAAACTAAACTTAATATTGTACCTGAATCTGAGTTTACCCATTTAATAGCTCCGTAAGATGAGCTTGTTGCATTATTAATAGAGCCCCAAAGCGAATATGTTTTTCCTGCTTTTAAAGTTATTCTACCAATAGAGGCAACATTTAGCGTTGTAGTATAAGCCGAAACACCGTCTAAAGTAATATCGCTTCCGCCAAAAGTATAAACGGAGTTAAATTTAATATGATCGCCCACCCCAAGATTAACCGTATAAGTGTCGAAACTATACCCAGTCATATAAGACCGTGAAGATCCAGAAGATCCAATTAAACTCCACGCTGAACCATTCCACAAAAAAGAATTTGAGCCACCGGCAGGAATAGTATTGCCGTAAGCAATAAGTGATGCTGTTGAGTTTGCTTTGATGGTTATAATTTGTGAAAGTGTTGCGTTTGTTGGATTTGGAATAGTAATAGTTTGACCAGCGGTAGTCTGATTAATCAAAAAAACACTATTAATATCAACAGTATTCGCCGCAGTTCCTATTGAACCGCCACTTGCAAGGTTTGCAATTGTTAAAGGTGCTAAGGATGATCTGGTGTTAATAAGCCCAGTCAATTTATTTGCTAAAACATCTAAAGTATCATTATTTGCGGGCTGTGCTTTTGTTGGTGCGATGGTTGTTTGTTGCAATTTTGTAGCTGAAATATTAGCAGTTGCATTAATATCAGTATTAAGAATTGCACCGTCTGCAATCATTTGAGATGTAATCGAGCCAGTATCGCCATTTGTTATTACCGTTCCATCTACATTGGGGAAGGTATAAGTTCTTGAGGCTGTATTTGAATTTGTAAAAAAACTTGTAAATGTATTTAAAACATTTTTGAAATTTATTTTAAATAAAGTAAGACCAACATATCCACCAGTTGCATCTTTATTTACAATTTGCTCTAAATCACTAATTTTCTTGCCTCCGTCTTTAGTTTGTCCGTTAGCATCTGTTATTGCTATATTATCGTTTGTAGGTGTTGTAATTAATTTTTGATAGCCGTCAATCTCTACGGGAGTTATAATAGTCCAAGTTGTGCCATTTGAAACATAAAGTCCTGCAACTTTTTTATTTACAAAAATAACTCCTGTTGTTGTTTTTACAATCCAAATTTCACCGTTATGGTTTGCTGAAGCTGGCAAATCTGCATAAGTGTTAACTTCGCCATCAATAATTCTATTTTTTTTGTTTAAAAATTCTGAACTAAAAAAACTGTTTTCTTGCATGTTATCTTGTGTAATTTTTTGAAATCTCAAAAGTAATTGAACCACTAACATTAGATACAATATTTAATCCAAGTGAATAAATCCCATTAACTGAACCCAACGAATTAAAATTTAGATTACTATAATTTGGGTGAATAATTCTTGAACTTCCAATTGTAAATTTAAACTCTAAATGGTAAATATCATTTAAACCTGCATTAACAACCCAATAATATTTTTCACCAGCATCAAGTATAATTTCGCTTTGTTGACCAGTTCCTAGATATGTATTTGAAATAAAGTTCATTAGAATTCTATATTGATTGAGTTAAGTTCTTTAATGGTAGTGCAGGCGTTAATTTGATTGATTAAAGTCGCTTTTTGATGATAAACCATACTTCTTTGTTGTTTGATTATAATTCCAAGAGCTTTTAGTTGTGCTTTTGTAAGAATTATGGAGTTGCCATAAACATCCAACCATTCATTGCCGTCTCCATTTAGTAATAGAGCACCCAGAATGTTTTGATTGGCTTTTTCGGATGATACAAAGAGTGTGCCAAGATATTCAACTGGGGTATATAGGGCTATATCCTTTGCTGATTGTAATTGAAAAATTTTAGAGGTTTTAGCTTCTTGTAATTCATAAGCTAAAATTTCGTTTTTTGTTGCCTGATTATAAGGAGATTGTCGAAAATTCTTAGATAAAGATTCGTAGCTTTCTGCTTCAAAAATTTGAATTGAATTGTCGTTTGTGTTTTTTATGTAAATTTTCATAGTATTATAAATTGTTGTCAAACCAGCCTTTATTAAAAATAATTAATGTGCAACTAGAATCTCCATTTGTATATCTATATCTTAATTGTGATGAACTATTTAAATTAATTTCAATATAACTACATTGACTATTATTCTCCCCTGTGGCACTTACATAAATAAGTCTAACGGTAAATAAAGAGGCACTAGGGGTTGAGTCAGTTTGATTTGGACTAGTGATTAAAACTGTTGGCGCAGCTCCACCAGCAGAACTATCAGATAATTCTATTGAGCATTTAACTCTAGTATTAGGTGGGGCAGTCATTGTTTTTAATACTGCTGTTGCTCCTGGTCTTGCTTCCGATACATCTAAAATTTGCACTAAATAAATAAATTCATAACTTCCATCATTATTAAATTTCCAAATACCATTTCTAATTTGAGCAGATCCGTTGGTCATTAAAGAGGCAATTTTCTTTTTCTTAGTATATCCACTTGGCATTGTTGGGTTTGTAGATGAAGTAGAAAATAAAGCATCAGATATGCCACTTGTAGGATTATAAATTGCGAACAAATAGTAAGCAGTATTGTTAGCAACAGTTCCAGTGTCCAAGCCGCCTTGATTTGTTCCTGCTGCCCAAGTTGCATCCAGTCTTTTAGTTAAGGCAGAAAGTGAAGCAATGCCAGTTCCATCATCAAATTGAAAATTTCCAGCGGAAAAATCTATGTCGTTGTTTGCATCACTTACATTATTTGCAATGGTGATTTGTTTAGGAAGTTTTGCAATTTCAGGGTTTAAAAGAATCCAAGCATCATTAGCTACATTTCGTTTAAATTTATACCATCCATTAGCCAACATATCACTTGCTTCAACAGCAATTTCAGCTTTAGAAGCATCTAGTTTTTTGATAGTTCCACCACTGATTGCACTAATCAAAAGGGTTGGGGTAGTAGTTAAGTTTGTGGCGTGGATTTTTGCACTATATTCCATAGTCGCAACATAACCAGTAATCGCTGGGCTAGGGCTTGCTGTGTAAGCGTCAGCCGCACCGCCAGTTAAACCAAGTGCTGTAAATTGTCCATCTTGAACTTGCCCAAGTGTTAAAGAGTCTGTTCTTGCATTTCCAACTGATAACCCTGTGAGCTTGTGAGAATTCATTGGAATGTTGGCTGTGATGGTTGTTTGTCCATCTTTTGTAATACAATTTGACAATCCTGCTGCCATTCCGTCCATTTCAGTATCCATTCTTGACGCTGTGATTGGCACCGAGTTTATTTTATCAGTTACCCAATTATAAATTCTTACAAATGTTCCTGTTCCGTTAAATGCCATATAATTATTGGTTAATTGATTGTGTTAGTATGTTGGTTAATACAAAATCCCTAGTTTTAGGTGGTAATTTTTGAACTACTTTACTTGCAATTTTTGGTTCCTGTCCTTGGATAAGTTTTAAAACATCGTCAACTTGACCTTTTGCGGATAGTTTTTGGGCTTGTCTTGCTAAAGTTCCAACGGCAAGAGTTAGTCCTCCTGTTGAGGCTCCGCCAGCAAAACCACCTAATCCAGCCCCTATGATTGGTAAAGCTGTATTGCCTGCATTCCTGCCACTTCCAATATCAAAACCAAATTTGCCCACTGCTTTCATTAAACCTTCAGCGGTAGAATTGGTTTTAGCTCTTTTTAAAGCTTCGACTTCAGCACTGGAAAACCCTCTTAGATTCTTTGGATTATTTACAAAGTTTTGTAGTAGTGTTTTAGTACGATTAGGATCGCCATCTGCTTTTCTTACAATACTTGTGATAGCATCAAATTTGCGGTAGCGTTTCCATTCTGCTCTTGCTGTGTTGAGTAGATCAAGGGATTTTTGACTTTCTTCGCCAGCTTCTTTAAGAACTTTGGAATTTATAATTTTAAACTCTTCCTCATCTAATGAGGGGCGGTTAGAGTTAATACCTTTTGATTTAAAACCAATCTTAGATTGATCTATAACATCATAACCTAATCTCCTAGCCTCTTTTGCTAAAGATTCACCCGTAATACTATCAAATTGCTCTTTACTTAAAGTGCTTGGATTTGGCAGCTTATCTACTCCTAGTATTTGTTTTCTTAATTCTGAAATATCAATTATTTTTGCATTCTTATCTAAGATAAATTTTTTAATACTTCCATTATCTGAAAAATTTTTAGCAACTTCTGGGTTTTTAGATGTTGATAATACTTCTCCGCCAATAGATTGGGAGCTATTAGTTCCTCTGTATAATATTTGACCTTGTCCTTGCAAAGCATTACCACCCAAATCCTCTACAACATCATCTAGTTTATCAATAGAAATGCTGGCTTTTAAGGCATCAGCATTCATTTTACCGCCAATATCAGTATTTTTCTTCACAACATCCCCTAGAAGTTGTCTATATTGGTCTAATTCTTCTAAACCGATAGCGCCGTTTTTTTCTTTAGCTAAAGCTTTTAAATCATCTAAAACCCCAATTGTGTCACCGTGCAATCTTGGGTTTAAGATTCCGCTTTCTTTTAAAGAGTCATCAATTCCGGTAAAAATTGATTTTGTTGTTTCTGGTTTTAGAACTGCACCAGATTCACGGACTGCTTTATAAGCATTGCTAGAACCTTCTTTAATCGCCGCTCCAATAGTATCTAATGTTTCAACTGGTTTAGATGTAAAGCCTGCAATTGCTTCAACTGGCCTTGCTTTATATCCAGCTAAAACATCTTTCCCTAATTGAACCGCTCCACTTCCTACAGTGCTTGCAACTTTTCCAACAACACCCAATCCACCACCAACTACTCCACCAACTGCGGCACCTTTTAAAGTTTCAACAGCTCTATTTTCCAATCCTGCTTGTTCTTGTGGAGATAATGCACTTGATACCCCGCCACCTACTGCGCTGCCAGCCGCTAAACCAAGAATATTCGATCCAGTCGCAGCAGCAACAGCTTTTCCAGTTCCCGCGCCAGTCGCCAAATAAGGCAATGTTTGACCGATAGCGATACCTACTTTTTCAGAAGTTGGAAGTTGTGCTTGTTGTGCGTTTCTTTGTTTGACTTGCTCGGCTAGGCGGTTTCCAAAGGTGCTAGCACCCATATCTTCGCCAAATGTTTCAGGATAAAATTTACGAAGCAATTGAGCGGCTTTTTCTCCAACATCAGTAGCAGCTTGGAACGCTCCAATTGCTGCGTTTCCTAAACCTTGAGGAACTCCCATTGCAATATTTGCGGGAATACTGCGTTCAGGTTGTGGGGCTTGAGGTTGTTGTCCACCTTGGAGCATTTCAGGAGTATAACCTTCCGAGGCAACATATTGGTCAATATCTGATTCAGGAGCATTTTGCTCAATCATCTTAGATATATTTTCTTTTACTAAATTTACATCTCTCATTATTTCAATCCGTATTTAGATTTTAAGTTTTGTGATTGATTTGTAGTTGTGTTTTGATTTAAATATTTCTCATTAATACCTTTAATAGTTTGTAAAGCCGCTATTCTATCGCCAGAAGGTAAGTTTCTATTTCCAACATCACCAGCGGCTTGTTTGTAAAGTTTTGTGTCGGCGTCAGATTGTGGACCTTCCATTCTTGGAACATTAGAAGTTAATCCAGCGGCAATAACATCTAATCTACTATCAGCTTTACTCATAGTTGTGCTTCTTCCTGCAACTTGATTAGCGGCGGTGTATAAATTCTGAACTCTACCACTTGTTGCTTGAGGCAATAGTCCTTCAGCTTGAGTAATTAAATCTAAAACAGCTGGAGCGGTAATTGATTTGTTGGTTAATTCACCTTCTTTTTTACCAGTGGTTGTGCCTCTTGATTCTGAGGCTGCAATATTTCCTTTTGATTCTGCGTATCCTGCAACTGGCGCAACATTGCCAGAAGCATCATATCCTAAACCTTGTCTGGCTAATCCTTGAGCTTGTGTCAAAGCTTGTGCATAAGTTAAATTCGGGTTTTCTCTTCTTAGATTATTAATAATTGCACCAGTTGCTCCACCAGAAGCGGAAGCATCGGGAGCAAAAGAAGTTTCTTTTTTAATCGCGGCGTTGTATGTAGCCTTATCAATCAATCCAGCTTTATAATCAGCCCCTAATTTTGCTAAGCCAGTTTGAGGTTCTACACCTTTTAATTCCTGTTTAATAAAATCTTGAATACTCGCACTTCTTGCTTCTGGAGTAGTAATAGCGGCAGCGGCAGAAGCAGATTCAGGCGTGTATCCTTTGTTTGTTAAAAAGTCGGCAAATTGTTTTTGCCCTGCAACTTCATTTTCTGCAATTTCTTTTCTTGCTCTGTTTTGTGCCCAAGCACCAATACCAGCAGTTGCGATTTGAGCAGCAGCAACTCCCCATCCACCTTGTGGATCAAAACCTTGTCCGCTTATAGCCCTATTGGTAATATCTTGACCCATTTGGACTTCGGATTCT
>Ga0181356_1001533_pt1 | contig 9987 bp, 9 predicted proteins | sample Fa13VDMM110SN_FD_130104 | JGI IMG/M metagenome (GOLD analysis project Ga0181356, IMG submission 130104) | Freshwater viral communities from Lake Michigan, USA - Fa13.VD.MM110.S.N | ecosystem: Environmental > Aquatic > Freshwater > Lake | place: USA: Michigan | collected 2013-09-24 | reverse complement strand
TTGAAATGGAAAAGATGCGACTGGCTATGGACATTGAAAGGGACCGATTATCAGAGGCCCATGTGTATGAAGATGGGATTACAGACCAACCCTTTTTAACAGCGGAAACAGTAGAATCATGACGGGCCAAGGACAACTTATCAAAAGGAGATAGAATCATATGAAGACAGCAATAGTTACGGGAATCACAGGACAAGACGGCAGCTACCTAGCAGAGTTGCTCCTAAAAAAGAAATATAATGTACTGGGGGTATATCGCAGAACATCCCAACCTAACTTTCATAGACTTGCAACTTGCATTAGTAGTAAAAAGTTTACCCTTATAGAGGGCGACTTAACTGATGAGGGTTGTTTATATCGCTTATTAAATGATTATGATGTTGATGAGTTTTATAATCTGGGCGCTCAGTCACATGTTAAAACTTCATTTGATCAGCCCGGCACAACGTGGGATATCACAGCTAGGGGCGTTTTGAATTGCCTTGAGGCGATACGCAATTGTAGCGTAGGTACTAAGTTTTATCAAGCGAGTTCTAGCGAGATGTTTGGAAAAAACTACACTACAGTATATAACGATTTTGGCGAAGATCCAGTAAAATTCCAAAATGAGGAAACCCCATTTCTACCACAGTCCCCATATGCCATTGCTAAACTTGCGGGACATCACTTGGTGCGTAATTATCGGGATTCATATAAAATATTTGCGTGTTCTGGGATTCTTTTTAATCATGAGAGCGAACGGCGAGGCGACCAGTTCGTGACTCGTAAAATCACTAAGTGGCTAGGAGAATTTATAGCAAGTGGCAAAGATAAAAAATTTCCTAAGTTGCGCCTTGGCAACCTTGACGCTCGTCGTGATTGGGGCCATGCGGAAGATTATGTCAAAGCTATGTGGTTGATGCTTCAACAACAAACCCCAGATGATTATGTCATTGCAACTGGTATGACTTACACTATTAAAGACTTCTTACAAGAGGCGTTCCGTCATTACGATCTAAAATGGGAAAACCATGTGGTTGTTGACCCTGCTTTTTATCGTCCTGCTGAAGTTGATTTTTTGCTTGGGAGTCCAAAAAAGGCAAACGCAGAATTAAAGTGGAAGCCGGAAGTCTCATTTTCATCTCTTGTAGAAAGAATGGTTTTAAATGACGTGGCCGAAGCGCAACTATCAAGATCCTCACTTCAAACAGTTTAGGTCTGAAGTATTAAAACGGGATAAGCACACATGTCAAATGTGTAAAAGTAAAAAGCGTAAAGAGTTACAGGTCCATCACTTAAACCGATGGGCCGACTCTCCCAGCCTTAGATATGAAACTAAAAATGGTATATGCTTATGTAAAACTTGCCATAAGTCTATTACTGGGTTTGAACAATGTTATGAAGCATACTTTTTCGAGATAATAAAACGAAATGAAAAAAGAACCTGAATTCACTATTATTAAAGATACTAGAGAACAAACTCCTTGGCTGTTTGATTTTGAGCATACGGTTGCTGAAGAAATAGGCACAATTAAAACGGGAGACTACACCATCAAGGGGCTAGAGGACAAAATATGCATTGAAAGAAAAGGGTGCATAGAAGAGTTTGCTAATAACTTAGGCAAAGAGTATATTAGGTTTAAAAAAGAAATGATTCGAATGGATGAGTTTGAACACTCCTTTGTCATTTGTGAATTTCCACTTAGAGACCTGATAGAGTATCCATTTCATAATCATAATACTAGACTGCAACAAACTTCGAAGATTAGCGGTAACTATTTATTAAAAGTAATACTTGAGTTGCAGATAGAACATAAAGTTAAAATTATGTTTTGCGGAAATAAATTTTACGCTATGAAAACAGCCCTATCATTAATGAAGAGAATCAATGAGCGATATAATAGAAAAGAAACTTAAGGATGCTTGGTTAAATCTAGAAGTAGATGAGAACCAAATATTTAATCCGTTGGAATATATTTATGATATGTGTGGCGATGATAAGACACAAATCATGCAGAATCTGGCGTGGCTAATGACACGACCTGAGTACTTTTCGTTTGTATGTAAATATATATTTAATATAGAAATTTCACCAATTCAAGCTTTAATTCTTCACGACATGTGGAATAGAAAATTCCCCATGTTGGTTGGTTCACGGGGATTTGGTAAATCATTTATACTTGCATTATACTGTATGTTAAGGGCTTTCTTTTTACCCGAAAGAAAAATCGTTGTCGTTGGTGCAGCATTCAGACAGTCTAAGGTCTTATATGAATACGCAGAAACCATCTGGAGAAACGCGCCCATATTAAGAGATCTCTGCGATCAAAATAGCGGCACAACAAGAGACGTGGATCGTTGTACTGTTCGTATCAATAGGGGCATTATTACATTCTTGCCATTGGGCGATGGACAAAAGATTAGAGGTCAGCGTGCTAATGATATTGTTGCTGACGAATTTGCATCTATTCCCCGTGAAATCTTTGAAAATGTTGTCGCTGGTTTTGCTGCTGTTGCAAGCTCACCAATTGAAAAGGTTAAAGCTAGGGCAAAAGAAAAGAAAGCAAAAGAGCTGGGGATTACACTTGATTATGTTGATGACAATCAGGACTTCTACAGATCCAATCAGATTATATTGTCTGGTACAGCTTATTATGATTTTAACCACTTTGCTGAATACTGGAAAAGATATCACGCTATTATCAAAAGTCAAGGAGATAGAGCTAAATTATCTGAAGTATTCGGAAGCGAAGCTCCAGCAGACTTCAACCATAGGGACTATGCAATATATAGAATCCCAGTTGAACTTCTTGCCGCTGGATTTATGGATGAAGGACAAATTTCCAGATCTAAAGCTACAGTTCACGCTGGTATCTTCCAGATGGAATATGGGGCATGTTTCTCTACTGACTCTAAGGGGTTCTTCAAACGTAGCTTAATTGAATCTTGTGTATGCTCAGAAAAGAAACAGATAGTACTTGCAGACGGTGAAGTGTTCTTCGAAGCTAGTACCAGAGGAAACCCCAATAAACAATATGTTATTGGTATTGACCCTGCATCTGAAGTTGACAATTTTTCTATTATAGTTCTAGAAATTAATGAAACCCATAGAAGAGTTGTATACTGCTGGACAACAACTAGAGAACGACACAGAGAAAGTGTTAAATCTAAAGCGACCGAAGAGAATGACTTCTATAGTTATTGCGCTCGTAAAATTAGAAATTTAATGAAAATATTTCCTACTATAGAAATCGCAATGGACCCCCAAGGTGGTGGTATTGCAGTCATAGAAGCTCTACATGACAGACAAAGACTCAAAGATGGCGAGATACCTATTTGGCCCAAGATTAACCCTGATAAGCCAGCCTCTACAGACGACGAGGCGGGACTCCACCTAATCGAGCTGTGTAACTTCTCTAGCGCCCAGTGGACAAGCGAAGCAAATCACGGACTGAGAAAAGACATGGAAGACAAAGCTATTATATTTCCATTTTTTGATGCTGCAACTATTGGTCTTTCTCTTGAAGAGGACAAGCGTCATAATAGAATGCACGATACGTTAGAGGATTGTGTTATGGAAATCGAAGAACTTAAAAATGAATTGTCGCTTATTGTTATTTCACAAAGTCAAAGTGGTCGCGAGAGATGGGATACCCCAGACACAAAGAGCGGAAAGAAAAATAAACTTAGAAAAGACCGCTACTCAGCTTTAATTATGGCAAATCATTCGGCTAGACTGTTAAATGTAACTAAAATAAAAATTGAATTTGAAGATGAATATTACAATAATGTGGGATTTGCTAACGGGATTATAAATGGAATTGGACAAGATTATTATTCAGGACCAGCATGGTTTTCAGAAAATGCAAAATATTAAGCGGTGCTGTGTATAATAATGTAATTACCAATACCATTGTTTTAAGGAACAATACTAATGAGCGAAATGTATTCTACGTGGGACGATGACTCGTCAAAAGAAAAGGCGTTTGCGGACGCTAACCAAGCTTACGATAATAACTCTCCAGTACAAAACGAAAAGGCTTTAGCTTATACATATAGATCATATGTTGATATTGAGCCAGATCGTTCGGTTCGTACCAGTATGAGTAGAAATGATTATTATCGTTTTCGTCCAGAAGAGGCTATGCCTACTAGACAAAAGCGTATCATGAAGATGTGTATGGATGCTTATGATAGAGTTGGTATTATTCGTAATGTTATCGACTTAATGGGCGACTTTGCAGCACAAGGAATTGATATTGTACACCCTAATAAATCAATCGAAAGATTTTATAAGAAATGGTTTCAACAAGTTAATGGCATCGAGCGATCTGAAAGATTTCTTAATTATTTATATCGTACTGGAAATGTTGTTGTAAAAAGAAGAACGGCCAAGATTAACGCAGCTAAAGAAGAAGAACTGAGAAAAGCCACTGCTGAAGTAGACATGGAAATTGTCACAACAAAATATCCAAAGAGAGAGATTCCTTGGACTTATGATTTTCTTAATCCTCTCGCTGTTGATGTATTAAACTACTATAATGGAATGTTTATTGGTGAACCTAAATACATCCTGAACTTATCAAAAACGACTTACGATTCATTTCAATCTTCTAATGTAACTATGAGAAATACATTCTCAAAATTGCCACCTGACATTCAAAAGCAGATCACAGAAGGTAAGAGGCAGTTGCCACTAGATCCAGAAAAGATTTCTGTATTTAGTTATAAAAAAGATGACTGGTTGGTATGGGCTAATCCAATGATATATGCGATTCTAGATGATCTTATCATGTTAGAAAAAATGAAATTGGCCGACCTCGCAGCTCTTGACGGCGCTATCTCTACAATTCGTTTATGGAGAATCGGTAGTCTTGATCATAAGATTATTCCAAAGAGAGATGTTATTAATAAACTTCGTAATATCTTAGCGTCTAATACTGGCGGTGGTACTATGGACTTAGTATGGGGTCCAGAGCTTGATTTTAAAGAGAGCGAATCTCAGGTTTATAAGTTCCTTGGGAATGAAAAATACCAACCTGTCTTAGCAAGTATTTATGCTGGACTGGGCATTCCTCCAACACTAACAGGTGCTGGTGGAGCAAGTGGTGGATACACCAACAACTATGTATCTTTAAAAATGCTTATCGAAAGACTAGAATATGGCAGACAAGTCTTAAGACAGTTCTGGACAAAAGAAATTGAAATTGTTCAAAAGGCAATGGGTTTCAAACTCCCCGCTCAAATTAGATTTGATTCTATTATTCTTTCTGATGAATCTGCTGCTAAACAACTTCTTATTAATTTAGCTGATCGTGATATTATTTCACATGAAACTATCCTTGAAAGATTTGGCGAAATGCCAGACATCGAAAAGGTTAGAGTTCGTAGAGAAGAGCAGTCACGTAGAAATGATGTCGCTACACCAATGAAAGCTAGTCCATATCACAATCCAAATATTAGAAATGATATTGCTAAAATTCTTGTTACAAAGGACAGTTTGGGCGATGAATTTTATTCAGATGAATTAGATTTGCCAAAAACAGATCCACCACTTCCACCAGCTCCAAAAATAGGTGGAGGAGGACAAAGCGGATCAGATCCAGCGCCACCAAAATCAAATCCTCAAGGCGGCAGACCTCTTAGTAAAAAAGATGCAGTCAAGAGAAAGCAAAAGGTGGTCTTGCCAAAAACTGGCGAGGGTGCAGCTACACTATGGGCATACAATATACAAAAATCTATTGCAGATGAAGTAACACCCATGATATTGTCTTTCTATGAAAAGAAAAATGTACGCAGCTTAACCAAGGCCGAGTTTGATCAATTAGAACATTTAAAACTGTGCTTGCTTACTGGCATTGAGCCATTCATGGAATTATCTCCTGAAATTATAAAAAATTTAATTGACATGAACCATAGGCCATCTCAAGCATTTATAAATAAAGTTAGTGATGAATTGGATAACTTTGTGTATTTAAATACAAGAAAGCCAACTGTAGATGAGATGAAATATATTTACGCCTCAGTTTATGTAGATTTGGCATCAGTCGAAGTCTAGTGTGTATATTCATATGAGGTATAATACATGCAAATATTTAAATCAGAGATAAAAGACGGAATTGGCGAATTAGTAAAGAGTAGCGCTGCTATAGCATTCTGCTCTCAAGCTATGCCATATATTCCAAACGAAAAAGAAATAGTACTTTCTAAGGCTATTGCAGAAAATGCAAATCAAATAGATTTATATTATATTAAATCTATATTAGCTAGCGCTGGCTGGAATAAAAACGACGATGTTTTTGATTCTGCCGAATTGTGGAATGCTAGGGCAACACCTGAAGATAAGCAATTCAACTATATGCACGATGAGAAAGACATCATTGGACATATTACCAGTTGCTATGTAACTGATGGTGACGGCAATAGATTACCAGACGATATCAATCAAAACAGCCAACTTCCAACGGCGTTTGATATTACAATTGGTTCTGTTTTGTATACTAGCTGGTCTGATAAAAATTTAAAAGACCGTATGCAAAAAATTATTGCAAATATCGAAGCTGGGGAGACATGGCATGTTTCGATGGAGTGCTTATTTCCTGCTTTTGATTATGCACTTATTGACGCTAAAGGCGAACAAAAAGTTGTTAGAAGAGAAGAAGCTTCTGCTTTTCTTACAAAACATTTAAGAGTTTATGGCGGCAAAGGTGAATATAATGGGTATAAAGTAGGTAGACTTTTACGTAACATTTCTTTTTCTGGTGTTGGTCTTGTTCAAAAACCCGCTAACCCTCGTAGTGTAATTTTAAACAAACAACATGCTACAATTATTTTTAACGAATCGAAAGCTGAGGAGATTACTATGCAAGATGATTTAGAAGTTCTAAAGGCTGAACTTGCGGAAGCAAAAGAAGCAAAAGACAAGATGAAAGAAGAAGCTGGCAAGATGAAAGAAGAAGCCGGCAAAATGAAAGAAGAAGCTGAAAAAGCCAAGAAAGCTAAGTCTGAAGTTGAGGTCACTGTTGCTGATCTTCAAGCTCAACTTTCTGAAGCTCAAGAAGCTCTTGCTGCTGAAAAGACAGACAAGAAAAAAATGTTTGAAGAAATGATCAAGATGAAAAAAGAAAAAACAAAAAGTAGCCGCAAAGCCGCATTAGCTCAGGTTGGTGTTGCTGAAGCCGAACTAGATCAAACAGTTGCCAGCTTTGAATCATTAGAAGATTCAGCGTTTGACGCAGTTGTTGCTACACTTTCATCCATTGCTGCTAAATTCCCACCTTCAGAAAAAAAAGAAGATGAAAAGCCAATGGGTCCAGAAGGTGACAAAGTTAAAGCTAAGCCAAAAGCAAAGGCCGACGAAGAAGCAGACGCCAATGAAGCTGATGCTAGCGTACTAGACTCTGCAAAGGCTGACAATGATATTCCTATGGCTGTTACAGCCGAAGAAGAAAGCATTAGATCTTTCGCAAGTGATTGGTTTAGTTCAAGTGTTCTAAAAACAACTGCAAATATTAAGTAATTTAAAGGAGCATATTACAATGGCATTAAAAGGTGATCGTTACGAATTACAAACTGACGTTAGTTTCTTCATGAATGAAGTTGCTGAAAGAGGCGGGTGTGTTACACTAGCTTCAACAAGCACTCCATCAGGTGTGGCTATGGATTCTTCAGCCAATGTTGTAACATATGTTACAAATCCATCTGGCAAAGTTCCACTAGGTATTCTTCTAAATGACATGGTTAATATCGACTTAACACGTCAGCACATTAACTGGCACAAAGATGAACTTCAAAAGGGTGGCAAAGTTACTGTTCTTAGAAAAGGCTATGTTATTACAAACTTAGTCGGTTCAGGCACACCAACTGCTGGCGCTTATGCTTACGTTGCCGACAGTGGATATATTTCCACCTCAACAAGAGCTTTAATCTTAGACCTTGGCGCACAACCAATTGGCCGTTTCATGACAGCCAAAGATACAGACGGTTATGCCAAAGTTGAAATTAACCTTCCATAATTTAAAAAATAGAAATAGGAGAATATCGAATGTTAAAGAGACCAAGTGATGAATTTATTGCACTATTACAACGCTCAGGTAGTTCAGACAAATCTGTAGCGTTAGACGCCCAAAGAGAGATTGCCAAAGCTCTTGAATTACCTTTGCGTAAGGGTATCATGTTCGGTGACGTTGTTACTGATATTTACGAGAAGATGGTCTTGGAACCGGGTTCACAACCTGAATTCCCATTAGATCTTTTAGCTCCGGGTACAGAACGCGACTTCACAGCTTATACAAATCCGGGCCACGGTCGTATTCCAGAACGTCACGTTGAAGGCGATTACGTCATGGTTAACACCTACGGCATCACCAACAGCATTGACTTCTTGCTGCGTTATGCTCGCGAAGCTCGTTGGGACGTTGTTGCCCGTGCTATGCAAGTCCTTGAGTCAGGTTTCGTCAAGAAACTTAACGACGATGGCTGGCACACAATTCTTGCTGCTGCTGTTGACCGTAACATTTTAGTTTATGATGGTGACGCTGCTGTGGGTCAATTCACCAAGCGTTTAATCTCATTGGCTAAAACAGTTATGTTGCGTAACGGTGGTGGTAACAGCGTGACAGCAACAGGTCGCTTAACCGACCTCTACATGTCACCTGAAGCTATCGAAGATATTCGTAACTGGGGTATTGACCAATTAGACGAAACTTCCCGTAGAGAAGTCTATCAATCAACCAATGACGGCGTACCAATGACAAGAATCTTTGGTGTTAACCTGAATGGCTTGTTTGAATTTGGCGATTCTCAAGAATACCAAAACTTCTTCTTGAATGATCTTGGTGGGTCATTAGGTGGCAGTAGAGTTGAGTTGATCGTAGGTCTTGACCTTAACGCTCGCGACTCATTCGTCATGCCAGTCAAGAGAGAAGTTGAAATCTTTGAAGACGAAGGCTTGCACCGCTCACAACGTCAAGGTTATTATGGATGGGCCGAAGTTGGTTTCGGCGTTCTTGATAATCGTCGTGTTCTTGCAGCTAGCTTCTGAGTTAGTTCAAATAAAATTTAAAAAAATAGGACAGGCTTTATGCCTGTCCTTTTTTATTTTGTGTATATTTAGGTGGATAAAGTACTTTTAAAGGAGATTTTTTATGGGCGCATTGTCAAATTATTTGGAATCGGGAATTTTAAATCATATATTTAGAGGAACAAAAATAACCGACTGGAGCAATCTATATATTGGGTTAGTTTCGGCGTATTCTGCTGAATCTTTAGAGGGCGGTATTAGTAGCGAATTAAGTGGTGGTGGATATACAAGAGTCCAGTTTAAAGTGGATGTAGGAAATTGGACAGCTCCGTATGCATCGGGCCAAGCCACAGCTATTCATAATACATCGGGAATAACATTTCCACCAGCAACGGCTGATATAGGAACAGTTGCAGGTGTTATTATAGCCACCGCACAAACCGGAGGAGACCTGTTATTTCATGGTCCTCTAACAAACTCAAGGACGCTTACAAAGGATAGCCAGTTTATTTTCAACAGCGGAACACTAAAAGTTACATTTGATTAATTTTATACACTGCAACTTTATATAGGAATAGATAATGCCAATTATCCAACGGAATACACTAACTTTACAGAATGTCGTTTACACTACTGGAAACTATATAGATCCAAATTGGATAGTGTCATTATCGCCTAACAAAGTTGGCAGTGGTGTTGCTCAGTGGAATGCTGGCCAACTTCAGGGTTATAGTATCAGTACGGGCATACCAGTTGTTGGTGCTGTATTGACTTGGACAACTGCTAGTGGGTGGCAACCATCGGGAATTACTGGGGGTTTTGGCAGTACGGGTGCTACGGGTTTAACTGGTGCTACTGGAAGCACTGGGGCTACTGGATTAACTGGAGCTACAGGTAGCACAGGTGCTACAGGTTTAACTGGTGCTACTGGAAGTACTGGGGCTACTGGATTAACTGGAGCTACAGGTAGCACAGGTGCTACAGGT
>Ga0181356_1001532_pt1 | contig 9987 bp, 14 predicted proteins | sample Fa13VDMM110SN_FD_130104 | JGI IMG/M metagenome (GOLD analysis project Ga0181356, IMG submission 130104) | Freshwater viral communities from Lake Michigan, USA - Fa13.VD.MM110.S.N | ecosystem: Environmental > Aquatic > Freshwater > Lake | place: USA: Michigan | collected 2013-09-24 | reverse complement strand
AGCAGTATAATTTGGAAAAGCGGAGTTTAAATAAGCAAGTTTTTCGACAATGCAACTATTGTTGATTTCAGAAATTTCTTCTGACATATAAACAATATTATAATATCCTAATTTACTTAAAAAACATTTAGTTCCTTTTGTGACTTCCATATCAACTCCGTTTTGCTTTGTATTGTTTGATTGCCTCATAAGAGGCTATATTTGCTGCTTGACTTGTATTAAGCGAAAAGCCTACTCCGTCCATAGGGATATAAATCTTTTCAGAATTTTCAAGAATCTCTACTGGAACACCAGTAGTTTCATGACCCGTTACAATACAGATAGGCTGTGAAAAATCATATTTGTAATCTTCGATGCTTGAAGATTCATCACACAGTTCAAGAGAAACAAGTTTGATTCCTTTTTCTTTCATGACTGTCAAAAAATCATGAGGATTTTGATATTGTCGCATTTCAACATAAGTGTTCAAACTTCCAGAAAAACGACGCATTTCTTTATATTCTGGTATAGAACCGATAACATGAACTTCGGATAATCCAAAGCAGCCAGCGGTTCTAACTACATATGCGAGATTTTCATCACACATAAAATTTACAGTTGCAATAGAAATAGGATATTTCTGTGCAGTATCTATTTTGTTGTCATAGCGTTGACGACGAGTTTCTAATCTCAAATTCCCTCTATATATTTAAAAATGTTGGACTGACTTTCACCAGACAGCACATTATGTGGCAACACTTTCAATATATCAACTATGGGAGAGTTGCGCCATGACTTACTGCTGGTGCAGTAACAGGGACTACAACAGTTGGGACAGTTGCAGGAAGGCATTGATCAACACCATCGTCGGGAGTTGCGTCTACACACTCTTCGGTAGAAGGTGCAGGGGTAACAACTAACACTTCGGGTTGAGTTTCAGTAACAACGGGTGCTACTGTGGGGGTTTCGCTACAAGCGACTAACATACTAAAAATTAATGAAAACATATTTTTCTCCTTTTATGAAAATTAAGCTACACTATCAGAATCAGTTGGGCCAGTACAGCCGAACATAAACATTAAAACTAATGAAAACATATTTTTCTCCTTGTGTCTTTTGACAAATACTAAATAGTTGGTTTTTCGTTATTACGAACTTTTGCGACTAAATCAGATGAAGATTGAATCTTTCCTCCACCAATTCCCCAAATCATTGTGATATCATTATCTACACAGATTTGTTTTTCTGGTGTATTGATGTCAGTTCTATCTCCACCATTTGCAAAGAAATGTGGCTTTATTCTCAAAAGTGCTTCACAAACAGTTCCGTCAGAATCATCAACATAAACCACTTTCGTAACTCCTTTAATTGCAGAAATAATTTCTGCTCTTTCTTCCCAAGCCATAAAAACAAATCCTTTCTTACGCATCAACCATTCGTCAGAGTTCAGAATTACGATTACATCACCATATTCTGCTGCTTGCTGAATCATACGAACATGACCAACGTGAATTGGATCACACCCACCAGAAATAGCTACTTTATAATTTACTGCCACTATTCACCTCAACAGCAGTATTATATCCACTTCTGATTAGCTTGTCAAGTTTATTCTTCTTTTAAAAGTGTATAAGAAAAAATATCTCCATGACCAGCAGAAACTTGTTTGCGACAAAGAATTAAAAATTGTTCAAAATCTGAATCTTTGGAAAACACTTGACAACCAGCCGACCATTTATCTACATTAGTTGAATTTGTTCCTGCTCTGTGTATATTGATGCCATACAATCCTGTGCTCTCTCCTTGGTCTGTATCGCATTGATCATCATGATCCTTATCACGGTATACAGTGACAGGTTTAACTTGAACCAAAGCGGGTTTTACACCCTTATGTAGCCCAAGTTTCCAACACCCTCTCCATTGTCCTTCTTTTAAGATTGCAGTTCCTTTACTCAATGATTCAGTAAGCCAATAAGTACCGGGATCAGTTGTAGCTGCCCAAGACCATTCTTGCCATTCGTTAGAATCGTTTTTGCAAATAACATAAATACGATCATCAAACTTATTTGGTGTTCCATTTTTTTTGCGAACACCAATAAGATTTAAGTCCCATTTATTTTCAAAAACTTTATATCCTTTGGATTCTAATTTTAATAGCAATGCTGGTTTTGTCATTTATTTTATTTTTCCTTTTTTATATATTTTCCAAGTTATGCCAAGATTTAAGATAATTGATATTATCAATGCAGATATCAAAATTATTCCCGAGCTTAAAGTTTGTAGAGTATCACTTAATATTTCCACAATAGTAAATAGGATATGAAATAATAAAAATGCCCACAATTTCTTGTGGGCATTTAGAGGGGTGGATGCGAGGGGAGTCGAACCCCTGTCCAAAACGATATTTAAGTCAAGTCATTCACAAGTTTAGCAAGTTTATTATCAAAAACTTACAAAAGTAGATCGAGATACCACCTACGCTTACGATCCTGTTGCGTTCCACCAGATACAATCTGGATAACCATTGCCCTTTTTATTTCGCAGGTTTGACCTGTTATTCTAAATTTGGTTTTAAGGTTTTAGAAAACCCCATTCGATTTATGCTGCTAAAGCGTAAGATTCGAAATGTGCTGTATTATTGGCACTTACTTTCTTGATTACTTTAAAGTCAGGAATCATTGACTACTTGCACTATCATCTTTTTTCGCTTTGTCGAAACCAGAACGCACCCATATTGAATTTTTTAAATAATTTCGTTTTGGTAACTCCAAAACACCATAATGTATCAAAGATTGTGAATACTTTTTCAGTATTATTCTGAAATAAGCATCGTTTGCTAAACCAAGAAGAGTTTGTGCTTCTTGCATACTTGTTGTTGCTGATACTGCAAATAATAAAAGAGCTTCGTGAGCAATCCTTGGAAAGTTTCTCCAAAGATTGAATCCATATAATTTACCATTTAGATGTTTAGAACATAATTCTAATTTAAGAGCAATGATTTCTTCTAATGTTAATTTATTCAACATAAATTCAAATTCATCAGAAGATTTATTATTTGTTCTTAAATGTTTAGAAAAAGAATATTCTGCAAACTTTCTTTTCACTTATCCTCTTTAGATAGGTTCGTCTTCTGATTGTTTATCGGCTTTCTCTTTATCATATTGGGGGCTTGATGGTTCACTCTTTGGCATATCAAGCATTTCTTCTTCAAACTTATCAAAGTATAATTTAAGATTGGTTATTAGATAATCATAAAATAATTCTTTGTCTTGTTCATCATCGAGAATAACATAAGCATCCATGATAGAGTTGTCAACCTTTCTAAAGGTCTGGAGTGCCATATTTCTTCCAGTAGAATCAAGTCCATGTTTTTCTAACCCAGCACCTAATCTTGCTTCTGGAGTTTTAGCATCTTCTTCCTCTTTTGCTTTCTTTCCCTTGGTGTCAAATACATCAATAAACTTTGATTGATCTGGAGTATCAAGATCTATTTTAATTTTCTTTTTTTCTTGTAAAGTTTCTTTACGATATAAATCAGGTTTTAAGGAATTCTGAATAGCATTTAGAATATGTGCTCTAAAAGATTTTCTTTGAATTTCAGAAGTAGTCATGATCTTGTAATCGGTTTGGATAACAGGAATAATCTTCTTCAATAGATCTTCTAAAACATTAATACCAGTGTTATCATGGATTGGTTGTTCATCACCAACTTCTAAAATTAGTTTTCTTAAAATATATCTTAACTGTTGTTCTTCTAATTTATTTTTATTAAATTCTTTTAATTTATTAGAATTATTTAATCTAATAGAATTTCTAATAATTTCTCTTAATTGTTTTTCTTCTACATTCATTTTATTAGGATTTCCTTTCTTTCTAAACTTCTTTCTTCTTTCAGCATTACTATTATAACCCTCTACCGCTCCGTTGGCAATAGCAGACATCTCATTTATTAAAATAAATATTTCGTTTAAAGTCATTTCGGTTGGTTCTCCTGATAGAATACTGATAATGCTATTATATGTAGCTTCGGATACATAATCAGGCATAAATTTTCTTAATTCACTAAATTGCCCAGACTTGATTACTTCTCTCATTTGAGAAGCAGAAATTGGAATTCCAGTATCCCCAGCAATTGCTTGCATTTCGACAGCATTAGCAGTAGGATGAGTTGGATTTTTTTGTGCAGACTTGTCCAATTTGTTTTGGGGAAATCTACCGGCATCTTTACTTGATGTTGCAATAAATATTTTTGTATTTGGAGCAAAATTTTCTTCTTCAATTATTTTATAAGCTGCTCCCAAAGGAGTCGCAAGTGGGGAAGCAATTGCTTTTGCTCTTGCTGCTAATCCGGCATCTTTTATATACAGATTGAATATCTCCACAGCTTGTTCGGCAGAGATATCGCTTCTTACCTTTTTAACCGGGGCAGAAACGATTACAAGGACATTTTCATAGCTATGTGCTAACTGCTCCACAACTGCCATGTGGCCTTTGTGTGGTGGCTTAAATGACCCCGGAAACAGGGCTATGGTAAACTCATTTAGTTCTTCGTTTAGACGATTAAGACTTTCTCTTTGTACCGACCTATTAGCTGCTGTGAAACCCGCTCTGTCCACAAGTTTAATATCGCCAGAAGGGTTTGCAACCACATATCCTTCTCCACCTTCAACTTGACCAATAGAAGACTTTACAGGAGCTTCTTGTGAATCAAGTTGCTTGATAATATCATTTTTGACTTGCATTATAATTGTAACTACTTCCCATAGGTTTTTAAAACCATCAGAATGTTGGGAAACATATTTAGAAATATTTTGTTTTGCTGTATCACTAATACTTGTTTGTCTTCCAGACCAACTCAAAAAATCGGAACCTAAATCAGTTAGTCCTGTATCAACCTTGGAATTCATATAAGTATATAATAAGTTTGAAAAACTTGCCAATTTGAGAGAACGCAATTTTTGTTCGTCAAGCATATCATCAATTGAAGAAGCATAAGAACTTACTTTGCTTTTCATTGCTTGTATATTATTTGTATTTATTTTTACAGGTTGTTGTGCAACAACTGGTGGTACAACAAACAAATCTTGTCCTTGAAAAATATTAAAGTTTTTAACTGGAACTTTATTGTCGTCAAAGTCTACTTCACGATGTACTACAATACCAACTTTACTTTTTCCTATTCTTTGTCCAAGTTCACTTTTTGGTTCAATATCATAAGCAACAATATTTGGTTTAAAATGAAATTTACCACCAACAATAGGGGGTGTGCTCAAATAAAGTAAATCACCAGAAAAAAAACCTTTATAATCTTGTGGGACTGCTTGTTCTACCACCGAAAAAGCTTGTGATAAATTACCAACAAATTGTGTATAATCTGGTGTTACTTCTTTACCTTTGCTGGTTCTACGAATATCAATAAATATGTTTTTTAGTTCTTCTGGTGTTTTTGCTTTTCCATCATAACCCTTGGCAGTCCATCCACTTTTATCAGTAAAAATGAATTGTCCAGAAGCATCACGACCAAATATAACAGCAGGAGAACCATCCCATTTGACAGTGGTTGCAGATTGACCTTCGGGAGTAGCAACGCTTGCCAATAGGTCAAGAGCACGGATAGCACCAGCACTACCCTCCCAGAAGATTAAGTCTTCTGCGTGTTGGATTCTTGGCCCCTCTTGACCTTCTGTTATTTGATTGGAACGTTCTGGAAGAGTAAGACCAAACTTGGGTAATGTATCTCTTGCCATAGCTACCAACTTTTCATAATCAGGATTGTCTTTGATTGCATTTAAAATCTTAATAAAAGAAGTAAGCTCATCAGGAGAATGTTCATCCCCTAAAAGAATTTTAGTTATTTGAACTGGATCTAATATTTTCTCTTTTGTTGTTCTATTGGTCAAACCCATAAATCCTGACCAAGCATATCCTTTTGCAGATGCGATAGAGTTGATAAGTATTTGTCTATGTTGACCAGTAATTTTACCTTCTGGCTCTCCTTGTGAAGACCAAATCATAAATTCGGGATTGCCAAACATAAAATCTGTTTGAACATAACCATTTGCTGAATCACCCTTTATGGGAGTTTTAAAATGTAAGGTTATTCCAGATTTTTGAATGTAATCAGTAGCTTTAGCTTCGGGAACATTCTGGCTTACCCAAGCAGCCAAAGAACTCATAATATCTTGTTTAGAATATTGTGTTTCATCGACTGCTATATCAAGATCACCAGAAGTTGCTTTTTTACCAGTTGTACCAATCGTGTTACCAGTGAGTGGGACATCAATAATGTTTTCCAACCATTGAAGAGTTGGGACAACATCTGCTTGATTAATTCTTTGGGTTAGAGGTTCTTTTGTTTTAGGATCTTTAAAAACATGACCACCTTCTAAAATTAACATTGTTATTCGTCCTTTACTATGTCTTTGTCTTTTGTTTCTTCTAACAACTTAACTTGTTCTTCTAAAACTTCAACTCTTTCTTCCAACTTATTGATATGTTTCTTTACTTCTTTTATATGGTTCTTTGCAATTTCCAATCTTCTTGCATCGGTAGTTGTATTGGGTCGCATACTATTGAGAAGTTCTGACAATGATTGGATATAAGAACGAACACTTGGAGAAGTATTTTCTTCAAGCTTGATAAAATTCCAAGTTAGATTATTAAGACTAAAATTTTTCATTTATTTTTTAGGAGGAAAAGGTTTTGGTTTAGCAATCATTTTACCGGTCACTGGATCAACTTTTGGATCACTTCCACCGGAAGCTTTAGCATAAGACTTTGCTTTTTTAAGATCTTCTGAATCTTGTGAAGAAAAAGGTTTTGGCTTAGAAGTTATTCTACCTTTTGAATCAGTTTTTACATCTGAACCACCCGAAGCTTTAGCATAAGACTTTGCTTTTTTAAGATTTGATTTCTTCTCTTCTTCGGTTTCTTCCTCATCATCTTCTTTATGTGAAGTTTCAGAAAGATTACGTCCAATAAATTTGTTTGATAAAAGACCAAAAAGCTCTTGACGTTTCCACTCATTCAATGATATACTGTCTGTATCTTCTACTTCAGCAATAGTTGATTTTTTAAACTTCAAGTATTTTTTAGCACTATCCTTTACTTCGGGGGTAGCACGTTGTTCTTTTTCTTTCTTATCTTTCTTTGACTCTTCTGCAATCTCACTTATTAACTTTGAAATTATATTTCTTAATTGATTCTCATTCATTTTATTAGTATTCCTTATAATAGTTATTGTTTTATTTGATTTGTTTTTATAATTATCTTCCCAATCACGAAAGATCATGTTACCATGTAAATAAGCTTCTTTTTCAAATTTTCTTAATTCTGGATTATTTTGTGCATATTGTGCATCCTGTAATTTTGAATGTAAGCTATCAGAAAATCTTCCGTTACAATCTTGGTTATAATGAACCAACTCATGTGCAACAGAACGTAAGATATCTTTTGGATGCCTATTCGAAATAAAAACATTTATCTCTTTAGTAGTAGGTTCATAATATCCAGTTTTACCCAATGGGTTTGAAGAATTTTCTTCGTCTTGGAGAAAATTAATTACTGGTGGTTTATTAAAACCAAGCCTTTTTTGGGCATAAGGTAATAAAGAAGTAACTAAAACGTCGTATTGTTCTTTTAATAACATAAACTAAATAGTTGTATGAATCAATAAAAATGCCTTTTTGATTATCAAAAAGGCATTTGTGATTTATAAAAAATAAATATTATTTGGGTGCGTTCTTGTCAAGCCACTTATTACCTGTTTTTGATTTTGCAAATTTATGGAATTTGCTAAGAGGCCCAGATTTTGGTTCAAGTGTATTACCCCCATATCCAGATAATGGTGGTAGATCTTTACCAAACAATTTTCCATGAATAGATCCAAAATAATCTTCTGAGTTCAGTGAACCAACAACATTTCCATCTTTATCAACAATATCATATGTTGTAGATGTAACATATGGTTCGTATGGGTTGTCAGGATCACTAACTCCACTTGTAGAACCAGTTTTTTTGACTTGCATACCTTTTACTACTGGAGGCAAAGATGCTTCAAGAATATTAGTTAGTTCTTGCTTGATTAAATTGCGTAAATGAGATTCAGTTAGTTTCATTTAAATACTCCTAAAAATGTATTATAACATAAATAGTTATACTTCGTGAATATGTTCACGGCTTACCAAAGAAATACATACAGCTAATACTTCTTTTTCAGTAGTCAGACCCATAGGAATTACTTTGATTATAGCAACTCTTCTATCCCCTCTGAATACTATTTCTAATTTTGATGCAATCCCAAAACGTTTTTTCATTTGAGGAAAAATAACAGGAGTATTGACATCGGATAATTCTGACCAACTAACAATATCTCCAACTTTTATTTTATTTAATGTTTTTTCTCCAAATACATAATCATTTTCCATCTTACCTAATTTATGCCTATTGATATCAAATCACTTTCTGGAACAAGAATCTTTTGGTTTTCTGAATATACAATATGTCTTCCAAGTGTATCAGCTACTTCGGTAAGTCTTGTAATCAATTTACCTGTAACTATTGGAACCATTTGTCTGCTATCTATATTGAGATAGAATTTTATACCGTTGCCAGATAACATTTCATAATCGTATAGAACTTTTATTTTTTTCTGTGCTTCGGCTAAAGCTTTGGCAGTCATTTGACTATAAAGTTGATGATTATTGACGGTCATATTATTCTCCATACTATGAATAACTATACTTGAAGAAACATAAACGTTATATTTTAGTTGTTTTTATATTATGTTCTTGCAGTAATTTAATCCCTGCAAGATCATTCGTATATTCTTCAACATAGTAAACTTCTTTTATGTCTGCGTTGATAATAGCTTTGGCACACATTCTGCAAGGAGAATGAGTGATATACATTTTCTTTGGTTTAGGATTATTGAAATCCAACTTAATAAGAGCATTTATTTCTGCATGGATAAATCCAGAGTTACCAGAACATTCTGACTCTCTTATATTGGAACCACCTTTCTCATCACCATTATAACCAAGGGATAGTACACCTGTGTTATCAAATGGAACAATGACTGCTCCTACTTTTAGTTTTGTGTCGGACGAACGTTGCGATATCGTGTTTGCAAACGTAACCCATACTTCATTCCAAGATAATTTGTTCATAAGAACAATATAACTTATTGCTTATCTTTCAGCAACTTTTTTTACAGATACAAGTTTCTCATATTCAAACTCTGGAATTTCTTTTACTGCTGGAATCAGAATCGTATTGAGCCAATATTGAACATCATCACCTTTTTCAAATTCTGCTTTTACTAAAAGATATTTGATGTCATATTTTGATGTAGTATCTGGTGAAATCTCTGTTCGAACGATTGTAACATTTTCAATCCCACGAAGTTGATCTTTTATTTTTGAGAAATTAATAAAACTTTCTTCTGAACTTAAAACCTTTATTGAGAATTTGAATTCATAGATTTTTTGTTCGAATGCAGATTCTTGAAGAAGTTGTTTCTTAATTACTATTTTCATTACAATAAATAGTGTAGCACAACAAAATGCTCCAATGATTTATTTTATAAGTTTGATGAATTATTTAACGTAACGGTTACCATCCCGAGTTCCATAAACCCTCATATTAATTTCTTCTTCTTTTTCCTCTTCTTTTTCTCTACGTTCTCTATCCTCTTTTTGACGTTCAGCGGTTGTAAGAGCCGCACGACGGTCTGCTTCTTTCTTCTTAGTAGCATCATCTTCATTCAAGCCCATAGCTTTTTTTAGTTCTTGCCTTATCATTTGTCTCAAATGAGATTCTGTTAATTTCATAATATAAATTCCTTTTTGTAATTATTGTCTTAAAAACAATTTTATAATAAATAGTATCAAATCCCCATTTCTTTCAAAATAAGTTTTTTTGTATCATAACTTGAAATCACTTTTGTTCTTCCATCTTGATGAAAGAAACGAACAGCAGTCTCTGCTTTTGTTTTATCCCAAGAATATT
>Ga0181356_1001529_pt1 | contig 9990 bp, 20 predicted proteins | sample Fa13VDMM110SN_FD_130104 | JGI IMG/M metagenome (GOLD analysis project Ga0181356, IMG submission 130104) | Freshwater viral communities from Lake Michigan, USA - Fa13.VD.MM110.S.N | ecosystem: Environmental > Aquatic > Freshwater > Lake | place: USA: Michigan | collected 2013-09-24 | reverse complement strand
TTTACTTTTAGTTTAGCCCAGGATTTTACCAACCAAGTTGTTTTACCAACCGAGGCCAAAGATTACGCATTAAATACCCCAACCGATTACGGCCGCGACGGCCAACCAGGCGTTTTGCCTGTTACCGTATCTGGAACCGTTGCGGGAACCGCGCCATACAATCCCAATTTTGCAAATAGGGCGGGCGTGCCTGGAATTAATGAAAGCGGCGAGTTTAGTTTTCCTGTTGACGCGTTAAACGACATTGTTGCAAACAATCGCGTCAATTCATGGGCATACCCAATTTTGCACGTTAACTATGTAGAAATTAAAGGAACGCCAACCAAATTAGGATTTAACTAAACAAACCAAAATGAACTATAAAACAATACCAGAATTAAAACGCGTTTTATCTGGCGGCATTTACCGCCATTTAGGACTGTATACCGCTGATGGGCAAAAAATTAAACCTTTCAACACAAAAATTGCCGCCTTTGAAGATCAGGCAAAAGAAATTTTAAATTTTCTCGAAAGCAATATCGTAGAACCAGGAATTTACGTCGTTAAATTGAAAAAAACTTATTCGGGCGCGGCTGTTGACTATGCAATTAACAAAGGTAACATTGAAGTAAAAGAAACCATTGTAATGAATAACAACGGTTTAAATATACCTCATGATTTTGCCGCAGCTATGTCGCACCCAGCAATAAAATTACAAAGCGACATTACGCGTTTAGAATTGGAAAACGAAGATTTGCAAAGACAAATTGAGGAACTTAACGAATATATTGGAGACCTAGAGGAAAAATTAACCAACGTAACATTGAGCGAAGCGCCACAACCGCCCAGCGCATTTGAAACCGCAAAAAATTTTTTAAGCGAAATAGTCGCATTTGGCGCGCCGTTGCTAGACAAACATTTTGAATTAAAAGCGCAACAGCTAGAAATAGAAAAAATGAAAAACGGCATGCGATCAGGAACGCCAGCGCCAAATTATCAATCGCCAGAAGTTAAACGCGAGCTACAAATTGAAAACAAGGTTAAAGAATGGATCAATAGTAAAAGCGAGGATACAGAGTTAAGTAATAATTTAATGGTACTTTATTACAATAGTGCGGACATTGGTAAATTTGCGGAAAGATTAAACGACTTTAATACAGAACTTTATGAAGAATGTAAACAATATGTTGGATAAGGATTTATTGCAATGCCAAAACATGGCCGAAGTTTTGGAGGCCGTAAATAAGCATTACGATTTAACTAAGCCGTTTGGCATTGCAACAAAATTGCTCGTTATTACAGGCGTTAAAAAAATTTTGGATCTTATTAAAGCTGAACCAAAACAAACATGGTACAAATGAAAAACAAAAACATAATTATTGGTTTGGCTGTTGCTGGCGGCGTTTACGCATTATGGCGGTTTGTAATTAAACCCAAAGTAATTGATAAAATGGCGCAAAAATCAATTAATGACTATGAACAATTTGATTTGCAGCGTGAATTAATTGCGGCAAGTTTACCACAGGAAACAATAATACCAAATGAGGTAATTGATACCGACTTTGAACAAATTACATAAAATGGCAAAGAAAAAAATGAATTTTACGCCTTATATTTTAGGCGTTGGCGCGTTGGCCGCGGTTGGTTTCATCTTTAAAGATGACATTAAAAAACTTTTCAAAAAAAGCGACGAAACGTTACCAGAACCAACACCAGAAATAACCCAAACCCCAGCAATTGACGGCGGCGGCAACAGTGGCGGCGGCGGTGGCGGCGGTATTAGTATGGTTGGAATTACCCCAGGTTTAAGTGGAATGGGAACGCCCAAAGATCGATTGAATTTAAACCAAATTTTAAAGAAAGGGGATCGCGGTCAAGAGGTTGCCAAATTGCAACAAATTTTATCCAGGGCGGCAAAACTTTACAAATTAGCCACAATTGCGGAGGACGGCGTATTTGGACAGGGAACCGAGGGTAAATTAACACAAATTTACGGCGCGCCTACCATTAATTTATTTAAAGCATACGCGATGTTATTCGCAATTTGGAACGCGCAACAAAACAACGACAGTAAAAATTGGTATAAAAAGTATTTTGAACCGTATTTAACAGACGCGGAACGTTACAGAAATGCCCGCTCATTTTATTTTGCTAAAAATCAAATTTTGTAATTATGTGGCCAGCCATTATTTCGGGCGTTGCTGGCGTTGCAGCTGCAAACGCTAGTAAACCTAGAAATCCAAAAGAAAAACGCCCAATAAAGACCGCTATTGCGATTGGCATAGGCGCGGCTATTGCTTTGGGCGTTTACAAGGTTGTCGGCAAAGAAATTAAAGAAGCAATTAAAAAACGTCGTAATGGCAAATTGTTTGAAAAGGAAAAAGATCCGAGCGTTCCTTTAACATACAAACCAACACAATACATTACATGGGCAGATAAAATGGAAGACGCATTTAATACTAGCTATTTAAATTTTACAGATGAAGACGCAATTTATAGCATTATGCGAAAACTTAAAACCAATAATGATTGGTTGGAATTAAATAAGGCATATGGAAAACGGACATATTACAACCCAATTTCGCCAACCTACATATTTGGTAAAAGTATTAATATGTTGACATCTTTACAATTAGAACTTGATACAAGCGAAAAAAATAAGGTAAATTCAATTTTAAAAAGTAAAGGAATTAAATACAGGATATAATGCACCTCAATGAAGATAAACCCAGCATTTGGCAGCAAATTGGTACCGCGTTAACAACGCCAGGAACCGAATTTCAATTACCCATTAAAATTCCGGTTGAACTAGACAAAAAAACAACGCAAACAGTATTGACGGTTGCGGGCATTGTGGCTGGCGGTTTAATTGTGGCGGCGTTGGTTTTGCGTAAAAAATGAAAACGTCAATTAAATACATATTAGCAGCGGTAGCAGCCCTTGTAATTTTAAGAAGTTTAAAAAAACCAAATTTTAAACAAAAGGCCGTTAAATTGGCTAAAAAAGAACTTGAACGCTGGAATTTTGGCAACATTAAAGAAGGTAACGCCGCATTAATGCCAACTTTGCGCGACTACTATAAAACAGGAACCAAAACTTACAAAAGCGACAAATTTTATATTGACACAGCATGGTCGGGCGCCTTTATTAGTTATATTATGCGAATGGCGGGCGCTGGCGACAAATTTAAATATGCGAACGCGCACGCGGTTTACATACAGGACGCCAAACAAAACAGGAAAAAAAATATAAAAACATTCCAAGCGTTTAGGAAAAACGAAATGCCTGTTACTGTTGGGGATTTAATTTGTTACCCAAGGCAAGACGGCGTAACATACTATACGCCAGGTTTGTATTATTCGCATTGCGATATAGTTAGCGAAATTAAACCGGGCGTTGCCGTTGGTATCGGTGGCAATGTTTCAAACAGCGTAAAAAGTAAAAATTACACGCTAGACAGTAACAATAAAGTTACTAGCGAAGAAGTTCACGCCATAATAAAAGTATTGATATGAATAAATTTACAGATTGGTTGTATAATTACAGCTATAACAATTGGAAATTTACCCCGAAATCAAAAGGCGTTTTATACGGCGCCGCTGGCATTTTAGCCGCTGGAATAATTACCGCATTTGTAATAAGCAAAAAAAAATGACAAGTTACCCAGAGTTAAAAGTTTTGGATCCAGGACAATTAACTTACATAACTTTAACAAACGCCGCGCAAAAATTAAAAAGTTTGCCTGATCAATGTTTGGCAAAAGCAATTTTTGCGGTTATGTACGCCGAAGCCGCTAGAACCAAAGATCGTAAAAGTTTTAAAAGCGCGGGACATTACAATTATTCTGGAATACAAACCGACAGCGGACGTTGGAAAAATGATAAAAATTTTGTTGGTAGGTTTTCAAAACGCGACGTGTCCGGAAAAGTTAGAGAATTTGCCGCGTTTAAAAACCATACAGATTTTTTTGATTTTATGGCCGACAGATTAAAGGCAAAAGGTTTTAACGGTTGTAATGCGGATCAATGGACGGAAACTTATATACAAAAATGGTGGTCGCCAGCTGCAAAAGCACAATATAAAAAAGGATCTAAAAAATACCAGGATAAAAAAGATATTTACAACGGCGCAATTAAACGCTATGAAGCCGCGCCGAATGTTACAATTAAAAAAGGCATTAATAAAAAGCTGCTATTAATACCGTTGATTTTGTTTGCAGCTTATTATATAAATAAAAAGAAATGAAAAAGAAACTAGCAAAAACAATTTTAAAAGTTATTAAAGGAATTTTCGACACCGTTGCGCCAAACATAACGCCCAGCATGAGCGAAAAAGAATATGACGCAATAGAAAACAAAACAAAAACAAAAGTAGATTGGATCAGGATTATTTCGGCGTTTATTACCTTCGTTTTATTAGTGTTAAATTTTTTCGGCCAGATAAACATTACTAATTTCATTAAAACTTTGGTTCGTGAATTATCAAGTTCTATACTCTAAAGATCTGGACGCTGAAACGTTAAGTGTTACCATAGTCGAAGCCGTTTCGATTAGCGACGCTGTAAACGTACTGTGTAAAAAATTAGGGATCACAGAAGCGCATATTATGGCTGTTATTTTACTCGAGCAATAACAAAAGCCGCGCACAATCCCCCACAACCGCCCATTGGGCGGTTTTTTTGTGCCTTTAAAGTTTTAAATTATGTTAATAACACGTTGAAAACGCGTTGAAAACGCGTTAATAAATTGCTAGTTATTAACATTTTTCATGTATTTTTTATAGTTTGAGTAATTCAAAAACAACAAAAACCTATATAAAAACAAGCGTTTACAGCGATATTAACAATCAATAACGACGTTATTAACATTTTTGTATTAAAAAACTTTGCGTTTTTACGTTTACATTTGTGTTGTTCAGCATATGTTTGTTACAGAAAACAAGCATTACAGCGCGAAGGATCCAGCGTTTAGCTTTATTTTACTGATTAGAACGGCAAAAAAGCAATTTTAGCCGTATCGGGGAAAAAATACCCGTTTTTTTTAGGACTATAAATGAGTATAGTACTTAAAAAACAACTTTAAACCCTCGTTTAGTTAGTAAAGTACTTCTCTAGTAATGTTAGTTAAGTAAGTAATTTACCTAAAAAACCAAAAAAATGGAACCAAACACAGTATTTGAAACGGCATTAACCGATTTAACAGGCGCATTTATTAACGGCGCCCATGATCCGCGCAAATATGAGCGCAAAAAATTACCTACCGATTTTTATACGCCAGAATTTGCGCGTTTTAAATTGGTTATTTATTTAAAAAATGGGCGCTCGCGTTGGTATTATTCTTATGACACAATTAAATTTCAAGGCGGCGCCCGATGCGACGAATACGAAAGTTTAGTAAAATTGTTACGAATTGTAAAAAATAACGCTGGCGAATATAAAAACGCCATTATTTATGCGACTGTTGAGGATATACCAGAAGTAAAAAAAGTTAATTACAATTATGAAGTGGCAAAGTTTAATTTTTACGGCCAGCATAAAGAAAACGAAAACGTTTCTTTTAAACCAAACGCCAACGATTTTAAAATGGATTTATTAAGATTAAAAATAGGATCAAAAAAAATACAACCATGAGATATATTAACAAAAGCGTATTTATTGAAGCTATACAATTTGACGGCCGTAATTTACCCGAGATTGAAGAGTTTATTGAATTTAGTAATGTTGTAAGCGCTACAATAATTAACAACGTTTTGTATTTGATTGCCAAAACGCATGATAAAGCTGAAGTTCAAAGAATTACATTGATGCCAAATGATTTTTTAATTAAGGACGCGAGTGGCTGGATAACGCCGCTAGAACCAGACATATTAAATAAAGGTTGGATACCATTTAATTACCAAAAATAATCGTAAATTTAGGCGGTTTGTATTTGGTTCGTTTTTTAACCCAGGTTTTTGCCTGGGTTTTTTTATATTTGAGTATGCAAAAGTATTTTTTAAACATCGCTTTATTGTTAGTTTCAACAGTTTTGGTAAAAAAACTTTTAAAAAAACGTAAAAAAGTTACCATTACAGGATTTTATGAAGTACCGCGCAATTTGCCAAACAGATTAGACGCTTTGCATAGTTTTGAAAGTAGAAAAAGCGACGGTTTCGGCGGGCGTATGGCAACAAAAATGAACGCGGCGTTGCGTGATTTTTACAATCAGGGAATTAACCCAGACATTTTGAACCTAGATATTAAAATTGATCCAAGTTTATTTCGTGTAGATTGGAGCGCTACAATAGGCGAAAGCAAAAATGGTATTCCATACGTTGGTTTAATTACGCGCGGTTCCGCTGGCGGTGGCGCTGATGAACGCGCCCTTTCGCAATTACCACAAATGACAAACAAATTAAACGCTAAACTTGTCAAAGATCTTAATTTTAAAAAAGGTTTAAGGATCAGGCAATTTTTCTATAAATACAGTTTAGAAAACTACCCAAAAATTTAATATGCAATCCAGAGTTCCATATCAAGACATTAATCAAACATTGCGCGGAATACATACGCAAGTTTGCGACAGTTTAGAATTTTGCGCAAACAAAATGCCTATTTATCGCGATCCAATTAATATGTTTTATTCATTAAAAAAAATGATTAAATACCATAATGATCCCCCAGGCGTCGAATTGTTACAGACGGTTCCAACATTGTTTGAGAATAACTATTGGAAAATTCCAGGCGCGGGTGATTGCGATTGTTTTTCAATTTTAATTTTAGCAATGTGTTGCGTTCATGGTTGGAACAAACAAAGAATTGTTTTATGCGGGCGATCAAAACGCGCCCCTGTTCATATTTTTACCCAGGTTTACTACAATGGCGAATGGATTACGCTAGATTTAACGCGCCCTTTACATAATTCGCATAGAAAATATAAATTTTATCAATTTTTACCTTGTTAATATAAAAATTCTCAATAACTTAGCGCGTATGGCAACAAAACCAAAAAAAATATCATTTAGCGTCGAATTAAATAAGAAATTAAACGCGCTAAAATTAAAAGCGTTAAAAACAAAACCAGGCACAAAAGCCCAGGAAACCATAATTAAGGAAATTGACGTTTTAATAAAATTGAAAGATAAATTTAAAAAATAATATATGTATTTAGAACTAGCCGAAGGCGAAAACAACGGAAATTATCAAGCGTTAGCACAGGGCGGCGGCGTTATGGACGCCTATGTTTTTATACCCGCTGGATTTTTACCAGAATTTGATAAGGACACTTATGTTCGCGCCGATTATTTTAACAAATTTGATCCCACTACAGCTGAAGCGTTAATAAACGCGTTGGCAAGCCAACAAACGGTTGGTTTGTCTGTAATTGGTATTGGCGCTGCCGCTGCTGGTGGTTTAAACTTTGCAAAAAATTTAATTGCAAAACGCAAAGCGGCCATTGCAGCTGGAACTAAAAAACCTTTGTTTGGGCCAGGCGGCGTCTTGCAATCAATTAAAGACAAAATTGGTAAAGGCGGTACAATGGCGCCCGCGGTTGATCCAAACGCAGCCGCAGCCGAAGCCGCAGCAGCAGCAGCAGCAGCAGCGCAGGCGCAAAAAGATTTTGGAATTAACGTACAAGGCCAAGTTAACGGACAGCAATTCGGCGTGAATTATGATCCAAACGCGGCGCAAAACCAAAACCAAAGTTTTTTTGCAAAAAACAAAACGCCTTTATTGATTGGCGGCGCTGTTTTATTAGCTGGCGGCATTTATTTAGCAACAAGAAAGAAAAAAAAATAATTAATAAATAACATGAGACGTAAAAGAACAACGACTAGAAAAAGAACTTCGGCGCCACGTCGTAGAACAGCACGCGCAGCAACGCCAGCAAGGCGAAAAACGCGTCGCGTATCTCGCAAACGCGGTATGCTAAGCGAATTTTTTGATCCTCGCAGCGCACAGGCCGCAGCAATGGTAACATTAGAAGGCGCCGCTGGCGGTATTGGCGCGCATTTTTTAGGTAAAATTTTGCCAGCGAGTATAAGCGCACAAAATAAAGGCATAATTCAAGTGGGTGCGGGATTTGTAACCGCTGCAATGTTAAAACGTCCAATTTTAGGCGCTGGAATGGCGGCCGTTGGCGTTGTGGATTTATTGCGCGGCGTTGGTTTTTTAGCTGAAGGCGAAGAGTACAATTATGCAGCCGATATGAGTTCTTTACCTATGGTATTGAATGAAGGCGAAGCGTTTGCGTTGAGTGAAGGTTTTGATCTTAGCGAAAGTAACGGAATGTATTTAAGTGAAATGGACTATGAAAGCGACGGTTCAAATTACGAAGTAGGATATTTTCCTCAATTTGGCGGAATTTAATTAAAAAATAAAATAAAAAAGAAAAAATGAGAACAGTTAACGTAGGGCAAGTAACGCCACAAATGAAAAATATTGCTGTCAACGACAGATTTGGTAACAGCGGTATTAAAAAGCAACAAGGATCTACCGTAATTAAATACGATACCTTGCCATTAAATGGAAATACACAATTACGATTTTTTGAGCAATCAAGCCAGCGTAATTTTCCATTAAGCAACACAGGAACCGACGGCAATAAATTAGGCGTTGGAAATTCAATGGTTGTAGAAAGAATTTATTTGTCTATTGTTGAATACGACGCGGTAGGAAATGATTTAACAAGTATTACAAGTGTTGATTTAAACACCGCCAGAGGTATTTTAATCAATAACGGCGAATTTGGTTTCGAGATTGCAAACAGTTTAGTAATTAAAAACGTTCCTGTTTTGTCATTTACACCAAATTTTAACAAAAACGCTGAAAATCAATTAAACAATAGTTTTGATTTTGATACACAAATTATTATTCCACCGCTTTTGGAATTTGTTGCAACATTGCGTTTACCAAATTACACAGCGTTTGACGGTTTTTTCTTAAGATTAACAATCGAGGGATCTGGAGCAATCATCGCACCAAAAACAACATTTTAAGAACCTTGTTTCTTTATATGGAAGGCGCGCCAATTTGCGCGCCTTTTTTGTTGAAACTTTAAAAAATAAAAAAAATGAAAAAATTTGAAGACATTACAAAAATGTACGGTTCACAAGGTTTGAACGCGCCACAATTCCCAGGGCAACAGGTAAAGGGATTGAATATAGAAAACATACGAACATTAATTAAAAAACAGAACCGTATTAAAGGTTATGTTTTTTCGGTTGCAACAGGAACTACAACGTTTGATTTACAATTAAGCGGAACCGCGCGTATTTTATTAGGAATTTCATTAATTCCTAGGGATAAAGGAACGGACGTAGCAATACAAGGTTTTCAAGACATTACCGCGTTTTCATTTAAAGTAAACAACGAAATAATTATCGAATCACTAGATCCGAATTTTATTAGTAATTTCTTTACCAATGATGAATACTATTATTTGCCGCGTCCATTATCGGGAACGGATCAAATTACAATTACGTTTACCAATCCAGGCGCAACAGAAAATACAAGTTTAGCAATTTATTACATTTAATATGTTAACGCCTAAACTAGAACAGTTAATTTGGGACGGCGCCGCCAGCTTTAAAACTTTTGTTGCTGGCGGTAGCCAACGCCATTTATTAAATATCAATAATGATCGGTTTATTATTATTACTGACATTACCTATTTTAATAGTGGGCATTTTCCAGATGATATAACCGCTGCAAATAACATTTGGACAGAATTACAAAGAAACGGAATGAATACACAGGTAACAATAGGCGGAGAACGCGGCGTTAACCGTTTTTTATTTCGTAATAGTTTTGTTGCCGTTCCAAACACAACGACAAGTTTACGCGAACATTTGTCTCCTATTGGAAGCACCACAATAAATACATATTTAATACATACGACGCAATGTGCTTTTACTTTTAGTTTAGCCCAGGATTTTACCAACCAAGTTGTTTTACCAACCGAGGCCAAAGATTACGCATTAAATACCCCAACCGATTACGGCCGCGACGGCCAACCAGGCGTTTTGCCTGTT
>Ga0181356_1001527_pt1 | contig 9993 bp, 5 predicted proteins | sample Fa13VDMM110SN_FD_130104 | JGI IMG/M metagenome (GOLD analysis project Ga0181356, IMG submission 130104) | Freshwater viral communities from Lake Michigan, USA - Fa13.VD.MM110.S.N | ecosystem: Environmental > Aquatic > Freshwater > Lake | place: USA: Michigan | collected 2013-09-24 | reverse complement strand
CTTGGTATTGCTAAATTATTGCAGGGATTTGATTTAGGATCAATTATCAGAGGAAGTTCCAAAGGTATTGCCGGAGTCTCATTTGTTGCAGAGTGTGGTGAATGCCCATCTCCCCCAGATCCTTGTGTTGAAAGATGGATGATTGGAAGTGGAGTGATTAGTTCGCCTGATACTAAGTTAAGCAAACTTTTAGAAGTTGCCAATACTGCCAAAGGAATTATTGATACAGTTGGGGATTGTTATGCAGGACCACCAAAATCTTGTAATCCACCTAAACTTAAAGTATTTGGTGGCGGTGGGTTTGGAGCAGAAGTAATTCCAATTTTTGGTTCAATTGTTAGTGGAAATGTTGGAAGTTTAATCGGTGCCGTGATTACAAATGCAGGGTCTGGTTATATTTCTGCGCCATTTGTTGAAGTAACTGATAATTGTAATCAGGGATATGGTGGAATCGTTCAAACAACAATTAACACTACCGGTCCTTTGGCGGGTCAAGTTGCGAGTGTCGTAGTGATTTCTGATGGTGAAAATTATCCGATTGGAACTCAAGACCCAGATGTATTCACAATTGTAAGTGTTCTTATTGAAAATCCCGGAGTAGAATATGAACCAGACGATATTGTGGTTGATAACCTTGGAAATGAATATAGTGTGGTCATTAATAATGGTTCTATCGTTAAAGTTGATCCTATAAATATTAAGACTATTGATGAGTTACCAATTCTTCAAGTTGTTAGTAAGAAAAACTCCATAGGAATATCGGAAGTTACTCAAGGAAGAGGTGCAATACTGAGACCAATATTCGGCATCAAACCAGAATTCCAAGGCGAAGTTCGGCAAATTATCGATTGCGTTAAAAGTTAATGGCAAAAAGAAAAGAAGACTGGCAAAGTAGAGGTTTTCAAGTATTTGGACCTAACCTCAGATTAGATATTCGAAATCCTCAATTAGGATTAAATGGTGCGGATGTTTATACCTGGTATGGATATACTGATAATAAAGATGTCAATGTCACTGGATTGACGCAGGGAGGAACATATAAAATCTATAATGATAAGGCAATTGAAATCGTTGCCGGACAGAAATCTCCTGGTGGTGGTGTTGATATTACAATTTTAAGTAAGGCAGGTGATATTACAATTACGGCAGAGAAGAATGGAAATATCAGAATTAGAGGTAAAAATATTACAATTGATGCGGACGAAACCATTACTCTAAATGCCGGAAAAGATATTAATATGAGATCCGGAGGAAAAAATGTTATTCAAGCTCAACAAGTTGATGTAAAGGGTCAAACAGGAAATGCTTTACCACAAGGAACTTCTATGGGAGAAAGTGCCTATGGAGCAAGTCCAAAAGCTGGAACCGATGTCGTTCAAGACTATTTCTCTGGTGGTCCGACTGTTAAATACTCTTGTAATCCTCCAGAGGGGCCAGTAGTGACGGCAACAGAAACACAAGAGTCAGATGATTTATTAAGTGAAGAAAATACAACATTAACCGGTAATGAAACTGCAACTTCATTTGATACGGGTGGTGCAGCAAGTGGTGGAACCCTAGCAGAATAAAAAGATGGACCCAAGAGAAGTATTTTACGGAAATCTATTTAACTTTAATGAACCACCCACAATGTGGAATGGGCAGAAAGTTTTTAATATCTCCAATCTTCATGGACACTTAAATGTGGTTAAGCATCCTAAAGAACCCTTTATACCAAATATCACCACTGATGGTAATTTGAAGGTTAATTTGAATGCAACAATCAATAAAAAATTAACCGTTAATAGTGATACTCATCTTAACAAGAAATTAATACTTGCGAATTGTGGAAATGTTGCCAAAAGAATTGATAGGGCAGATGGACTACCAAGTTCTGATAAAAATCTTAAGACCAATATAACTCCAATTGAAAATGCATTAGATAAAGTATTATCATTGGAGGGTGTTCAATTTGATTTTATTAAGGGTGCCAAAACCGGATATCTTGGAGTTCATCAAATTGGTCTCATCGCTCAGGATGTAAAAAAAATAATTCCGGAAGTTGTGGGAAAAAATACCGATGGAAATCTTGGACTTTCTTATCAGCATTTGGTCCCACTATTAATTGAAGCAATAAAAGAACAACAAAAAGAAATTGAAGAACTAAAAAAAATTATAAAGGAAAAGTAAATGGCAACACAACCACAAAAAGATGATTTAAAGATACTTTTCAATGGAACAATTGCTGGTAATTTGGAAGGTATTGTAGATAGTGAATCTAAGATTCAAGAAATTCAACCAGTTATAGATAAGTTTGATCCTGCTTGTAAAGGTCTTGACAAAGAGATTGTAACTATTACTGCAAATATTAATGCTCTTAAGGCAGATATTGTGACCCTGCATACAAATGCATATAACGTTGGATGTGGAACAACAGTTGGAGTCACGACAGTTCGTCCGGATACAACAGTGGATAGCTCCTATAAGTTAAGTAGTCCTGCATATGATTCGAATGATCCTTATGATATAATTAATACAACTCTTACAACATCTAATGTAGGGTTGGGAACTTTTGTAATATATACAAAAAGCAATAGTTCAAGCACTGGTCTTGGTTCTGCTTATGCAGATATTGGTTCTTGTTATGGAGCTGGTTGTGTACCTGGAACCTGCACCACTGCCTTAACTAATATTACAGCAAAACAAAATCAAATTATCTCATTACAATCGCAGCTGGATGATTTAGTTTATGCATCAAATTCTATTAGAACTGAAAGAATCGATTATCAAGTTATAAGGTGGGCAGAAAAAAGTTCTATTCGTACCTCAAAAGAAGAAAATGAACGAATAAAAAAGGCAATTGATGTTTTGGAAGACGCAAAATACGATCCTCATATCTGAAAAAAGTATAAATAGTTAAAATGATATCTATGAATGGCAAATAAATATCCATTAATTTTTAATCCCGATCTTGGATTAATACAGGAAGCTAATTCGAATGATACCATCATTCCTGATAATATTACAACCACCAATCTAGTGGTGACCGGCACTCTTGCTGTGCCTGGCGGAGGATCATTAGATGCACTAAGAACTAGAAGTTTTGGTATTAGTAATGATCCAACTGTGTATACCGGAACCGGTTCAATTGTATCAAATAAACTGGTAGTTAGTGGAGTATCCACATCAAGATTTTTAATCAATCAAAAAGTCAAAATACTTGGTATTACAAGTTCAACTGATTCTGCAGTAATTCCAGTTACAACCACTGCTTGTAGTTTTGAAAGAGTCGGTATTATGACATCCGGCACCAATTATCGTTATTGGGTTGCTCAATATCATTATCGTAATGGTAAGATTGGAACATCAACTCAAGCAACTCCAACAACCGGAGTTGCCGTAACTGCAATTGGAGATTTTAATGATATAAACCATATTTCTTTAACTCTTCAAAGAACAAGCGCAGATCACGGTCTTTTAGTATATCGCAGTGAAGGTTCAACCTTAACCGATAATGCCAAATTAGTTGCTATTCTTGGACCAAAAGAACTGGGAAATAGTGCAACTAGTGGTATTACCTGGAAAGATTATGGTCCGTATGAAAAAACCAACTGGTCTCCAAAAACTGCCAAGAATGAATTTGATGATACAAGTCAAATACATTTTCCAAATACGGCAACTTTAACCACATCCGCAAGAAAAGGTTGGGCAATAGATACCATTACTGCCGTAGGATCTGGTTCTATTACCGTTAGTGGTAATTATACTCTTAATAGTGGTAATTCTGTAAAAGTAATACACGATAATACTTTTGGATTTAAACAGGCAATAGGTGCTGCCGTAACTGATGGCATTTCATCGCTTATTCTTCCTAGTGGAACTTATTATACAGAATCAATTGTTATTCCGGATGGATTTGCTTTAAAGGGTGAGGGAAAAAATACAATCATTAAAAAACAATTTTTTGCAGATAACACAACAGATGGAGGAGGAAACACTCTTACATTTAATGGAAATCTAATAGGAGTTGCAGCCGGAGTTGGCACACTGTCCGACATCACTATTCAAAGTTTAACAATAGATGGTAATAATGCGAATAATATTCTTTTCTTTGATGATGATGATAATTACCTTATAAATTTGGTAGATACTAAATCTACATTACTTTCCGATGTTGAAATTCGCAATTCTCCTGCATCTGGTTTGTATGTTGTCGATTCTAATAGATTATCCATTCAAAATTCCCAGATTGTAGATGGTTCCTTAACCGATAGATATTCTTTTTCTCCGGTAAATGCTCAGAATTCAGAAGTTCTTCGAATTAATAATTCATTGTTCCAAAACTATCCAGGAGCTTTGGATTTATCTGTGACTTCGATTTCTGCTATAAATGGTAATGTTATTCGTAACTGTGGAACAGGAATCAGATTGTTTGCTTCTGGCAAATTTACCACAACCGGAAATATTATTCTTGGTCCAGCAGACGAATTTATTCCCACAAATGATCTTTTTGATAGTGATTATAATTCAATAAATCTTGGTATTGTAACTGGACTTAATTTTGCCGGTCCTGTTATGCTTTATAATGAAAATGGTTTACCAAAGAATCTTAATAGTTCTTTGATTGCAATCACCGCAGGAATTGGAACAATTATAAATCTTGGTTTAAGTAATGAATCTCTTGGAGCGAAGTTTATGAACTTCAATATTCCTACTTCAAACACTGGAACTTTTGGAAGATCGAGTGGTTACATTCAATTAACTCTCACTGCCGCACAAACAGGCACTCTGGCAATTGGCAACACATTGGGATATGATGTGAGAGGAACAGAATATTTGGATGCTCCTGTTGGATTTACAACATCTGTTGGAATTGGAACGGGAGTTTGGAATACTATCGGTGCCGGCGCCACAATGTATACCGTAACCTTACTTGAACCTAATGAATTTAGTGCGTTTGCAGTCGGAGACATTGTGAAACTTGCAAATCATTCGGTGACTCCTGATCTTGGTGCAACAGATCTCACTGTTGCGGCAAAATTAGATGTGAATGCTGCAACTAAAAATTTAAGATTAACCGGTTTTACCACAACTTCGGTAACCAACGGCGCCGCGAGTGGATATATAACTGTAAGAAACACATTTCTCATCGCAAAAGGAAGAATAGGAGTCACCTAAATGCCAGACAATACTAATGTTAATAATAATGCATCTGTCGTAGTTATAGGTAGAACAGCTCCTGTTCCTGCAGGACAACAAAAATCAGAAAAATCTGTTCCTGTTGTTATTGCAAATGATCAGTCTCCAATTCCTGTTGAAGAGCAGAATAAAATTCAATCAGAAGTTGCACTATCACTTCTTGGAATACCCAGATCCGAAGTTGCTCTTGGAATTTTTGCCGACGTAAATACTTATGATGTAAATCCAACAGAATGGTCATCATTCCCGGATCAATTTTCCAAAGTGTCTAACACCGGAGTATATGCCGGTATTGGGCAGACGATGGGGTGGGGATTGTCTCACGTTCCAGAAGAATCTGGTGCGATGATTGAGGCACCAGCAGACAGATATTCCGTATTAACATCCAAAAGATTTTTTAGATATCAACCAGGTCGTGTTTCTGCCGCAACATTTGGTGTTAAGACAACTAAACTAACAACTACAGTAACCGGAGCAAGTATTCAAAACCCGTGTGTTCGTAAGTATGGTATTTTTGATAACTTTGATGGTTATTATTGGGAAACGAGAAATAATGGACTCGGTGATAATTTTTGTGTAGTAAGAAGAACACAAGCCAACAACTTTGAAAATGCAGTTACGTTCGGAACCGGCGCTAACCAACAAACGGAAGACTATGGCAGAACAAATCCACAAGACCCATTTGGAATAAGAGCATCAGAATCAGAATCAGATGCAACAGCTCTTTTAAATCCTGCAGGTGTTCCTAAAAAGTTTGGTGATCTTGTCATTTTAAGAGATAATCTTTTGATGACTCATGCCGCAGTTTATGATCCATCTTTATTACAACCAGAATATAAAGTCGGAATTGCAACAGTCAGCGGAGGAAATACCTTACAGATTCCAGGAATTTCGAAGAGTATATCTGGTGCAACTTATGATATAAACACCGGAATAATGGTAATCACAACATCTGCCGCTCACGGGTTTGGTGCTGGTAAATTTATCACGCTATCCGGAATAGGGATGACTTGCTATTTGGACCCTTCTGTTCCAAAGATATATCCAAATAGAGCTACTGGATATAATGTTATACAGGTAGATTCTTCAACTGTGTTTAGAGTTAATGTTGGAGTTTCTACTGTTCCAACTTTTTATGTTTCGGGAGGAACTGCCGTTGGACTGACAACCGGACAATATATTTCATATTCGAAAGGAACTAATGTTGGAGTCATTACTGGTCTCACAGACACCTCAATTTATAGAGTTGCCGGTGTCACCACATCTGGAAATGTAACTTTAAAGCCTTTGAATAGTGACACTGTTATTACTGGACTCACGAATGGAAATTATACTAATCACGAAATAATTACTCCGGTTCCCTTTATTCAACCTTTATCAGGACAAATATCAGGAAAAACAAGATATACTACAATAATTCCAAATGGAACCAGCAGCACAAATGCAAATGCTGCCGGAACTGGAATGTTCCCCTATCTTTATACTGATACTGATGGCACTACTACGGAAGGATATATTAATACGGCATTAACAGTTGCAGATTCCGCAACACTTCAAAATCAAATTGTTGGAATTAATACTTATTATGATAAATGGGTGAATCAAAATGTTGCGCTAGAATATTGGAACGTTTATGAATATAGAGTACCTAGATCCAGATTTAGTGGAGATAGACTAGATAATCTTACTGATGATTTAGTTTTTAGTGATGCCGTTGCTAGTAATCGAGCCGGACAGAATGTAATTGATGCAGACACTGGTGAGATAGTGCAGGATACCAGTATCTGGGATTTGGCTTTCGATAAGGTTACAATGTATAAAATTGAATTCTCCTGGTATGGTGCTGTTGGAGGACTCTTTTTAGCATATGTTCCCGTAAGTAATGGTGAAGCAAGATGGGTCAGAGTTCATCACCTCAGAGCATCAAACCAACTTAAAGTTTCTTCTTTGGGTAATGCGACTCTGCCAATTACTTATATGGTTTATGGTGGCGGTGGTGCCAATAGAAATGGATATACGAATGCTACTAGAACGGCATCAAGTTTTTCTTATGGGACTGCCTCAGAACATATTGTCAAGTATGGTGCCTCATATTATATTGATGGTGGAGACCGAGGAACCGTAAAGTTATTCAGCACTGCAACACCAATATCTGTTGATGTTTATGGATCTAGAAGAACAATAGTAGTTGGCAACGGAGCAGCACAAGTTGCCATAACCACTGCAACTAATGCCACCGATCCATTCATTAGTGCCGGTGCAACCGCAGGACTATCCAGTTCATATTATGTGGGAGCTAAAATTATAACCACCGATCCTTTAGATCAAGGTATTGAAGTTGTTTATGTAAATCCCACAACTAATAAATTGCATCTAAATTCTCCATTAAACTCAACGAGTCTGGCGAATATTACAATTATTCCCGATAGAAAGACCCCACTAATTGGTCTTAAATGTAGAGATTTTATTCAAAGTAGCACAGGAAGAAATGTAAGAAACAGAACACAAGTTTATCCAACAAGACTTTCAACCGGTTCAACTGGTGTAATTAAAGTAGACTTATTGAAGACTCCTATATTCCAAACAACATCAGCAGTTACTGGAATCACAACAATTTCTGCTGATGTTAATATTGGTAAGAGTGGATCACCAACTATTGTAACTCTCACAAATACAGGTTACCTTTCAACTAGCACCGGAACCTATGGTTATTTTAGAGGGTATTTGCAAAATGATTCCTCACAAAGAAAAATTTCTGTATTAGGTTACTTGGAAAAGCGAGTAACGAATGAGTATTACTTTAATGCTCTTAATTCTACATCAGATAATATTATACTAACAACAATAGATCCATTTTTAAGAGAAGAAAATCATGATCCAGTAGGAAACATTGTTTCTTCCACAACATCAGAAACTACTCTTGCCCAGTTATCATCTGTTAAAGTGAGTCCACAAATAAGAAGTCCAATTCCAAAAACAGGAACCGTTGTTTCTTCATTGTTTATTCCTGCATCAGGAGAAGAATATGATTTATCTCCATACTTTGATTATAATAAAGAATACCTCTCATTCCCCTTAACAAATGTTGTCGAGAGTTTATATTTGTGTGGGTCTTCTCAAATAACTTATAATTCATCTGCAGCTGCAGCTAACGTTTCGGCAAGTTTGACGTGGGAGGAGCAGTGATTTATGTCTCTTGAAAAGGATATAAAAATTGGTGATGATAAACGGACGATTAGCACAACAGTTTCTCAGGAAAAACTTTATAATATAGCAAATGGTGAAGTTTTAACCGATGAATTTGGTAATGAAATTTTAACAGAAGTTGAAACTTATGTTTTGTCCGGAGTAACGATGGAGAAATCAACTTCGGTTGTTTTCAATACAAAATCTCAAAGTTCGACAAATTTTAATAAAATCTCAATAGCTTCTACAACTGCAACATATTCTTCCGGTAATACTAATAGGGTTGGAATTACAACGACAAATCCAAGTATTAATGTAGGAGATTTTATTTCGGGAACATCTATTCCTAATGGCACAAGAGTTTCTAGAGTTGGAATTGGAAGTATTTTTATTTCAAATAATACAACCAATACAACATCCCTGTCAGAACTCATACTGATAGAAAGAAAGAATTTTTTTAAAACAAAATCAAGACCAACTATTAAGGTTGCCGAACAGTTTAAAGAATCAAGTGAAGTTAGTACAACATTACTTGGTGTAAATCGTGCCGAAACGCAACTTAGTCTATTTTCAAATGTATCCTCATATGGATTAGACCCGGATGAATTTGAATTTTATTCGGTTAATTCTGGAATTAGTTTTGGGTCTTGGGAAGAAAGAAGAAATGCTGTTTATGGATATAGATATGGGGCAAAGCAAACCGAAGAGACGCAAGAATCGGGTATTAGACTCACAGCATTTCCAACTCCATATTCATTTCCATTCGGACCAAAATTTGCAAAATTAGGGTTATATGATTCAACCTTATTTCAACAATATTTAAATTTTATTCAACTAGGAAATCAGTTGTATGATTATTTTAACACCGGAACAGGATCAACCCAGGGATATCCGTCTTCTTGGAAAGAGAATTTTTTGTCAAAAGGATTTGCTGAGCCAGTCGGTGGTGATGTAAAGTATTCCAATCTTGCGGGAGCATTTGCAAGAATCGATACCTGGACTGATACTTGGAGAAATATTAAAGATGGAACTTTAACAGATCCAGTAACTAATCAAAGTTTTAATTTTGCCAAAGTAAATCAAGTAACCGGAACTTCTCAATATGGTTCTGATACCACAAGACCAGGATATTCTGATTCAAATTCTAGATTTGCTTATTTACAATCCAGAAGAGTTTTTAGGTATCAACCAGGAAGAATTAGTGGATTTACATTTGGATTAAGATCTTCCGTAGAAGCAGTCACTGGTATTACTTTGGAATGGGGAATATCTAATCCAACGGATCAATATGTTTTTAAAATTGATGCCGGACAATTTTCAATTGTCCGTAGAAGCACGGTGCCCCTTGAGACACAGGTTTTAACTAGAAATGGTTTAACTAGTGCGGATCAAAAATACATATCGAGTGGAAATCCTCTTGATTCTCAAACATATTACACTATTACTATTCCAAGAGACAAATTTAATGGAGATCCTTTAAACTCAAATGGTCGTTCTGGTTACTTAATTCAACCAGAAAAAGTTACGATGTATAAAATTGAATTTGGTTGGTACGGTGCAATTGGTGCCAGATTCTATGTTTATATACCAACTGGTAATGGGGATGCCAGATGGGTTGTTGCTCATACT
>Ga0181356_1001524_pt1 | contig 10004 bp, 4 predicted proteins | sample Fa13VDMM110SN_FD_130104 | JGI IMG/M metagenome (GOLD analysis project Ga0181356, IMG submission 130104) | Freshwater viral communities from Lake Michigan, USA - Fa13.VD.MM110.S.N | ecosystem: Environmental > Aquatic > Freshwater > Lake | place: USA: Michigan | collected 2013-09-24 | reverse complement strand
TTTACTTTTTAGAATTTGCAATAGCCTGTTTAGCCAAAGCAATACGGTTTAATAACTCACCCTTTTGCTGACCTATGGTTGGCTGTTGGTATGGGATACCCACCCAACTAGCGATATTGGAACCCTGTCTAGCATCTTGGTTACTAACACCACCAAGGCGTTCAACAGTTTGGTACATCGGCAAGAATTGTTGCGCAGCATACAATGCTGGATTGTTAATTGGTGCACCAGTAAACGATGACTTACCTGCATACAACTCTAAAGGAGTTTTTATCAAAGGGGTAGTATTAGAAATAATACCAGCAGGGCTAGCAAGTTTTAACAAGTCTTGTTGTGCTTTCATCCAAGGCAAGTCAGGCGTAATCAAACCACGACCAACAGGTGACTTGAATGCACCAGAGTCCATTTGGTAACTAGGAACAATATTGCTATCTTCCTCGCCAGCAAAGTTTCTAGCAGCACTAGCGTAGATAGCGTACACTCTTGGCTTCAACCACATCTGTTGCATCTGCATCGGCAAGTTACGACTCATGAAAGTCCAGAACGGAATAATCTTTTTAGCGTAACCATCAACCTTAGATACGTCACTATAGTTGAAGTGGATACGGTTGATTCGGGCTACAGCCTCCTCAAACGAACCACCACGACGGATAGTATCCAAAGCCATACCCATACGTACGCTACCTTCAATAGTTGTACCTATTGCTTTTGACTTTGCGACAAACCTGTTGCGTGTACCAACAGTACCAATTTCAAAATCACCGTATGCTCCACCACCGCTTGCGTATACAGCATTCACAGCATCAACATACTCTTGGCGTTGACCTGTAGGTACACGGTCAACCCAACCGTTAGGGTCATTCTTTATTTCACGCCAATACTTAGTACCATCAAGCATGTTGCTTGTTGACACACCGTCGCTGTAGTTCATCAAAGTGGCACTGAGTGCGTTGCGAACATGGAACCGTGGTGACATGGTTGCATACGCTTTGAATACGTCAGTGTAACCATCCCAAACTTTCCAAACCTGTGCCCATTCACCAGGTTGGTTGAGTTTCATGACACGTTGCATAGCAGCCTGTATCTGTGGTGACACAGCGATACCAGACTTGCCTATTTCTTTGAACCCATCCTGCATTTGTTGAATCATGATTGCAGGGAACTTCATGTCCTTGGCACCACGAACCATTGCTTCAACAGCCTGCTTGTTCTCAACAGCGTTCAACATTTGACCTTCAAGCGCATGAGCCTTAGCGACCAAAGCAGCCGTAGCCTGCTGTTCAGGAGTAGCATCCATAGAGAACAAGAAAGCAAACTTCTGTGCCTCACTAGTACCACCAGTTAAAGTACCACCCCTAGCAGAAAAACCTACACGGTCAACATAAGCCTGAGGGCTAGTCATTGCTAACGCTTCATCAAGCCACTTGTTAGAAGCCTCAACTGTTTTCATAGCATCACTAGCCGTAACGTTAGGTACTTGAGCCAAATCCATAGCGTTACGTTCAACCAAACTAATCTGGTCACGAACCTCGATAAGAGCCTCGCTGGTAGCAACACTAGAATCAATACCAATCTGCCTAGTATTATCTAACTCTGTATTAATTTGCTGTCTAGCCTGTCTAGCCTCAGCAAGATTCTGTTCAGACATTTGAACAGACATACGGCTACTGCCACTAGCGTCAGCAAACTTCAAACCAAGAGCATTATCCTGGAAATCCGCCATAGCACGATTGGCTGTATCCGCACTCTCATCAGCAATGAGTGGCAAACCGCCACGAATACGTGCACCAAGTTCACTAGAAACATCAAGACTATCTAAAGTTTTTTGAGCCTTATTGATTTCACGCATAAGATACTTGCGTCTATCAACAGCCTGCTTCTTATTACGGCCGTCAACAATTACACTGGCATCACTATCAGGGAAATCTTTAGCCTTGACTAAAGCAGCATCAATCTTATCTAGTTCTGCTTTATTACTAGCAATGGAAGCCTTAAGTTTTTCGGCACCACCAGCCTTCTCAACATCCAAAGAAATTTTATTAATACGTTCCTGGAAAACGGCACGTTGAGGATTCTCCAAAGCATTACGTGCCTCAACCTGCAAAGCAACTTGCTGCCTGATTAATTCAGTCTGTTGACGATAAAGATTACCAGCAGTAGTACGGTTTTTACCTAAACCTTCGCTGAAAAGAACTGCTTCCCAGTTTCTTACGGCATAACCTTGTTTAGGTTTAATATTAACAGGTGGATTAACTAGCCACGCTTGGTTGAAATCAATACTGTTTCCAAGACTTTGTGACTCACTAGTAAGTTTAGCCTTTAACTCTAAAAGAACTTTATGTTGTTCAGTTATAGCACGCAAAGCATCCTGGTCAACAGTGTACCTAAGGTTATTTACCTGTGCATCTAAAGCAGCATTATAACGTGCACGCAGGTTTGCTGCCTTTTCAATCAACCTAGGGTCAGCAGACTTTTTACCTTTTTCTATAGCAAGTTTTGCGTCATCAACACGCTTCTGCGCATCAGCAATACTTATAGCGTTTTCTGCATCATCGGCAAAACGCAAGTCTCCACTAGAACCAGACTTGTATCTATCTATACGTGTTTGAATATCACGCAAGTTTTCTTCAGCACTACGAAGATAATCATTAAGAGCAGGGTCAATCCTCTTAGGTGCTTTAGCCAACTCTTCTTCAGCCTGAACCAAAGCCATACCAAGTTCATCAACTTTTTTACTTTGAGCAGCAGTAGGAGATTTCCATGTAGCCTTAGTTGACAAGTTGCGATACTGTTCACGGTTACTTTTAATAGCAGCATCAGTTTTAGCCAATTCTCCACTGGCATCAGCAATCTGCCCGTCAATGACAGCAATTTCGTCACGTGAAGCACCTTTAGTAATCATGTCTGCACGTTTTTTGTTCAACTGATTAATAACTCTAGAGTCACCATCAACTGCTATTTGACGGACAGTCAACTCAGCAGTTTTTTCTGCAATAGCAACAGGGTCAGTAAAGTCAACAGAAATTTGACCAAGCAAACGCCTATCGTCAGCGCTTCCTTTTGGTCTGTAACCCAACAACTCTCCACTAGCAGATAAAGAATCAATACGCCTTTTAACATTCTGCATTTGTTCTGCAATAGCGGAAGCAACAGCATCGCCTTGCCTTTCTACGCTGCCTGCTGTTCGTACTGTGCTTTCAGCCATTTGTCGGTACCGTCGTGTACCAGTTGTATACATTCCGTTATCGTTAATCCATTTAGCAACTTTTTGGTTGTTAAGAATTCTTCTTTTATAAGTTTTGCCCGATTCGCCTACTTCTTCTTTCATTTCCGTTACTGCATCAAAAAACTTTTTGAATGTATCAAGTTCTTTGCCTTCTCGTTGACCTACAGTACCAAGCAAAATTACTTCAAGACTGCTTGCAATATCACGCATATCTGAACGTAAAGTTTCTTTAGAAGCATTGTCCATAGAAGAAGAATAGAATCCACCTAAACTTTTTTCACCAACATCACCAGATGCCAAACCAAGTTCAAGCATCTGACGTTCACCAATATTAGTAGGAGCATTTTGACCACGCTCAAGAATATTCAATCTATAAGACATATTTAAATAGTCTTGCAAGTACTGGTTAATAAAAGTTATGTTTCTATCTACTTCAACTTTTGCAGCCCTAGCAGCAGCCTCAGCACCACTAATGTTTCCTGCCTTACGCAAAGCATCAGCGTTGCTATTCAGACCAGCAATGACATCTGCGTGTGCTTGGAATAAACGGTCAAACTGACTTTTAGCAAGTTTTCTTTCGCTAGTAAGAACTTCTTTAGCAACCAAAGCAGCAACAGCGTCAGCGTTAAAAGGCTGACCAGTTGCGGTAATACGACTAACAACATCCTTGTAACGGTTAGTGAAGTCGGCGTGTATACGGAAACGGAAAGTCGCTTCCTCAATATTTGCGGTTACAGCAACAGCATCTTTAATAGCAGCCCTAGCCTGAGCATTAGTCATATCTGTTACAGAGTTCAACCTGTCAAAAACGTCAACACCATTTCTGTATTGTTCAAACAAGTTATCAAACGATGCGAGAACACGATTCTGAACGTCAATAGACATCAATGGCGTATCAACCATTCCACGAATTTCTTCTAAAGCAATTTCTTTAGATTGAACAAAAGCATAGTTAGACATGTTCAACAAATCAGATGCTTCTTGAAGCATGTTTGCTCGCATACGGTCACGTTCAATACTGTTCTGCGCTATCGTGCGATACTCATCAATGTTACGCATAACATTACGTTCAAAATCTTCAATAAAAGTTAAATCTTCTTTAGTCAAAGGAGTTAACTTTATTAACTTCTCTCTAGACAAAGCACTAATTTCACCATCAACAACATCAAAACGTTGAGATACACGCATACGTGCACTGATGCGTTCCAAAACACCCTTTAAAGTATCATACTTGGGGCGCAAACTATCATAAAGAAAAACTTGTTCTTTAGCCTTATTCGTTTCCCCAACAAGAGCACCAGCACGACGCCTCAAACTTTCAGCCTCATCAAGACCTTTACTTGCCTCAAGCAAAGCCCTATGTGCTTCTGGACTAAAAGAATCAACCAACTCCCTAGCGTTGCCCAATGATTCACTGAACTGAATTACTGCGTTACGTTGCCTACCAATAACTTCTCCACCCTGAACAACACGGAAAGGTTCAACATACTTAGGTGCAGGCAACATGCGTTGCTGACTAGCCTTAACAATTTCCTTACCCAACTCATCCCTAGTGGGTAACTTGACAACAGCAGCCTCATCAAGACGTTTAATAGACTCATCCAAGTTGGACTGTATCCGCTTAACACTATCCAACAGGTTATCGGCATACGCTTTATCAGCAGTAAGAAGAATATACTCTTGACTGTTCTCGAGATTAGAAATAGCCGACAATCTACTGTTATGATTATCAATCAAATTAGATAAAAACTCAGCCATATTATCAAGTTGTCTACCCTGTTCTTCCAAACTTACTTGAGTAGACTTGTTGCGTAACAAAAATTCGTTAAACGATTTTTGTACGCTATCAAGTTCAACACTAAGACTGCCTTTCTTTGCAGCCAAAGTTTCCTGAACCTGTTTTCCAACAGCCTGAACAGCAGCATTGTATTCATCAATAACAACCTTTTGTGCATCAGCAGCCGCTTTGACAGTAGGTTGCATATCTGCAACAAACTTCTTAGTAGCCTTAGCCTGCAACTTAGCAGCCTTCTTAGTGGCTTCCTTGTCAACAACTTCTGTAGAAACCTCAGCAACAGTTCGTGTAACACCAAGGCTTTCCAAACGTTTAGTAAAAGCACCATTAGCAACAGCCTGAGAAGTCTGTCGTGCATGACCAGACAAAAGTTTTGCTATATCATCTTCAAGAACGTTAGCCGCACCAAGTTCAGGGAACTCTCTTGCGAATACACGGTTAATCTCATCAATCGTGTCAGTAGCAAACGTTAACTCTTTACCAGAAACCTTATAAACTTTTCCTGGCTCAACGTTAAACAAACGTGCCCTAGCAGCACTAGGTGCACGCACATCATCGACAGTAACACCAAAGGCTGTACGGAAATCCCTAGCAAAAGGTGTTTCCGAGGACAGCAACTCTTTACCAGAATCACTCCAAACGTGAGGAACATAGTTAGGGCGATACATTTCAGGTGTAACCTGACCAGCCTCAACCATTCTAGCAAAGTTATTGTCAAGGAACTGTCGTGCTTCTGCAGCCATAGGCGCATCAGCAACACCACGCTCCAAAGCATAAGTAACAGCAGAAGGATTACCAGTAGCAGTAATGCCATCAATAATAGGTGTCAACTCTTGATTGATTCTACCTAAAGCCACACCCTGAGCACCAGCCATAAACTTGGCACCAGAAAGAACCGCTGTAGCCTCTTTAGCCGACAATGCACCCTTACCAGTAGCCAAACGTTCAGAAGCCTGAATGAACGCTTCAGGTGTACGTGCACGACGGATAGCACCACCAACAGGAGTGGAACCCAACAATGTGCGTGTTTCTGCAAGAGTCCTACTAAGACCAGCACCAGGCAAACCAGTACCAGGAATACGCAAAGCATTCTCACCGTAACCTAAATACAATCCTGCTCTAGGCAGGTTGTATGCTTCACGTTCAGCAGACTTAAGACCAGCAAGACCAAGTCTGCCAGCCTTAGAAACAAGTGCTTCACTAGCACCAGCCTCCAAAAGTTTTGTTGCTAACGCTGCACGACCACCAGCACCAACAAAAGTACCAGCACCCAAAGTTAACAACATGCTAGGGTCTGTACCAACGTCACCAAGAAAACCTAAACCTCTGTCAGCCCACTTGTTACCAGTATTAACAAACTTACCTACACCAAAAGTAGGGTCCTTGATTTGTTTAATAAAATCATCAGTATTGAACTCACCAGTCTTACCGTAATCGTAAGATTCTTTCAGAGTAGAAATAGTAGCACGACGACCATAATCTAAAACCTCTAAAGGTTTCAAACCAATTTGAACAGCCCTATTAGACAAGATTGACTGCAAAGCATTCTTTTTCTTAGGAGCAGGTTTAGACAAGTTAGTTAACTGAGTCAAATACTTAGACAACACATCAGTACCAGCAGGCTGACCACTGATACCACTATTGACGGTGGAAACTAAATCTTGATACTGCTGACCAATCCTAGGGTCAATATTGTATGCGTTTATGCCACTAGGCGTAACCGCAGCACCAGTGTTAGCGCCAACTTGTTTAATATATTTATCAAGAACACTAGCCACGCATTGCCTTTGCTAATAAAAGTCTGGTCATATCATAACTACTTGGACCCAAAGCATTATTTGCTTTAGTTGTTTTCTGCTGGTTATAAACACCCTGAGCAAAAGCAGCCTTATCAAAAATGTTTCCACTACGAGGCGCATCAGACATTGCTGTACCCGCATTGTACATTTCATTCAAACCAGACTGGCGAGCCTGTTCTTCCATAGCGGCTTGTTGAGCATCAGCAATATCTTGTTGATTCTTTTTTAAAGCAATCAACGCTAATGCTTGACGTCTTTTAACTTGTTCTGTAGTTTCGGTTTGACCAAATTTAGGGTTCTTGTTTGCTTCACCAAGTTTTCTTCCACCCTCATACAAGGCACCAGGTAGTCCACCTGCAAAAATTCCTTGACCAACACCACTAACAAAACTGGTAGCCTTATCAAGAATATCAAGTCCTTTATCAAGAGGAATTTTTTTATTCCCCAAAACACTTAAATAACCCAAAGGTGTATCTTTCAAAAAATCAAGTTTAGGAGTAGTTGCTGTTGCGTAAGAAGTTTTTGCACCCTTAGTAGTGTCAGCCTTTAAACCAGCAGTCTTGCCAGCCAAGTTCTCTGCATCAGCAAGATACTTTGCTTGTGCAGCAGTAGGAGAACTATATGGACTATCAGGTAACTCAAACTTTTTTGTTGCCCCAACTTTAGTTAACAATGGTGCAAACTCTGGTACACCAAGTTTTGTTAAAACTTCTAAACCTGTTGTGCCACTAGATATTGATTTAGTTCTAGCCTGACTAGAGTTAAGAACACCACCAACAATATCCTGCAGTTGATTCATATCATTCAACTTAGGAATACTCGTATCGTTGGGGTCAGCCATTGTTTTCTGCAAATCATTAATAATGCTTTCAACATCTTCGCCACCATCAAGAGCAGCATAAACAATATCCAAAACACCTTTAGCAGCAGGGTCATTCATATATTTAGCGTTAAGTTTAATGCGACTCTCGTCAACAAAAGAACCACCACTAGACATCTCTTGACCCAACAAACTCAAAAGAGTTTGCTCATCAAGCATCTGCAGTAAAGCCAAATCTTTAGAACTAGGTTTAGCCATAATTACTTCTTCCCACTGAATGCACGCCTAATAGCAGGCTTCTTAGCCTTACCACCAGCACTAAGCAACTTCAACAAACTATCCTGAACACCACCACGAGCAGTAGCAATATCACTATTAGTCTTAGCAATATCAGCCATAGTTTTATCCAGTAACTCTTGTGTAGCCTTCTTGTTCTCAGCCTCTTTACCAGCAATCTGTATACCATAAAAAGCCTTATTTGCTTCAAGGTTTTGTGTAGCAAAATCCTTGGATAACGCTGCAGCAGTTTTAGAATCAACAAGACCCTGGTCATACAAACCTTTAAGAATGTTAACCAAGTTTCCAAACTGTGCACCAGAATCCATTGCAGCCTGTTTCTGCGCTTCATAATCTGTAGTTACAGGAGCAGTGCCAACGCCTTGCTGTTCCAGCAATGCGTTAAACTGTGGGTCAACTGTAGTTGTTTGTGCGGATACACCAGCGAAAGGATTAGTTTGTTTGCTAAGAAAATCCATCAAAGCAGCATTGCTAGTGTCAATGTTTCCACCTGCAACACCATATTGGCGAGTCAACTCATTCCCCAACATGTTAGTTGGTTCCTTATATACACCAGTATTTAACTCGTTTTGATATCTGGTTTGTTGACCAGACAAATAGTCCATAACAGGTCGATAACCTGCAGCGTAACCACCAGTATTTAAGTTAGCCAAAGTTGCGTCAGTTGCCTGTTGAATACCAGGTTTAACACCACTACCACTACCACTATTTTTAAGATATTCTGCAAACAAATCATTAAAATTAGTAGAGGAATCTTTAACACCTAAATCTTGTCCAGTATTAGCAACAGTGATTGGAAGGTTGTTGTAACTTGGTTGACCAATAATGTCATATGTACCAGGCTGAGGATACTTAATTTCAGCAACAGGTTTACCACCAGTAGTAAAAACACCTGTTTTAATCTTTTTTCCAATAGCCATAAATTATCCTAAGAACGGTTTATACGAAGTTAAAGCACTAGCACTATTGGCAATTTCACGATTCTTCTGTTCCTCAAGGTCAAGAAGGCGAGCAGCCAAATCCGCTTGATTCTGAGCCAAATCCAACTCTTGATTTCTTGCACTAGCATTAATCTCATCCTGAATATCCTGCTGAGAACGCTGAGACTCAATACTGTAATCCTGCAAACCTTTAGAAAAAATACCGCTAGTGATACCAGGACCAGCAAGGTTACGTTGCGTATAACTAGAAATAAGTTTAGGCATACCAGCAGCCTGCTTTTCCTGCAGCATACTTAGGTTACGTTTACCTCTGGTTTGAGACAAAAAATGGGCATACGCATTACGGGCTGACAAAGCACCAAACTGGTTCTTTGCAGCCTGACCCTGCCTATAGTATCCACTAGTATCAATCATGCTCATATAAATAGTCCTTTTGTCACCTATATTTGCGGATACAGCGCAGCAATACCATCCACATACTCTTGATGAATAAGCGGAACCAAATCCTGAATCAACCTGTTCTGTTTCCTCTGGGCTGTATCCGCCCCAATATGTTGCAGATATAATAGTTTGTCAATATGTTTGCATCTTGTTGTGTGCAAAGCAGACCGAACTATGAGGTCATAGTCATCTGCCACAGGCAGTTCGACGTTATGACCACCCAATTCACGGTAAACACTGGTACGCCAACACCGCACATGATTAGGTACAGAAACAATATGGCTAAGGGTAATGCGGTTCAATGGTGGGGCTATCATTTCCCACACGTTGTAATCGGTGTTCCAGCGTTCCGAGCCGTAGCCAAATGCCCAGCCTTCAGGATATTTACCGCTAGTGCCGTCATCAAAAACTTCTGCACAGTTAGAGTAAACAAACCCAACATTACAATCCATGAACGCTGCATCTATTTCTTCTAGGGCATCAGGCACTAGTTCGTCATCATGGTCTAACTCAACAAGTATCTCGCCTAAACCTAAAGAGAACGCCATGTGTTTTGCGTAGCCGATGTTTCCGCCTGATGGTACGTGTGGTCGGAACACCCGTATCTTGTACCGTTCATCGGAGCAGAAGCCGTATACCTGATTGTATATGTCTAGGTTGGGGGAGTCGTCGTAGATGACCCATT
>Ga0181356_1001522_pt1 | contig 10018 bp, 12 predicted proteins | sample Fa13VDMM110SN_FD_130104 | JGI IMG/M metagenome (GOLD analysis project Ga0181356, IMG submission 130104) | Freshwater viral communities from Lake Michigan, USA - Fa13.VD.MM110.S.N | ecosystem: Environmental > Aquatic > Freshwater > Lake | place: USA: Michigan | collected 2013-09-24 | reverse complement strand
TACGCTCACGGCGACCGCTAATGGCGCTCTGTCTGTGGACTCGACGCTTACTGTTGCTACAGAACGCATATTGGTAAAGAATGAAGCGGCTGGTGCAAATAACGGGGTGTATGTTGTTACTCAAGTTGGCTCCGCTGGAACGCCTTACATTCTGACCCGCGCTACAGACTTTGATTCTGTTGGCACCGGAGTTGACCAGATTGACGAGGGTGATTTTTTCTTAGTGACCAGCGGCGTTGCTAATGTAAATACCGCTTGGGTGCAGCAGACACCGCCTCCGATAACGATTGGTACAACGGCACTTGTTTTTCAACAATTTTCTGCGCCAATCACTTACACGGCAGGAACAGGACTAAACGAATCCCCGTCGTACACATTTAATATTGCCAACACCGCAGTAACGGCAGCGACGTATGGAACGCAGTCTTCTGTCGGCACTTTTACGGTAAACGCACAGGGCCAGCTTACTAATGCAGTAAACACCGCAATTGCCATTTCGTCCGCTGCGGTTTCAGGTCTGGCTGCATCAGCGACAACAGATACAACAAATGCAGCAAACATAACGTCAGGCACTTTACCGTCAGGTAGAATTTCCGGCACCTATACAGGACTTACTGGAACTGGCGCGTTAGCCGCAGGTTCTCTTACAACAGGATTTACAGCGGTATCCGCTCCACTTGGTGGCACAGGCCAGACTTCGTACACAGTAGGCGATATTCTTTTTGCTGATACTGGTACGTCGTTAGCAAAACTGGCTGACATTGCGGTAGGCAATGCTTTGATTTCGGGCGGGATTGCTTCGGCTCCTAGCTACGGCAAGATTGGTTTAGCTACGCACGTATCAGGCACTCTTCCTGAAGCAAATGGCGGCACAGGCATCACAAGTTTTGGCACAGGTGTTGCAACTGCACTAGGAGTAAACACTGGTTCAGCAGGTGCGTTTGTGGTTAATGGTGGGGCTTTGGGTACGCCTTCCGGCGGCACAGTGACCAACCTAACCGGCACAGCATCGATCAACATCAACGGTACGGTGGGCGCAACGACGGCAAGCACAGGTGCGTTCACTACTTTGTCAGCGACAGGTGTAACGACTGTTCAGGCTGGATCTGCCGCTGACCCTGCTATCACAACATCAGGTGATACCAACACAGGCATTTTCTTTCCCACTGCTGATACGATTGCTTTCACTGAGGGTGGTGTTGAAAGTGCTCGTATTTCAGCAACGGGTGGTTTTTCGGTCGGAACAACATCCGATCCCGGCGCTGGCGCAATCTACGCAACAGGCAACATCACGGCGTTTTTCTCATCTGACCGCATCCTAAAAGAAAATATTAGAGACATCCCAGATGCGCTGAATAAAGTATGCGCTATTGGTGGTAAGTTGTTTGATTGGACCGACGACTACCTTTCGCAACGTGGCGGTGCAGACGGGTACTTTGTGCAGAAGTCTGATTTTGGTGTTATTGCGCAAGACGTTGAAGCTCAGTTACCCGTGGCTGTTCGTAAACGCGAAGACGGCACGTTAGCAGTTGACTATGAAAAAATGTGCGCATTAGCGTTTGCCGCAATTGCAGAACTTCGCGCTGAAGTTGACGAACTAAAAAGGAAATAGTCATGCCGAGCACTTACTCGCCCGACCTACGGATTGAACTCATCGCCAATGGCGAACAGTCTGGCACATGGGGGTCAACGACTAACTCAAACCTTGGTACCATTATTGAGGACGCTATTGCTGGTTTAGCATCGGTGTCCGTAACAAGTGCAAACCAAGCACTAACGGCTTTAAACGGTGCGGCTGACCAAGCTCGATGCGCGGCTCTTAGCCTTACTACAACTACGACGGCTGCTTTTAATGTTTACGTCCCGCCGGTTACCAAGCTCTACGTCGTTGTAAACGCAGACCCAACGTATACAGCAACTGTATTTTGCTCAACTGTTTTGGGTAACACCACAGCAGCAGGTACAGGCGTTTCTATCCCAGCGGGTAAAAGTGTTTTGCTTCGTAGTAGCGGCACTAACATTACTGAGCAGTTAAATTATGTAGCGGGCACTTTAGAATTGGGCGGCATTTTGTCGGTTATCGGTTCTGCGTATTTAGGGCTGGCACAAACCGCTACAATATCCAACGCAAGTCCTGCTGTCATAACAGTTGCAGCCTCTCCAGTAAATAATACTGCGGTTCGGTTTACGACTACCGGTGAACTTCCATCTCCGTTAGTTAATACAACTACGTACTATGTAATAAATAGAACGGCGACTACGTTTAATGTTTCTACCAGTATTGGCGGCGGCGCGGTCAACACCTCTACGGCTGGCTCTGGAACACATACGGTAACAACCGTATCTTTGGCTACGACAGCACCAGCAACCACAAACAATACTCAGATTGCTACTACCGAGTTTGTTAGTACGGCCATAACCAACACAAACTTATCTATTACAAACTGGGCAATAAGCGAAACTTTTGCCACTCAGACTGCAACAATAACAATTGCGTCTCCGGCGGTCGTGACTGTTACAACATCTCCAGCAAATGAAACAGCGGTTTCTTTTTCTACAACTGGCGCATTACCAACAGGCATTACTGCCAACGCACCGTATTATGTATATAACCGCACCGGTACTACTTACAATCTATCTACCACCTCTGGCGTAGCGCAGACAGCTACGATTACCCAAGGGGCTACGGTTACGGGAACAATTGATGACGGCGCTGGTCTTGCGGGCACAGTATTGACTGTAACGGCTGTAACTGGCGGCACTATAGGTGTTGGGCAAGTAATTTCAGGTACGGGTATAACGGGTGGGACAAATATTACGGCGCTTGGCACTGGCACGGGTGGTGTTGGAACCTATACAGTTAATACTTCTCAGCTTACGGCATCTACTACCATAACTGCCGTGGCTACACCGGGCATAATTACTGTTGCAAGTGCTCCAACAAACGGACTACAAGTTATATTGTCAACAACTGGCGCGTTACCTACAGGATTAACTTCTGGTACGGCCTATTATGTAGTTAACCGCACAAGTACTACGTTTCAAGTTTCACTTACTTCAGGTGGTGTAGGAATCAACACATCCGGATTTGCACAATCAGGGACGCACACAGCTACCGCATATACGGCTGTTAACACAAGCGGAATCCAGAGTGGTGTGCATACAGAGACCACTTCAAAACTGTATTTCAAATACAAATCACAGGATCGAATGTCTGTGGACTTGGCCGGAAATGCTATCTTGTTTGGCAATGTAACCGCATACGGAACCGTATAAGGAGTTTAAATAATGGCGATTCCCGGCCCCGGCACAGCTATATCAATGACCACGATTGCCACCGAATTTGGTGGCACGGTTCCCCATTCTCTTAATGAATACTATCGTGGTGGCGCACTTGTTCCAAACAGCCCCAATAACGCAGCAATCCCTACATCTGGTCAGATTGCTATGGGGAACTTTTATGGATCATCAAACCGCCCTACAATTGCCTTGAGCATTTCGTCTAATTCTTATAACTATGATGTGTACACAAATCGTGGACCAACATATGTTGCAGGATTTTCAGACATTACAGTTACAGTAAGCCCCGGAATCACGGTGGGTAGTACAACAACTCCAGCTTATGCTATGTTGGTGCCTTCCGCTTTTAGCCCCGGCGATACAGTCACTATTGTAAATAATGGCGTAATTCAAGGAATGGGCGGAACTGGTGGTAATGGCGGTTCGGCTCCCGGGGGTGGTGGTGTAGGAGGTGGTACTGGTGGAAGTGCAATTTTTGTAAACCGTCCAACGGTAATAACAAACAACGGTACTGTAGCTTCTGGCGGCGGTGGTGGCGGCGGTGGTGGTAGCCGTACAACAAGTACGCCGACTGGTCCAAAAACTCCTCCATCTATAACTAATTTTGGTGGTGGGGGTGGCGGCGGCGGCGCTGGATTTAACGGCGGAGTTGGAGGGACTGGAGGATCGGGGGCTAACGGCGCTGGAACTCCCGGTAGTACTGGCACATCTCCGGCAGGTGGAGCAGGTGGACCATCTAGCGCAGGAGCGGGTGGAGCGGGTGGCGGTCGAGGTGCTGTCGGTACAGCAGGCACCCCATCTAGCACAGGCGCAGGAGCTGGTGGTGCAACTGGAAATTACATAGTTGGAAATCCATTCGTTACTTGGCCGGTTAATGGGACAAGACAGGGTAACGTAGCTTAATAGGAGTTTAGATGAACACGCTATATATAAAAATTCATTCGTATGAAGAAGCATCTGGGTCTTTATTGGTTTCTTTTGCGTCGGATACTACGGCATCGCAGAACCCAGATGATTATCAATCATACGCTTTTCAGCCTCTGCATATGTGGCCGGACGTAGTAGACCTTGAGGAAATAAAGAAGCGCATTGCTGTTGCGGGCATGTATCACGCCGGACAACAGGCAAGAGACGAGGCGTTCAATGCGGACCCAACAAGAGTCGCTCAGGTAAAAAATCTAGTCGGGCAGTTACGCTCTTACGCTGTTGCGGATTTGGTACCACAGCCCAGTCAACCTGATGTTGATTCTATAGAAGAGGTTTAATATGCAAGGTTCCGTGCATCGGTCTTTTGGATTAACGGCAGTCATAACGGAGTTTGATAAAGGCGGTGTTGTTACTGTTGATCCACTTGTGGACAACATATATTCCGTCGGCCCAAATTTCGGCTACATTTTTATGCACCTAAAAGGTACGGATGTACTGATTAACACGGTAACCGGTGAAGAGATTGTGCGCCGTCCGGGCGATAATTCAATTACAAATCCAATGCCTGTTGGGGAATGGAGATCAACTTCTCCAGAGGATATTAATGTTGTTTGCTATAGCCCATTTAATAACGCAGATAAAGTCCCGCTTAACACTCGACTTGAGCCTGTTGTTTTACTGTCTGGATACAGCAAAAACATGCCAAACTTGACGCAATTTTTTCTTGCAGCTGGCGATATAAAAATTAACGACAAAGTAATTAGTGGTCCGAAGCAAGTTCATATGAAAACAGGAGACGTTACTATGAACGCGGTCACGGACATTTATGGCTTTATTGTTAAATGAAATACGCGCAAAAGCTACAGCTAGAGATACCAGAGGCGGTGTATAAATTACCCCGGGATACTCGAGTTGTTGCAAAAGATGGAACAGAAGAAGCTGGCGAAATATTTCGGCATTACGTAAAGCGTAGCGACACCCCATTAATATTAAATTTATTCCCTGAAAAAATAGCAGCGTCTGTAATTGGGGTAACAGTATCAAACATTAGCGCTGTTGATGTGCATGCGCATACTCGTGAAGAATGCGTAGTAAATTTATATTTACAAGCTTCAGGGGCTAAAACTGTTTTTTACGAGGGTGATGTTGTCCCTGTAATTACCTACTCAGGCGGGTACTTTACTCCCGATATTGCGCAGCTAACTGATGTTGAAAGCTTCAAAGCTGCGTCAGGAGACGTATGGGTTTTAAATAGTAGGCAACCACATAGCGTTGTAGTGGAAGAAAGTTTTGAAGATAGATGGGCGGTACAGGTATATTTATCCACTCCTTTCCACGAGGTAGTAGCTTTGTTATGCGGCCCTTAGTGCATTTAAAAAACATTGTTCCATTAGAATTTTGCCATTTCTTTACGCATGTACTTATGCGGCATAGTGATTTTAAGAATCTGGGGGACGAACAAGTTCCTCATGCCTTAACTACCATGCATCATGAGTATATGTTTGAGACGTTGCACGAGCGCCTGTGGCCGACAATTGAAGAGATAGTTGGAGAGCCACTTATCCCAACATATGCGTATGCGCGTTTGTATAGTAATGGAGATGCGCTTGAGAAACATACAGATCGTGTTGCCTGCGAAGTTAGCATAACAATACAACTTGGACGATCTCACCACTACGCTTGGCCTATCTATATGGGTGAGCAGCGGTTTGATCTGGCAGAGGGCGATGGCCTTATATATCCCGGATGTGATATAGAGCATTGGCGAGATAAGTGCGATGGACCTAATGGATATTATGCAGGGCAATTATTTTTGCATTTTGTGCGGAAGAATGGACCATTTGCTTCTGAGGTTGGCGATAGCACATTGCGCAATACGTACTCGTACGGTAAAGATCGCACTGCTCTTATGGAGTCAAAGTGAAAGAGATCAGTCTAGACGGAGAAAAAACAATCCGCGTATATGACGGGTTGTTCCCACTCGGGTTCAGGTCTGCCGCGTACGAGTTTGCTTTGGCGTCTAACTTTACTATCGGTTGGAATGATGGGGTATCCGACGCACAGCTTAAGCATAAATATTTACATTCTGTTTTTTCGGCAGACGACGTAGAACGGCTTGGGATATTGCAATTTATTAACGGGTCTGAAGCGGCTAAAGAGCTTGATGGGTATAAGCTTTCAAAAGCAATACTTAATTTAACTTCCTCCTCGGATGTGCATTTTACTCACGTTCATGGTAAAGAAAAGATACTGCTGTACTACGTAAACTTAGTTTGGGAAGACGGGTGGCATGGTGAAACGTTGTTCTTCGATAGCGCATGTAAAGATATTGTATTTGCCAGCCCCTATACACCCGGCAGACTAACTGTGTTTCAAGGAGATACTCCTCACGCTATGCGCCCGCAATCTATTGTTGCGGATAAGTTTCGTTTCTCTTTGGCTTTATTTTTTGACAAATGTTGATTGTGCTGGATGATGTATTGGATGAAGAACATCTGGCAGCAGTGGTAGATTTTTTTTCCCGTAGCGACGAGGCAAGAGAAACAAAATGGGAAAAGGGTGGGTTGGATAAGCTGCTTGGAAATAATTCTCCGATGGCATTGCTCTTAACACGTGCATCTCAGTTCTTTGATTTGTCAGACATGATAGGCAGTGAATACTGGGCGAACTACGGAACACGGACTGATTGGCACGTAGATAAAGATGAAAAGCTGTATGAGACATCGGGCGATGTTAAATGCCCAATTTGCAGCATAGTGTATTACGCTGACATTGATGTAAGTGGCGGTAACTTTGTAACGGAGACTTTGTCTGTACGGCCAGTAACAAACAGGATGATTGTGTTCTCCCCCGGTTTGATACATGGAGTGGAACATTTTACGGGGAAACGTTTGTCAGTTGCAATTAACCCTTGGGCACATAAACCAACAACCTATTTATGATATATCCAATACAACCAAGATCCATACCCGGTAAAGATTACCTTGCTTTTTGGGAAGGATTTCTCACACCTGAAGACATCAACTTAATTCTTGCGCAACCGGAATGGCTAAATTTACAAGACGGATGTGTTGGTGGTAGTGGTGGGACAAGCGAAGTAAATGAGAGCGTTCGGGCAAATCAAGTGGCATGGATTGGTGCAAAGCCAGAGCTACAGCACATTTGGGCAAAACTTGCAGAGGCAGTGGCAGAAGTTAATAGCCGATTTTTCCATTTTGATTTGACTGGGTTCCATGAGCCTATGCAGCTTGGTTTGTATACTGAGCAGAAACAAGGGCACTACAATTGGCACACAGACGCCGCCCCAACAGATAGATCAGTTCCTCGAAAGTTATCTTTATCCATGTTGCTTTCTAACCCGTCCGACTTTGAAGGCGGTGAGTTTCAAGTAAAGACTAGTAACGATACAGCGCAAACGCTTGAAACGCTAAAAGGTAGAGCGTGGTTCTTCCCATCCTACACTTTGCATCGAGTGGCCCCAGTAACAAAAGGCGTACGTCGTTCATTAGTACTTTGGGTTGGCGGTCCTGCATTTCGTTAATGGATAAATAAATTGAACCTTGCTACTCATCTATTAAAGATAACCCCGCAAAATCAAACTGTAGTTGCGTGTATTTCGTACGTCTCATTACTTTTTGGTTTGTGGATGGTTATGACTGGTAGTCTGTCTGCTTGGTGGTTGTTGGCTACGTTTATTGTTTATATGGCTATGCAGCTATCGGTAACAGTTGGATGTCATCGTCTATTTACTCATCGTACTTTTGAGTGTCACAAAGCATGGCACTGGATATTTTCTGTATGCGCAACACTTTCGTGCCAAGCAAGCGCAGTGTCATGGGTCCATGTTCACTACATCCATCACAAATATTCAGATACGGATCAAGACCCACATATAACCCATTGGTCGTTTTTGTTTTTTAAAAGGTATATAGGGTTGTCATGCAATTACTCAAAAGTTGTGGTGAATCTTGCAAAAGATCCGGTACATAAATTTCTTCATGAATACGCAATGCTTTTTATTTTAAGCGTTGCTTGTGTGTTGGCTTTAATCAATCCGTTGCTATTGCTGTTTGGTTTGATTGCGCCTATGGGCTATTATTTTATAACGTGTGGGCTGCATCAAATATTTAGCCATAGAAGTAAAGAGCCAAGAAATTTACCGTGGATGGAGTTGGCATTTCCTATGGGTGAGTGGGTGCATGCAGATCACCATGTAGACTCAAGCCGTTGGGATTTTGGTACGTATGACATTGGCTCATACTTGATTCGATGGATTAAAAAGTGAGGTGGACCCGCTAACTCTACTTGCTGCTGCCAATGCTGCTGTCGCTGCGGTAAAGAAAGGCTGTCAACTTTACAAGGACATCAAGGGCGCGGCGGGCGAAGTCAAGGGTGTGCTGGATGACTTGAAGTCGCAGTTTGGGAAGATACAAAATCCCACAAATGCTCAGAAAATTCAGTACAACGAAGAAGTAGTGCGGGTTCAGGAGATAGCCAAGGCCGACCCGAACAATGTATTTCTTCAAATTGACAACGATCTGGGCGCTCTGATGGATGCGTATGACGAGATAGGTCAAATGTTCTTAGCGCAGGAGGCACAGGCGGCAAAGGTCTACACAGGCAAGGATTCAGTAGGTAAGCGGGCGTTAACCCGTGTCATTATCCGCTCAAGATTAGACGCTATGTTTACCGAACTGCGAGAGATAATGGTCTACAAAGCGCCGCCTGAGTTGGGTGATTTGTGGGGCAAATACGAGAAAATGTGGAAGCAGATAGTTATTGAGCAAGATGAAGCGCATAAGCGTGAGACGGCAAAGATACAGATAGAAGCTACAAGACAACGTAGGCGAGTAAAGAAAAGGAAGGAAGACGCAGTATGGGTTGGAGCAATCCTTTTCGTCGTAGCATGGTACGTCGCAGTGTTAGTTCTGATCCGGACGAGTCACACGTACCGTGGGAACTTCTCATCGCCGTGGTGGTCTTGTGTTTTGTGCTAATCATTGCACTTCCTGTGATGGGCATTATGTATGTGGATATGAACAATGTTATGTACAAAGCTGCGGAAGAAACGCGCAAGATGAAGGAACTACGCTTAAAAGTTTTACGTGAACTAAAAGGGGAAGAATAATGCTAGGACTAGACGCGCTGCTGGGTATCGGCGGCAAACTGATCGACAAACTGATTCCTGACCCAGAGCAGAAGGCCAAGGCGCAGTTGGAACTTGCCAAGATGGCACAGGATGGTGAACTTGCCAAGATGGCAAACGAGACCGACTTGTACAAGTCTGAGCAGAACAACCTGACTCAGCGCCAGCAAGCCGACATGGCAAGCGATAGCTGGCTGTCTAAGAACATTAGACCCTTAACCCTCGTTTACATTTTGATAGCGTATATGGCGTTAGCCCTTCTTGACGCTTCTGCTTTAGATATTGCTGACTCGTTCGTTGAACTGCTGGGTCAGTGGGGTATGCTGGTGATGTCGTTCTACTTTGGTGGCAGAACGCTTGAGAAAATTATTGATATGCGGACAAAGAAATGAAAGAGAACTTTGACGATGCCTTGAAGGCCATCCTGAAACACGAAGGCGGCTACGTAAATCATCCGTCCGATCCCGGCGGCATGACTAACCTTGGCGTGACTAAGAAAGTCTGGGAAGAGTGGGTAGGTAAGGTGGTAGATGAGGCGGCAATGCGCGCTCTGACACCCGAAGTGGTAGGCCCCATGTACAAGAAGAAGTACTGGGATGCTGTGAGAGCCGACGAGATGCCGGATGGTCTGGACTACCTGATGTT
>Ga0181356_1001520_pt1 | contig 10022 bp, 6 predicted proteins | sample Fa13VDMM110SN_FD_130104 | JGI IMG/M metagenome (GOLD analysis project Ga0181356, IMG submission 130104) | Freshwater viral communities from Lake Michigan, USA - Fa13.VD.MM110.S.N | ecosystem: Environmental > Aquatic > Freshwater > Lake | place: USA: Michigan | collected 2013-09-24 | reverse complement strand
TATTCAGAATCATTCATAGTTATTAAAGTATCACCAACAGCAATTGTTTTACTATTGGAAATATCAGATAACACATCAGTAAAAGTTAAAGAGTTTAGTTTATATCTTAATCGATTTATTGTAACTACTGTACCGCTAGTAAGAGTTTGGTTTACAGTCTCTTCAATAATGTTTAAAACATCGAAAGATCCACGATAACGATTTACAGGTATTTCTAGTTCAACTACATTATCGTCTTCGAAATAATCAAAAGAATTATCATTTAATTCTTTTTTTAAGGTGGTTAAGTCGATATCACTTTGGCCTTTGTAGTTTGCATCAAAATAGTCGTTTGCTGAGTCATCGGCTGAATTAAGTATAATTCTCTTTACTGAAAAACGATCGATATCATTTGTTAATAGAGCAGATACGTCTAGGCTTACATAGAGTAATGGATTTAGGAAAGATTCAAAAAACCAGTTATTTTTTACTTTGAAGCTAGTAGGTATTGTGATATTTGTATTACTAAAGGATTCAAGTTCATTAATTAATTGAGAAGTCCTTTTTAGTTCAAACTTTCTAACATCACCATTTGCTGATTTTAAACCAATAACATTGTTATTTACAGAGAGTAAAGTGTTTAAGTTTGTGTTTATTTCATCAACTTTACCCTTTAAGTAGCCAAAAGAAGGCACGCTTATGTTAACAGTAGTACCGTCTTCTTTTTTTTGATCGATTGAAACGTTTTCTGATTGTGATTCTAGTACGTCTCTCAAACTAAAAAGAAAGGAGTTCATGTTTCCAATATCAACAACTAACCTTTTTAATACGTCAGATATTGTGTGTTTATTTTCAGCCATCTGTTTTTATCTTATTTTATCTATTTTAAAACTTAATGTGTTTAGGTCTAAGCACATGATATCAAAAATTGGTGTGTTTCCTGAAGGTGTAAAATCAAGGTCATTAAAAATTGCGATCTGTACTCCATATTCTCCAAAGCCTAGTAAATTTAATTTATCTGTGTATAATTTAACGTCAAAGGCTGTTGGAATTAGCTGATCTTCAAAAACTAATCGTAATACTTGACCGTTCAACCAATTAATGGAAGAATCATCTATATAAATTGAAAGGTCTTTAATTAATGTTATTGGAATTGCATTATTTGAGTGAGAAATATAGTTTGTAAACTTGGTTAATTTAATTACATTTGAGGTAAATAAATTACGAATAGAATCAGGTATTAAGTTATATGATTGGTTTACATTGTTTATAGAAAGTCTACTCATGACTCTTCTGTCTACACCGATACCGTCTCCTCCCCTAACTGCATTTATATCATATGAAATAACAACATTCGCTTCTCCATTAATTATTGAATCAATTTTAGTGTTAGTATTAGTTATCATTTTAACTAATTCACCAGTTTTACTAAATATTGCTTGATTCTCAGTCAGCGAAGTCTCTAGTGTTTTAACTCTAACCCCTAGTTCAGTACTATCTTCAGTATTTAAAAGAAGACCCTTTAAAGATTCTATGTCTTGTGAAAGTTGCTGTATTTTTAAAAGCTGGTCATTATATTTGACTTGTAAGTTTTTAAACTCAGTTAAAACGTCAGTAAATAATTCTAGTGAAAAGGTTGAATAATCATTTATTGATTTCTCAGTTTTAGTGTCTTCGATTGAAGTGTCAAGTTTTAAGTTAACTTTAAATGAAAATGAGTTTCCATTCACTTTATTTAATGGGTCTGGCTTGTACTTAGAAATTACTGGTATTTTAAACTCTAAACCGTCTTGTTGAATCCTATCTAGAAAAAGTACACCATATAGATTGGTTTTAAAATCAATAGGTGATCCGTTTGAATCTAAGTTGTTTGGATCGTATGTATCATAATAAACCAACACAGCATTAAATTCAAAGTCTCTATTTGCAACATAGTCATTGAATTGAGAAAATACTTTTATTTGGGAATTTTCAGATGCTAGTTTATAGTTAGCTAGATCAAAGTCGATCGAGACACCATCTAGTGTATTTCTAACATACTCAGCGTTTATTAAACCTTTCTGTTTTGTTATAAACTGATCGGTAGCAACATCAAAGTTACCTGTACTGTTGTAATTATCAGTATAGTATGAATTATTAACGGTTTGATTAAACCAGTTTCCAGTAACATAAGCATCGCCAATATTGTTTTTTATTTGAGTAAGAACACTTTGATCGTCGAGATCATAAAAGGCTTTAAGTGATAGACCAAATGGGTGAGTTTCATTATATTTACGACCTACTAGATATTCTATATTAATAGGATCAGCACCTATATTAGCAACTGTCATGTTTGGAAAGTAGTTAGCATCAGAAACTGACTTAAATAGAACATATGGAGTTGTTCCAACATTAGTTGGAACGTGGATGTAAACTTCAGTATATGAATTTTGATTTGATTTCAATGAGTTTACTACATCAATATCGCCTACATATTTTACTACTCGATTATATGTTGAATTAACTTCAGTCTTTTCAACAAATCTTTTTTCAGTACCAAGCAGGTTTATGTTCTTCTCTAATGAGTTTGCGTCTTGGTATCGAATTGCACCTATTTCCTTTAGCCATTTGAAGAAGACTCTTTCAGAAACTGTTAATTTTTCATTCTTCTTGTATTGAGTCCTATTTAAAAGTAATGATTCAAAGTTTAAAGCATAATTTTGAAAGCTTTCTGCAATGTTAATATTATTGTCTGGATTTAAACCTTCAGATAAAGGAGTCTCACCAGGAGCCACAAACTGTATTTTATTGTCAGTAAGTAGAGTATCAGGTTCGCCTATTTCAGGAATCCTTAATAGAGCAAACTTAGAAAATCTAACTGCATTTTCACTATTACTTAGAGTAATGTTTATGTCTTCTAATGCGCTTTGAAAGCTGTAAAAAATACCCTTCTTATCTTGTATCGGCTTTATTAAAGGAGCTACTGCCATTTATTTTAAAAATTTTTTATTAGAACAATTCCATTCCAACTAGGCTAGTAACAATTAAGCGGTCGTTTGACGTTTGGTCAATTATGTAAAGCAAAGATGCGTTATTTCTATATTGTACAATTTGAGTGTTACTAGGTAAAGAACTTACTGGATTTACTCCTACTGAACTTGTTGAGTCGTGTAATAAAATTGTAGAAGCTGGTCCTACGTTTAAATTGAAGCCTCCGCTAATATAAACTGGAATGGCTGCTAATGTGACTGCTGTAATAATTGAGGTTGAAGTAATTCCTTCAATTACGTCAACTATGTAAATAGTAAAGCTTGAGTTTGGCGCTGGCGGATTGGCAGCATCGAAATCAATGTATACAGCTAAGTTAGTTATTCCTGCAACAATTGCGCTGATTCCATCATATAACGGATTAAGAGTAGGAGCAGATGTAGCTTTAAGAGTAACAAATATATTTTTTCTAGAAGTACTTGTAAGTGTGAGTCTAGCAGAGCCATCGGTTGAACTAGTTTTAATTAAGTCTAGAGTTACTGATTCTTTAGATTCAATAAATTGGCTGTTTAGTTGTAGACTCGCATTAAATACTGCTTCGCCGTCTGAAGTTAATGATGTGTTTACTGTGATGTCATTTACGGTAAAAATATCAGTGTCGATTGAAAGATTAGCATCAATTCTATCAATTGTAAATACCGATTCGTTACTAACGTTTTTCTCTATTTTTGAAATTACTTGTACTGGTGCGTTTGTTTGAAAAATAAAACCATTACCCTGTGCAATCACAGTGCCTGCTTTAACATAATTTATTGGACTGTCAGTCCCTATTGAGATTGTATTTAAGTCAATCTCTAGAACATTGATTAAGTCCTCTATCTTATCTTTAAGAAGAAGATCATTTGTATTACTTATGCTTGCGATATCAGTAACAAAATCACTTAAAAGTATTTCTTGAATTGGGATAGAAACTGGTGTAAAAGCCATTGTTTTTTATTATTTTTAGTTATTTATTAAATTTTAATTTAGTTATTTATTAACTTGTTTTTCCTAAGATTTAACCTAGTTTCAGTATTAATCATATAATTGGTTTTATCTAGAACCCTTATTATATTTTTTACTGAGTTTTTGTAAATTGTTTTGTTTGAATCAATAACATCTACTGATAAAGTGTAGGTTCCTATATCTTTAAACTTCCAAACAAAGAATGGAACTGATCTTACTTTTATTATTGTTTTATTATTTGGCTCATCTCGTAAAGTCCAAATAAACTCGTTTTTACCATCAATGTTGTTTATAACAAAAAAGACTATTCCGTTTTCAGGAAGCACAAATGAATCTTTAAATATCTTTATACTAGTAAGGTTAAACGCATTCTGGTCGATTGCAGTAGGTAAGTGGCCTTTTTGTAAATCATTTTCAAACTTCCAATACTTCTCTTCTACCCAAAATTGAGGATCCTGCACATTTCCATTCAAAACATCACTTGTTTTGGCTAGAAGAAATAGTGTCTCTATATCAAATACTGGAGATATTGACTTTAAAAAGTCTATTGTTCGAGTTGAGTGTACTTTTTTAGGTAAGAAAAATGTGTAGTTATCTAGACCAGCATTAAATTTACTAGGACTGCCTGCACTTGGGGAAGGACTGAGTCCAGGACTACCTGCACCTGGCGAAAATAATATATGATACATTTCCCTACTTAAATACTTTGCACTTGCATGAATAGCAGTCTTAACTGCAGTATAGTCAAAAAGTCTAACTCCTGGATGATCGCTATCTGTGAGTATTTGAGCAAGTTCAGTTAGTGTAGAATAATTAGGAATCGTATATTCTGAAAATAAAGAAAATTTAATTATCTTTCCTGGTGCAGGTTTAGAAATTATAAAGCCTGCATTAAAGTCTTCTAGATAGACTAGATCACTTAATCTCATCCAATATAGACTCTTAAGTTGCATATCTCTCAAGTCTTTAATTTTGATAGGAATATCGCCTTCACCTAGTCCCCAATATCTTTTATTAGGATTGCTTTGTAATGGATCGGTATATGCAACATACGAATTAGTATCTTCATCATAAATATCAACATCATATAGATTTTGACCCATACCATACCTATTTTTATAGAAAGAGTTCCAGTCGAGTAGGTTTTTGTAGATATTTACTTGAGTAGATATTTCTTCAAAATCTAAAACGTTTACTCTAGGAAAATAGAGAGGATTTGCACCAAAGTCTTGCAGCTGAATATTTGACAGGTTGCTAATTCTATAATCGAATTTATCTTCTAGTCTAGTAAAACCTACTATCTCAGGAGTAAGTGTCTCAGAGACCATAATTAACTTTGAAAATACACTGATATTTCCGCAAAAATCGTATAGTTCGATAGTTATTCGATATTCGCCGTTTGAGGGTAAAAAATGAGGAAGTGTATGTAAGTCAACGACTTTACCTCGATATTCAAAATTATATGGATTAGGCGCATTTTTTGTGATCTTCCAATTAATTTCATAAAAGTTTCTATAATCGATGTTTTCAAGGGTCCAGTACGGATCAACACCTGCATAAGTTGAACTAAGATCGCTTAACTTAACTCCCCTAAGATCAAAAACAGTGAACTTAGCTAGCCCTAAAGATAGTACAATGGGTGCACCTATTTTTTTCTCAGGATCATCGCCATACTCCCAACTTAATCTATGGTTAAGGTCAGGGTAGCGCTGATCTCTAATTTCAGTATAGAAGCTTTTTATGTAATCAGATATACCTGGAATCTGGTCTCTGGTCCATCTTTGAGAATTTTCATATGGGTCTTGACTAGAATCATTTAGTCTTACTACTCCAAAGTCTATACCCGACTCCAGTTTCTTTCTATACAAAGGAGAAAGGTCCCTAATAAGTAGGTTTGAGCTCTTTATATCGGGATACATTAAAACTTCAACTGACTCATTAAGAGAGTAATCATAAATTATGGTGGAATCTGTCCAATAGTTAATAGTTATCTTTTGAAAATATAGAAATTCACCAATTATATCTTTTATTTTAACATTTATAGGTAAAAATTCATTTTTTAGCTTCTTATTTAACGCATTAAGCTTGTAGAATACTTCGTTTACTGTAAAGTTAGTCGTCTCTTCAGTTAGAGGTATCCCATCATCATCGTATTCACCAGTCTCTCTAGTGAATTCATAAACTAGTGCTAAAAATTCAGTCTTTTTGAACTGTCGACCTGCTATTATTGAGCTATTTAAGTCAACTAGGTCTAGTGTATCTATTTTTCCATCATCTAAGTAGTCAGTGATGTCGACCAGGTTCAAAGTATTAAAATAAGAGGAGTTAGTATTGACATTTTGCCAGTATTCCTTCACTTTAAGTACGTCTTTATAGCCTAAAATGTTAACAAAGTTGATTAGTCCTTTGTATGTACCAATATAGGGATAAATTTCTTCACGATTTACTAAAAGTTCCTTGCGAATTTGATTTAATGACTCTAAATTTGGATTTGCTTCCTTAATATCGTAATCTTTAAGGATATTTGCGTCCTCTCTTAAAAATTTTATTCCAAAGTTTTGCAACCACACATTAAAACGCTCTTCTTCATCCTCGCCTTCACCATAGAAGCCTATTTTTGCAATTAGTGTGCTATTATAGTGAATTAATAGCGTTCTTTCATAAACCTGCTCATTACTTGGGTTAAATGCAATATTTACTTGCATTGGAAATCTATAATCTAACGGTAAATTTGAATTAGTGTTGAAATCTGAATGAGAAATTGTTTTATATTGAATTGTTGATATAAAATTTTCATTTAAGGTGATATCTTCAACTACATCATATAAAAACAGCTCTGTTTTGTTTATATCTTCCTCCCAACTAAATTTAAAAAAAGAATTAGCAGCTATTGTTGGAAACTTATAGTTATTACCTACTTTTTCAAGTAAAAATAGGTTTTGATTATCAAAAACACTTATTGATACCTGTGTAAAGTAAATAGTTCCAACCCAAGCTGATAGATCGCTATCAAACTCTAAGTTAAGGTTGTTTCCAAGCTTATCAAAAAACTGTAAGTTTTGAACATTCATTTTAATTCTATTTTATCTAGATTATTTATCCAGTAATACGAGTTATATGCTGTATACTGAATTTTCGCCATTCATGTTTAGTGATATAAATTCTAAAGTATCTTCAGGATCAAGACCTGTCTTCTTATGAATCTTTTTCCATTCTTTAGCGTATCCGTTTTTACATACCTGTGTAAAATATGAAAAAGCATTAGGTATAGCACTTCGAGTCTCGTCAAAGCTCTTCCAATACTTTAAACAGTCAATAATTGCAGATTGAATACAGTCTTCTCTATCACGATAATCCCTGAAATAGAGTCTATCTACTGCTCTATTCGCTAGACTAATAAAACAGTTTATTGAATATTTTGAGAGCTCTCCAGTTTTCTTACACTCAATAATGTCTTGAGTAAACTCTTTGTTGTTAATGTAGTGTACGTCACCTTTCTTTTTTCTAGCCATTTTCTTTTTAAATTATTTTGATGACTGATATATCTTAACTACGCCTAGGTAAGAGTCTATCATGTCAATTATTGGTGAAGTTATTTTATCACCCTTTATTATCCACTTTTGTGAATTAACTGCTTTAAATAAATCAGAATCTTTTACAGACTCAAGTATTGGATCCACTTTAAATTTTTCAAATATGTCTAGCTTTCCAGCGTTACCCTTAGCGCCTATTGCGTTTTTAAGTTCACTAGGACTAAACACAAAGAGCCTTTCATGTTGATTATTCAACACTTCTTCAATCAATTTTATTTTTAGTATACCTGTAGATTGTGAGATATCAACCAGAGAATTTCCTTTTGATCCATACGAAATTCCTTCTATTGCACAGATTATATTATCATCGTCTGTTTTTTCTAAGATTTCCTTAATTATAAGATCTATTAGCTCTTGATAATTAATTAATTTGGTTCTTTCAGTCAGATGATATTCTGCTTCAGTTTTTCTTTTACTGCTAGTGTAAGATATTGATAGATTGGGATAGAGCTCTACTAAACAATCTAGGTTTTCCCTCTCTTTTTTTGTGATTCTAGTGTTGACTATTGATATCCACTTAAATTCTTTAAAATCTTTCGATATACAGATTCCTGGATAAAGTATAGAGAAGTCAATACTGACTATAGTCATTCATCAATTGATGTTTTTAGATAAGTTCTTGTACTAAGTATTTTTGGAAAAGTTTTATACCTAAAATATATTTATTCAAAACCACTGAGCTTTTTTCCAGTATAATGGGATGGCGGGCGGGTATACACTAGTAGTACTATAATAGTAAATAGATACTATAGTCTTTATTTTAATAATTACTATATAGATACTTTAGTAGCTACTCGCGCACGGGGCCCCATCGATTTTTAATTTTACATAATTATTAGTACTATAACAATATGAGTGTACGACTAGGATATTGCTGTATTAATCTTTCTCTCAAGGACGAGGGAATAACAACAAATCGAGGAATGATAAAAAAAACTTGGCAAGAAAAAGGAATTGCCTACGCAAGTCAACTTGCCTTAGCCAACCTGCGTGATCTATTAAAGATACTGGAGTGGAATAAACAAAACGATATTCAGGTATATCGCATGTCGTCTGATCTCTTTCCTTGGATGAGTGAGTACCTAATCAGTGACCTACCTGATTTTTATGAGATAGCTACAGTGGCTGCAAAGGTTGGAAAATACGTAGATGAAAACAGCATGCGTATATCTTTTCATCCTGGTCAATTCGATGTCCTGGCCTCACCAACCGATAGCATTGTTGAAAAGACAATATATGATCTAGATCAGCACTCAAATATTATGAATCTCATAGGTCTTCCTAGAGATTATCGTTCTCCTATCAACATTCATATCGGTGGTTCATATGGTGACAAGGAATCTGCACTCGCTAGGTTTTGCGAAAACTTCTCTCGTCTTTCCCCCCACACGCAAGCGAGACTTGTTGTGGAAAACGATGATAAAGCATCGCAGTTTTCAGTCAAAGATCTCTATTATGGAGTCTATCGTGTAGTCGGCTGTCCTGTTACTTTTGATCACCTACATCACCGGTTTTGTACAGGGGATCTTACTGCAAACGAGGCAGCTCACCTAGCCGCTTCTACTTGGCAGGGTTTTACTCCTCTGCAACACTATTCAAGCTCAAAGGCTCTTTATGAAGATTCATCAGTCATCAATCGTTCACATTCTGATTATATCTATGAAAAGATTCCAAGCTATGGTCTAACTGTCGATATTGAAATCGAAGCCAAAGCTAAAGATCTATCCATTCTTCGCTATCGAGAAAGCACTGAGCTGCTCGATGCACCTATTCTATTTTCTTTTGAGGAAACTGAAAATCTAAATCTAGTATAAAAATAATATGTATAGCCAATCCGAACTAATAAAAGCAGTATTCTTTGATCTTGAAACTGCTGCAGAATATGAATCACTAGACTTGCTGCTTCTTGCAAACAAGAAGAAAGCTGAACTCTGGTCTAAGCGATGTGATTATTTACGATCACGTTTTGAAGAAAACAAATACTTAACTGACGAAGAGCTCTACATAGAAAAGGCTGCACTTACCCCTGAATTTGCTAGAATAGTCTGTGCTACTTTTGCAAGACTTAGTTGGACAGAAGAAGGACCCTCTTTGATAGTTAAGAGCTATTCTAGTGATTCGGAAATAGAAGTACTAGAAGGAATTCACAAAGTCTTTGAAAAGTTCTTTAACTTAAAGTTTGTCGGACATAACATTAAGAGATTTGACGTACCTATGATGTGTAAAAGACTCTTAATTAATGGTTATTCTTTACCTAAAGGCTTGCTAATTCACAACCTTAAACCTTGGGAGATGCCGTTTATTGATACATCTGAAGTTTGGAGTTTCGGTGCATGGCAAGAAGGATTTACTTCACTTGATCTATTAGCAACATCAATTGGCTTAGACTCTCCAAAAGAAGAAATTCAAGGGTCAGAAGTCAATTCTTACTTTTGGAAAGGTGAAATCGAAAAGATCACTAAGTATTGTGAACGTGAT
>Ga0181356_1001514_pt1 | contig 10049 bp, 5 predicted proteins | sample Fa13VDMM110SN_FD_130104 | JGI IMG/M metagenome (GOLD analysis project Ga0181356, IMG submission 130104) | Freshwater viral communities from Lake Michigan, USA - Fa13.VD.MM110.S.N | ecosystem: Environmental > Aquatic > Freshwater > Lake | place: USA: Michigan | collected 2013-09-24 | reverse complement strand
TATTGAAAACGCACTTTCCACAATTATGTCTGGAATTGGTTGGTTGACTGGTGGTCTTTCGACTGTATCTGGTATTTTAAATCAAGCAAGTTCATTAGCATCACAAATTTTTAGTTTTCTTGATTGTACTGGTCTTGCTTGTAAAACTCCAAGTGTATGGGCTGCCAATTTTGGACCAAGTGAAAAAGATGCAGACAAATGGCAAAAAATGGTTGATGATGTAAATGTATTTAAAGGCATAAGTAATGGATTGGGTGAGATTTCTGCAGAGTTGGAAACAACAAATCCAGGTTATGCTGAAGAACTTTTTGGAAAATTTGGTTCTCTTGTTGATAATGCAGTTTATTACTCATCACCTCTTTATGAAACAATCAACAAAGTATTAGGTTTTTCAACATCAATTACAATAGTATCACCAGGAACTGGATATAAAACTAGTGATAAGATTATTGTTAATGAAAATATTATTTTAACTCCATTAACTGTTGATGATAAAGGTGGTGTGATTTCTATTCCAAATTTAGATATTATTACAATTGAAAAAGATAATCTACCATCAATTATAATTGAAACACAAACAGGAAGTGGTCTTCAACTTCAACTCAATATAAAAACTTTTTATGAAACAACCACATTTGATGAGTGTGGAGAAAAAGTTAAAAACCCAACAACTCAAGAAGATATTCTTCCACTACCAGTTGGGTTAAAATACAAAAGATGTATTCCACCAATCGCAAGAATTGTTGGTGATGGTTTCGGGGCAAGGGCTACTCCAATTGTAGATAAGAATGGTTCAATAATTTCATTGTATGTTAATAGTGGTGGTTCTGGTTACACTAAAGCAACTGTTGTAATTGTAGACAACACAAAATACGGAACTGGAGCATATGCAAAAGCAATTATTAAAGACGGTTCTGTATCTTCAATTTATTTGACTGATTATGGTTCTGGATATTGTCCTGGAAATTATACAAATCTTCCTGGTATTACAACAAGCATAAATCTTACTTCAACGAAAAATGTAATTAATGAAGGTGATAGTTTTGGTATTAATTTGACTAGTAAAAATATACCAGATGACACATTAGTTAAATATGAAATTACAGGAATAAGCAATAAAGCAATCAATCAAAGTTTGACTGGAAACCTTACTATTGAAGATAATAAATCTTCCATTACCATCGATACAGTTAAAGATGCAATTGATACTTCTAAAGTATTGAAATTCTCATTACCAGAATATAATAAGTCGGTAGAAATTTTTATTAATAAATTAAACAAACCACAAACAGGAAAACAGCAATATTATTTGACTTCATCAAAATCTGTAATTACAGAAGGTCAATCTTTTGTTGTTAATTTGATAACACAAAATGTTGAAAATAATACAATAGTTCCATATACAATTACTGGTATAACAGATGGATTGTTGAAAAATCAATCATTAAGTGGTTCTTTTACTGTTTTGAACAATCAATCAAAAATCAATATCGATACAAATGAAGGGATACTTAAAGATAGTGAAATATTTAAACTATCTCTTAATAACAAATTGTCTTTAGTTTCGGTATTAATCAAACCAATAATTGATCCAAAGAAATCAGGAATAGGTAGTGATGTGACTGCTTGTGTTCAGGATATAGTTGTGACTGCTCCTGGATATGGATATACAACTGGTGATACAATTACAGATGGTAAGAATAATTATACTCCAATAGTAACTCCTGGTTCTGGTGCTATTATTGGTGTTCAACCATTAACAAATCCAATTTGTGGATTTGAGACGACACCAACATTAACTATAAATACCAGAACAGGAGTTGCTGCGAATGTTTTCCCAATCATGAGTTTTGTTCCATCATATAATACGGTAGAACAAGCAAATCAAGCAAATCAAGCAACAGCAATTTCTGGAATTGTAACATCGGTAATAGATTGCGTATGAGCGACCCACATGCTAGACAATATAACGGATTTAGAGTTGAATCTGGAACATCTACTCCAGAACTAGGTAAAATAGATTATGCCGTTACCACTGACAATAATCAAGGACTTATATTTTGTCAAAATGGAAATTTACTAATTAGAAATAAAGCATCTTCACTAGAATTGTGTGGGGAGAAGCTTACCGATGATAAGACCCCAGCAAAAACTATTGATGCGGCAAATGGGGATATTCACATTCGAGCAAAAAATGGAACGATTATTTTAGAAGCAGCAAATATTCGTTTAGTTGGTGTTGATGGTAAAGATGGTGAAATTACAATTCAAGCATCAAAAATTTGTAATATTGATGCCCCAACAGTATCAGGTCAAGGAACAAATATTTCTTTTGCTGGTGCTAATAAAACTCAAGTTGCTGGAACATCATTAGATTTGGCAACATCAACAAAAGCAGCTTGTGCCTCTGGTGTGGATACTGATAGTTCTTCTATAATGGGTCAAATATTAAAAGCAATCAAAGATTTTAAAGATTTCTTTGCATCTATTTGTTCCAAATAAACCAAAAGGATAATAATTATGGATTGCACTATTTCAAATGTTGGTGAAATGTTACAAGTAGGACAACTAGATATGTCCTTTTTAACTGCTAATAGAAAACTTCTTCCTGGAACAGCAGTTATAAATGGACCTTGTTTTATTGGTTTAACACCACAGGTTGGAGTTGCGAGGGCAACTTGTATGATTGGTCCCCCATTGCCTGGTGTTCTTCCTGTTTCTCTTGAAGTGACTGGAATTTCTAATTTTGCTGGTATTACAAATACCGCAGGAACTATAAACGATTTAGCACTATCAAATATTTTTGGATTTACTAGTAGAATTGGTGCTGAAATACAAGCAGCATTTAAATCTATTTTTGGACTCAAATCAAATGCTGCTGTCCAAATAACACAAGGACCAAAGGTCTGTCAGGCAGTTACTACAACACCATTAGTTCACGCACAAGCAGGAGTTTTTAACACTATTGTGGCTAAAACTGGTGTTATGACTGGTGTTAATATTGCAGGATGTGTTGGAAAAAAAAACTTTGATATTCCACATCCAACAAAAGAAGGATGGAGATTGAGACACGTTTGTATTGAAGGACCAACGGCAGATGTTTATGTAAGGGGAAGATTGAATAACTCAAATGTAATTGAATTACCAGAATATTGGAGAAGATTAGTAGACCCAGAAACAATTACTGTAAATTTAACTCCAGTTGGAACACATCAAGAATTGTATGTGGATAAGATTGAGTGGGGAACTAGAATTCTAATTAAAAACAATTGTGGTTCTGGTGTAAATTGCTATTATACTGTTTATGGTGAAAGAGCAGATACAGATAAAAATATTCCAGAGTATGAAGGAACTTATAATGACTATCCTGGTGATAACAGCCAATATACTTCTTCTGGTACAGCAGCAATAGTCCAATAAATATGTTTAATTACTATCAAGAAAGAGAATATAATTAATTATTATGGCTAATGAAAGAGATTATATTGCTGAAATACAACAGATTAATTCCACAGTCGCACAATATTTTTCGTCCATCGGGCAATCGCAAGATTATTATGAGAACCCATCAAATAATGTAAATGCTCTTCAAGGACAATTAGACGACAAAAGATTAGGTGTAGGGAATAGTGATACATCAATTACAGCAACCATTATTGCGGATCAACAAACAGAGTTAGACCGAAAACTCGCAGAAGTTGAGATGCTAAAAGATCAATTAACAATTATGGATGTTAAGATTGATCGTTTTGATGCTCTTATTCAAAATATTGATAAAGATATTATCCCACTTATTGATGAAATTAATGTTGCGATCACAGCAGTAAAAACTGCTTATGATGCTAGAATCACTGCGGGTTGTAAGAGTGATTTATATTGGGAGGAAATAGGCACAAAATCTTATGGATTTGGGGGTTTTTATTTTGAAGATACAATATATGAATGTAAGAAAAATCCAAATGTAAGAACGGATTATGGTTATTATGGAGCAAAGTATTATAGAAAACCACAAAATCAAGATTATGGTGCAAATATTGTTAAAGAATTTTTAGGCACTATTAGTATAGGAAGTACAAGTTTAGCAATAATAAGTAATGATGGTACATCCAATTTACAAGTTGGAGATACAATTACTGATAATGTAGATAATCCAACAGTATTTTCTTCTGCGAACTTACCTTCAATTGTTGGATTTGGAACCACAGCAATTGTAGGAACTTCTACACAATTTAGTGGTACAATTAGTGTTGGTTCTACTATTATTGCAAGTACTGGAATTGGAACTACTGGTAATGTTAATGTTGGAGATACAATAAGTCTTTCTGGTGTTTTAGCACTCAATACAACAGTTGCTGGAATTGGAACTACAACCACAACTCAAACTGTTTGGAACCCAAACTATGGTGGTGCTGGTGTTGGTTCAATGATAAGCACATCAGTATCTGTAAGTAGTTTAATTATAAGTGTCGCAGGAATTGGTAGTACCACAAATGGGTCATTTACAGTTGGTATTTTATCCACGTTCCCGTCAGTAATTTTGAGTGGTGGGTCTATAAAGGCAGCAACCAATACTAATTTTACGGATATAAGAACTACACAAATTGACGCAACTACATTTGATTATTCCAATAATCCTATAGACCCAGTGACTATTGGAATTATGGGAAATAATACACTTGGGTTGGGTCACAAATTAGTAAGAGTGAATAATGGAAGTCCAGTTGGTCCTTTCCAATGGAAAGAGGTAATGACTGCTGATTTTACAAACAAAACAGACGCACAATTAAATGAAAATGAAAGATATTTGAGAGAAACATACCCAGAACCTCTTTGTGGTGCAAGTTACGCAAGATACTATCCAGGTAACAATCTTTGGCCTATCAAAAATACTTTTACTTATGGAGATGGTGGATTTCCTGCATCATCCACATCACCTTCATACGCACAAGAAGGAGATGTAGTTACTGTTGGTTTTGGAGATACAACTCCATTTGGTATTGATTATGCGAATGTATCTTCTATAAATCCAAGTGCTGGTACTTGTAATCCACTCAATACTGCAATCACTACTGCGGAAACAAGTAGAGATGCGATTATTGCTAGAAACACTCCAAAGATTGATAGTTTAATCGCATCAGCAAGTGCTTTGAGAAGTATACGAGATAAGATGGAAGGACAGGCATTTGCTGTTCTACAAGGAAGAGTTTATGGTGATGTTGAGATCAATAAACTCAAAACAGAACTCGCAGCATTACAAGCAACTGACTTGAAGCAGTTTGAACCACAAACATATTATTTTAATCCTGATACTGGGAAAACATCTTCTTCTACTGTTGGTGTTGGAAGTATTTAAAAATGCTCTATAGAATGAAACCTATATATTATAAGAAAAAAAGTACCAGCAATAAGTAATGACGGACAGATTTCCACTTATAGCCAATCCAACATCTAAACAAATTGAGGAGTTGGCTTCTGGTGATAATTTAAATCTCCAAAATAGTGGTATTGTTGGGGCAACAACTATAACCGCAACTAAGTTCGTTGGAAGTTTAGAAGGAAATGCAGCAACTGCTGATAGATTAAATAATGCTGCAAATATAACTGCTGGAACAATTAGTTCTTCTAGATTATCTGGTTATTATGGAATTGATGTAAATAGTGCAAACACGCTGACAAATGCTGCAAATATAACTTCTGGTTTTATTAGCAGTGAAAGATTATCTGGAGATTATAATATTAATGTTTATGGATCATATTATGCTAGATTTTTGGAAGATGCTGGAAATATCACAAAGGGTACTATAAATCCAGCAAGATTAACTGGAACGTATAATATTAATGTTTCTTCTGCTACTACTGCATCCAACTTATCACCAGGAACTTATAACATTAATATTTTAGGAAATGCAGCAACTGCTACAAGTCTTTCTGGTGGTGTTATTGTTGGAACAAGTTTAAGCATTAGTGGAATTTCTACTCTTGCGTCTTCTGGTGGAATTACAACAACTGGTGGAGATTTGTATATTGGTGGAAATTTATATGCAAATAAAATAGCAACTATTGGTTATTCCACAATTACAAGTGCTTCAATTGGAGTTGCGACTGTAGGATTTTTAACGGCAACTAATATTAGAGTTTCTGGTTCTTCGACTGTAGGAGTTTTAACAGCATCTAGTATTTCAACACCAATCGCAAGAGTTGGAATTTTAACATTAACTACATTAGATGGTGTCAATACTGCTGGTATTACTTCTTTAACTTCTGACTACATTAAAGCAATAGGAATTACTTCTCTTAATTATATCAATACTGGAATCGCAAGTGTTGGAATAGCAACTATTGGGTTTGCTTCAATTACGAGGGCTTATATTGGTATTGCGACTATAAATGAAATTAATATTAGTACAGGTATAATTACTGCGACCACATTTAGTGGAAATCTTACTGGTACTGCTACTACTGCCAATAATCTTTCAAATGCAGCAAATATAACGACTGGTATTATTAGTACTGCTAGATTATCTGGAACTTATAATATTAGCATTACTGGTGATTCTCAAGCAACGACAGCAGTAAATGTTGTTGGTGGTATTGCCTCTGTAACTAATTTAAGAGCAACAGGAATTACAACTCTTGGTATTACTAGTGTAACTAATTTAAGAGCAACAGGAATTACAACTCTTGGTATTACTAGTGTAACTAATTTAAGAGCAACAGGAATTACAACTCTTGGTATTACTAGTGTAAGTCAATTGAATTCTGCTGGAATTGTTACTGCAACTTTCTTTTCTGGAAGTGGTATTAATTTAGTTGGTATTGTAACACAACTTACGGTAGGAACTGGTATTACTTTAACATCTTCCCAGTTACTTGGAAAAGGAACAGTTCAAGTTGGAATTAAAACTTCAATTGGAAAAACAATTTATGTTTCTTATTTGGGAAGTGATACAAATACTGGTTTGATAGAAAGTGATGCAAAGAGAACAATAAAAGCAGCCGCAGCACTTGCATTGCCTGGTGATACAATTAAAGTGTTTCCTGGAACTTTTGTTGAAGACAATCCTATTACATTAGCAGCAAATGTTTCTGTTCAAGGAACAGAACTTCGCAATTGTACCGTAACTCCGCAATATCCAAATTTAGATTTGTTCTATGTGAATAATGGTTGTCATATGACGAACCTAAATTTTAATGGTTCTCCAGCAACTAATAATGCAGCAGTTATATCATTTGTTCCATTATCTGGTGTTTCATCGAATAGATTCTTTGATGCGGCAAGAATGATTCGATTGAATCTTGATTTTATTGCAAATGAGGCAGTGGGATATGTCACAAGTTTTAATTACAGTGATCCTCCACCAATTTACAATAACCCCACATTTGAATCAAACTGTGTTTTAAATGTTAAGTCGGCTCTAAAAGCAGTTTGCTTTGATATTACAAGAGGTGGAAATTCTAAATGTGTTGGGACAGGCAAATCATACTATACAAACGCAGGAGTACTTCTTCCTATTCCTGGAGCAAATTTTAGTACTAGAGAAACAATAGATGCTCTAACGTATGCTGCTGGAATTGCAAGGTCTTGCATCAATAATGTTACTTATATAAACCCAGATGGTGGAAATTACCAAACGTATTATACACAGGTAAAAGATTTGAGTATGCAACCTGATGGTGCATACGGAAATGAAAGTTTAAGTGGTTGTGCGAATGTAGTATCAGCAATTTACTCTTGCGTTGGTGTTGTTACAACAATTATCAATCAAGGTTTAAGTGTTCTTGGTGTGGGAATTAATACTACATATCCTGGAAATTCAGGTCTTGGTACATCAGTCGAAAATGACCCATCATTCTCTCCAGGTGTTGGGAATATTGATAAGGGACCTTATATTCGTAACTGCACTAACTTTATTGCAAATAGTATTGGTCTCAAAGTTGATGGATTTACAGCAGAACCAGGAGACCAAACTGATATTGGTGTAACTGGTTCGATGAGTGTTGATAGTTATACTCAATACAATCAAGGTGGTATTGGAGTTTCAATTACAAATGGTGGATACGCACAATTAGTTTCTATCTTTACAATTTGTGATGATATTGCAATTTACACATCATCTGGTGGGCAATGTGACATTACAAACTCCAACTCATCCTTTGGTAACTATGGACTTTATGCAGTTGGTGTTGGAGATAATACAACAAAATCCATTTATCGTTATACTGGAACTGCAACAACAGAAGCAACAGTAAGATCAAATGTAATTACAATTTCTGGTGTTGGAACCAATCGTCCTTATGACGGTCAATCTTGCTACTTTGGAACTTTGTATTATAATATTAATGAAATTCAAGTAGATGGTGGTGGTTCTGGATATACGGGTCAACCAACTGTTACAATTAGTAATCCAACTGGACCAAATGGAATTGCAGCACAAGCATCAGCAACAGTTGTAAATGGTTCAGTCACTGCAATTAATCTTTTAAATTCTGGTTCTCAATATCTAAATGCTGGGGTAACAGTCGAAATTGCACCACCAGTATCTGGAACTCAAGCAACAGCATCTATTTCTAATTATCAACCAATTTATTATAAGGTTTCTTCTGCGACTTTACCATTTGCTGGCATTTCTACGGTCACATTTTTACAGACACTAAATAATACAGTTAGTGCTGGAACAACTGTCTATTTTGCAAGGGGAAGTTTACAACTCGCATCTACAATTTCATTCGAACACGTTGGTGCTGGTACAAACATCTTTACAGCAAAACCTGCCCTTGGTGGTGTTGTAATCCCTGAAAATAAAGTAATTCAAATTAACGGTGGAACTGTAACTTATACAAGTACAGACCAATCAGGTAATTTTAATATCGGTGATGGTGTTGTGATTAACCAATCAACAGGTCAAATATCAGGTAGAGATTTTACAAAAGCACTATTCACTACTATGACACCATTCATTCTTGCACTATCAGATTAAGGAGGATTATTAGAAATGGCAATTGCGGCAGCAGCAGTAAATAATTTTAAAACATATACCAAAGTTGTTGGGTTGACGACTGATCTTGTTTACACAGCACCCGCAGGATATGTTGGAGTATTTCTATTAGCTCAGTGTGCTAATATTAGTACTAGTACTCAATCGATTAGTTGGTATCACAACCGTGTAAGTTCTGGTTCAACTGTAACCACAGAAATTATAAAAGATTTTTCAATCCCAGCAAACGACACAGCAAATCTATTGCCTGGTAAATTGGTATTGGAAACTGGTGATTTTATTACAATCAGTGGAAGTGCAAGTACAACTCCAGCAAAACTTAAGTTTATTACAAGTGTTCTTGAAACCTCAAATCAATAATAGATAAATGGCAACTCCAGGATTTCTCAGCAAAAGAGTTAAAAGGAAATCTCAAACTGGTCTTACGACAGACCGTTATGAATTTTTGGGATTAGATCAAGCAGAACCAGATTTGGGAGATCCATTAGTTGGTCTTTCTTCTATTGGTGCAAATCCTGCTCCAATTGGTGGAAGTAAATATGTTTTAATTGCTGCTGGTGGAAATACTGGAAAAAGATATTGGGTTGATACTTCAACTCTCAGTAGCACTGGACTAATTCCTGGTTCTTTTACTGTATTTAATAATAGTATTCAAGTCGGTGCTGCAAATAGTTTTAATAAGTTTAATTTTGTTGGTAGTGGAGTAACTGTTGATCCAGTTAGTTCTGATCCAAACTTACAAACTGGTATCGCAACAGTTAGAATTACCGTAACAGATTTAGTTGGACCTGGAAATGTAAATTCAATACCGTATAAGGCAAGTAATGGACTTTTAGCAGGAGCAACTGATTTTGTATATTCAAGTACAAATACAAATGTTGGTATAGGTTCTACACAACCAACAGTAAAACTTGATGTTGTTGGTGATATGAAAGTATTAGGTATTGTAACTGCTTCTAGTTTTGTAGGAAATCTTACTGGAACAGCAACAACTGCAACTACTGCTCTTGGGTTTTCTACATCTGTTAATATTAATACTACTGGTATTATAAC
>Ga0181356_1001512_pt1 | contig 10064 bp, 10 predicted proteins | sample Fa13VDMM110SN_FD_130104 | JGI IMG/M metagenome (GOLD analysis project Ga0181356, IMG submission 130104) | Freshwater viral communities from Lake Michigan, USA - Fa13.VD.MM110.S.N | ecosystem: Environmental > Aquatic > Freshwater > Lake | place: USA: Michigan | collected 2013-09-24 | reverse complement strand
TTAAGAGCTTTTAGATTTTTTAAGTGTTTTAGTAGGTTTAGAAGAAGCCTTTGCAGGCTTCTTCTTTTTTATAGGTTTCGGCATTGAACGCTGAAAAACCTCTGGAACAATCATTAAACAGTTGACCCTTTAGGTTTGATAGTCGTTACAACCTGTAACAGAGGATTTTTTACTTCTGTTACTACAACTGGTGCACCATCTCTATAAAACTTTTTAGTAGCGGCATCTACTTTAGGATCATAGATTTCACGTGCGCCGTATCTATTGTCTCCAATAGGATTACTAGCGCCAGCTCTCATTTCAACGCCAGAGATAGATTTTGCCATTATTAAAAGTTATCCTTTAACTCGCCAATAACTTTACCACCCATGCCGCCAGTGATGTTTTCTTTACTAACAGTGACTCTGCTACTTCCTACAGATATGCTTGCAGGGCCACCAATGCCGATACCACCAATAGGTTGATTGCTGATATCCATCATGACTGGGCCTTGGTTGATATAACCTTCAACAGGTTTCATACCAATACCAGGTCCAGGTGCTCCCGCTGCGCGAGTATCGCTAGAACCGGTAAAAGAAGTACGCGAAGTACCGCCCATAGCAGTTTTAGGAGCATCTTTTCCGTTTCTTACATATTTCATATCTTCAGCGATACCAGTAACTTCTTTACTAATCATAGCCATTTACTTATTCTCCTTTAATTTATTATGATATGAAGGCAATTATATTTTCTGTCATATTGCCTACATTAGAACCAAGAGAAGTAGAAGCAGTTACGTTTGCTCCACCAATTATTGCTACACCGCCCGCACCGTAGGTGAAGTAAGCGTTAGAAGTAATATTATTAAGAGCGCTAAAGCTTACAGCTACGTTTGCGTTAGCGTATATAGCTCTATCTGTGGCTCTAGCATCTGTGTATTCTACTTCAACTTGTTTAGTTGTTCCTGCTTGTGCTGATGTACCATGGTGAACAATACCTAGAGCACCGCTAGTAATTGTGCAGTGTCTTACAACTATTGGGCAAGAACCGATTCCTAGTTTTTGTACAGCTCCAGTAACAGCACTTGCGGTGCCTGTACCAGCTAAAGTTAAGTTTTCAAAAGTGATAATACCTGAAGAGGTATTAGCAATAGTGAAGTTACCATTGATTAAGATTTCGTCGTGGGAACCTTGACCTATAAAGCTGACATTATTAAGTACAGCATTTGTAAGCGGATCATAGGTACCAGGACCGATTGCGATAGTTGTATCACCTGCTGCTAGAATATAGGCAGGGATTTCTGCTAGAGTAGAGTAGTTGGCATATCCGCCAGTACCTACGTAGTATATATTTTTACTTGTCATTTTATAGTCTCCTTATGAGTGGTATGTAATTATTTAAACATATATAATATTATATGTCAAAATTTTATTTATTTGTTTTAGAGAGAGGCTTGCCAGCAGTACTAAGTGCAATTGCCACTGCTTGTCTGCGTTTTGCCTCTTTAGGCGTAACACCTAGTTTTTTTGCTAAAGTATTTACTGCTTTAGCGCGTGTTTTTCCAGGCTTATTCATTAACTCACTAATATTTTTAGATATAGCTTTTTGTGAACTACCTTTTTTTAATGGCACGTTGTTGTTCCTTCATCATTCTAGCTGAAGGAGGCATCATGTCATATTCATCGTCCACTTCAGGCATTTGATATATCATAGGTTCTGGCATATCTACACTTTCTGATTCTGTTGAGCCTTCTGCAGTGGAGGTAGTATTATTTAGCTTTGCGATAGCGTCTACGTGGCTTTGTACATAGCTATGATCTTCTACAAGATTCATCTCAGTAGCTATGCTCATGATCATATCTGCATAGTGCTGAGCCTTCATAATCATATCTTCATCTGCTGCATCCATAGATATAGCTTGTTTTTCAAGTTTGAATAGCAGATCGTGCAGCATTAAAGATTCTACTACTAAATGAATCATATCTGTTTTATTTAATATGTCTTTATATAGTGCAGTAGCTGATGGACACATATCAAAGTGTCTAGTAGTATACTCACCTATAGTAACTTCGGTGTCACTTTCTTCAGCATCTTCTGATTCCATCATATCTTCCATATCGTCAGACTCTTCACTATCTTCTACTTCAGTAGTAGTTATAATTGAATAGTCGCTGTATTTATAGAAGTCATAAAATCCGTCTATATACTCAGAAGCTAAAGTCATTTTACTCTGCATCCAAGCAGGAAACTGTTCTTCATCTTTTGTAAGCATTAATAGCTCTTGTGCTTGAGAAGATATTCTACGTAATTGAGTACGTATCATATAACCTTCATAGTCATATTCTTCACCAGGACCAGCTTTTGCTTTTAAGTTGTTATTAATTGACTTTTTCATTGTTTATCCTTTATAGCTATCTTACATGTAGCATACATTAAATATTTATAGAGAGCAAGATTAGTTATTTTTGTATTTTAATTAATGCTATATCTTAGGTGTAGGGTATTTTACAAATTGATTACTAGAGTCAAAAACAGTAACTTCTCCTGTTTTTAAGTTTAACTCAGTTTTTTCTATAGAGCTAACTATCTTACCACATTGTGATTTACAAAGTTTAAAACTACGCTCATAGCCTTGTAAGTACTGACGTAACTTAGCCCAATAGCTATAGTCTAGTATAGTATCTAAAGGAACTTCTAGCCCATTAAATAATTTTTCATACTCTGGAGGGTAGAAGAAACGTGACTCTGCTTGATCATAGTAGTGACCTCCTGTCCAACAACATCTAAAAACTAAGCCTTCAGGAGAGATGTACCACTTACCCCAATCGTCCCATACACAGTGTATTTTACGTTCAGCTTTATCATACTCTGTAGTCTTTTTAGAATGAACAAACTCACCTGATGTAGGAGCAAAAGTATCTCTTGATGTTTTAACTGTAGAGAAGGTAGTAAAGCCTGCTTTAATAGCCATCTGCCTAGCTTGTTCTACTTGATGTTTATTATGTTCAAATACTATGTATTTCCAGTGAACTTGTGGACGATTAGTAGCTATAACAGCACACGCATTTTCAAAAACTTTACTAAATTCTGTATTTATGCGATATAGGGGGTGAGTATCTTGTAGTCCGTCTAAATCAAAGTTTATTATATCAGTAGTATCTAGTATGTTACCGATCTCAGTCCAGTAATCTACATTGTGTATACCGCCATTAGTATGTATTAGAAGTCTTGTGCCATGCTCTTTAACATACTTAATTATTTGTCTAAACTGTTTATTCATAACAGAATCGCCAAAGTTACCGTTTATAACTAACCATTCTAAATTTCGTAGAAATTCAGGGTAAAATAACTTCTTAAACTGCTCTAAAGTTATGGTATGCTGCTTATCATTAAGATCAATTTTTAATGGCTTGTGTCTGTGACACGCAGGGCAAGCAGCATTACATCTAAAAGTAAGCTCAGTAGTAACTTGTCTATATTTTCTCATTAGGTTAGAGATGAAATAGTTATAGTTAGGCCAGCAGGTAAAGCCGCATCTGTAAACTGCACAGTATCGTTAGAAAAATTACCTTCCCAGTCTATCTGAGGAGCTTGATATATACCATCTACAGTAACACTTATAATATTAGAGTAATTGGTTACATTCTTACCTACAAAGTATACATTAGAAGAAGATGTAGACACATTAGTATTAGTAAAAGGCACAAGAAGCACTGCACCGCCAGTTAGCGCTGTTACATTATTTTGAACTGTATTAACATTAGCTACCATCTGAGCCATAGATGATGTTAAGTTACCCTGTACAGCATTAAGATTAGCAGTAAGGCGAGTGAAGGTAATAAAGTCATTTGATTGGGCTTGTGTATTATTAGTAGTTACGTTTGATTGTACTGAGTCTACGTTAGCTTTAATAGTATTTACTGAAGTGGTAAGCGTTGTAACGTTACCTTGTACTGAGTTTACGTTAGCTTTAATAGTATTTACTGAAGTGGTAAGGCTAGTAACGTTTGATTGTACTGTATTGACGTTAGATTGTACTGAATCAACGTTAGCCTTAATAGTATTCACAGACGTAGTAAGAGTAGTAACGTTACCTTGTACTGCGTTTACGTTAGATAGTATAGTATTTACCGACGTAGTAAGAGAAGTAACGTTTGATTGTACTGAGTCTACATTAGCCTTTATACCGTTAACACCCGTCTGTAGTAGAGCAATATCTACACCATCAACTAAGCCGTCAACAGTTATATAGTCAAAATGTGCATTAGCATAGGCTACTATACTAAAGTCACCTACTGTGTTGCTAGCTGCATCATTAGTATAAAATGACGCAAATTGTTTTTCAGTTTCGTCAAAACCTACAAAAACGTTACCACTTGTACCACGATTTAGATATAAACCGGTATCGAATGATGCTGATGCAGCACCATTAGAAAGAGTGATTACACGATCTTTTAGTACTGTATCAGTAGTTAATATTGTTGAAGTGGCGCCGCCTACTACTAAGTTACCACTAATAGTTAAATCGCGGTTCATAGTAATATTACCTGTAAAGGCTGTAGTACCATTAGTTATATTAACTACGTTAGATTGTACTGAATCTACATTAGCCTTTATAGTATTTACCGACGTAGTAAGGCTAGTAACGTTTGATTGAACGGTGTTTACGTTACTCTGTACTGAGTTTACGTTAGTAGTAAGAGTTGTAACGTTAGATTGTACTGAGTTTACGTTAGATCGTATAGTATTAACAGATGTAGTAAGCGTAGTAACGTTTGATTGTACTGAATCAACGTTAGCCTTAATAGTATTCACAGACGTAGTAAGAGTAGTAACGTTTGATTGTACTGCGTTTACGTTAGCTAGTATAGTATTAGTAGAGGTAAAAACAGAAAATAGGTTACTCTGTACTGCATCTACATTAGCTTGTATAGTATTCGTAGAGGTAGTAAGAGCAGTCACATTAGTCTGTACTGAATTAACATTAGTCTGTACTGAGTTTACATTAGTCTGTACTGCGTTTACATTAGTAGTTAAACCAGCGGAGACTGAAGCAGTATTAGCATCAGCAGCTAAATTGCGTAAAGTAACTACAGCATCCCCTAAATGCCTAGTCACAATGCTAGAATTAGCTAGTTTTTCTGCAGATACTGCATTAGCATCTAGTACAGTTGATGTTATGCGTGTTAAGGCCATTATAGCTCCTTATGATGTAGAGTCATTTTCTAGTTCTGCAAAGAATTCTGCTAAGAAGTCTTTTTGTTCAAGTGGTTTATTATCTTCATCATTATCAAAAAATTCTTTTATAAAGTCTTCTACCTGTTCATCTACAGTAGGGGGTTTAAGTATATCATCCCACTCTTTATTTATACATGCACGCTCAGTAGCGTTAATAAGCCATGCTACATCTTCATCTGAAATAGTTTCTCTTTTATCTAACCAATTAGTTTCTCTAACCTCAGAACTACCTCTAGATTCATAGTATATACCAATAATAGATCCAGCTACTAGATCTAAGAACTTAGGCTCTAAAGCTCCTAACTTTGCTAAAGGAAATGCGCGAGCAATTAAAGGTGCTTTAACACCTTCTGTGATCTCTCTATATTCAAAAAATACTTTTTCTTGGTGCATTTCATCAATATTTACTTTATAGTATTTCATACTGTATATTATCCTTTTATGTTTTAATTATGTAAAAGCAGCCTAGACCTGCCATAGCTAGCGTATGAGTATGTGCTGAAGTACTTATTGCATTAATTACTGTGGTAAGAGATGAGTCCTTAGCAGAAGCTGCAACACTTGTAGTAGTAGATGTTATAGTCTGTGTACTAGAGCCTGTAGTTAATTCGGCACCAGTTCCTACAGCTGCAGAACTAGCTCCTCTAACAAAGCTACCACTAACTCCTATTACAGTTCTACCGGTAAGATTAGGTAAAGTAAAGGTAGTTGTACCATCACCTACACCAAACGTGGTACCGCATATAGCGAAAAGAGCTGCATAAGTAGTTCTAGATATGGCTGTACCATCTGCTAGGACATACCCTGAAGGAGCTGTTGAACCAGCCCAGGCCATTATAGTACCTGCAGGAACTAAGGGAGCTAGAGTAGTAGTTGCTCCTTGAATAGTAGCTTGTGATATAATATTTGCTGCTAGCGGTGCATACTGTTTACCTGTCTGATCTATAATGTTAATACCAGACGTTATGCCCTGACCGTGAGAACCGTCCATCTTAACTAATGATACGTTAGATACAGTATTAGAGGTGCCTAGAGCAAAAGCTGTATTACTTCCTACAGTAGTAGATATTTTTAAGTGAGCATTTGCTCCAGAGTTACCATTAGTTGCAAAATTTATAAGATTGAGTCTATCTCCAGTTACTCCGCCAATAGCTATCATAGTATTAACAACTGATAATGCTGGAGGGATACCTACGTCAATAAAGTCAGCCATAGTTCTATTGTTAGCAATATTTAGGTATAATCTAGCGTTACTAGCAAGACCTGCAGAAGCAGAAACTGTAGATACTAACTCTCCTATTTCATAAGTAGCTGCGTTAGCGGTAAGAGCTACTATACCATTTTCTATCCTACTACCTAAGCCTACACGAGTAAAATTACCCCCTACAGGTGATGATTTTACTTGTATAGAGTCAGAGATGTACAAAGCGTTAGTGTTTGTACTTCTGAATAACATACCATCTTGTTCACCGATATTAGCACCACTGGCACGTAAGTTAACAGAGCCAGGAGCAACAGAAGATCTAAAATTAGTAAGTATTGATCTTAGAGAGTTATTCAGCTGGCTTCTGGAGGTATTAAGGGCGGTACCTGCGGTAGGTTCAATATACGTATTTGAGTCTACTAAAGCCATATTCTTATACTCCTACTACTGTTATCATAACGTTTGCCGTACTATTAGCTGTATATTCGCCACCACCACTCTGAGAGTTAATCAGCTTAAAAGATACTGAAGAGTTACTAGCCGCTGTAGTAATTACTATTAACGGATTTTGTGCTTGGTTTATAGAGTTTAACACTGTGTATGATATAACAGGTCTATTAATAAATTTTGAAGCAGCATAGCTAACAGTCTTCGCTGAACTGTCATATAATACAGTATTCGTAAATATAGTCTGCTCTTTATCTATAGTATATCTAAACTTATCAATTGTAAAGTCAAATTCATCAGGTCTTAAGTTGTTTACAGCAAATTTAATTTGGAAGTATCTAAATACTTTAGTACCAGCTTCATAAGGTATAAAACCCTCGTTAGTAGATGAGGCATCAAACTGTGTTACGTCTACATTACCATTAGCATAGTATAAGCTTGTAGAGGAAGAAGTTCTTATAAAAGTTTGTGTAGATATAGCCCCTAAGTCACCAGCATAAGTAAGTTCACCTGTATCAGAATATTGGGTAAAATTAACTAAAGTATATTTATCGTTACCAGAAGTAACATTAGAAAAAGCATTAGATCCTGTAGCATTACCGTTTGCATAAAAGCTAGCTCCTAAAGCAATAGCATTAGCATTTATAACACCAGCTATTAGTGCATAAGAGTTAGAGTTAGCTGTATCGCCAACATATTGTCCATGATTCCATATAGCCCATACATTACCGTCTGCAGGCCCAGTCATCCATGTTTGATTATCTACATCGTATCTAGCTGATGATACGTTAGCATTAGCAAAACCTAGGACGTGTCCTATACCTCCAAAATCAACATCAATCAATACATTAGATGCTGAAGAAACTTCAGATATGCTTTCTAAATATTTAGTATGCTGGTCATTGTAAGTACTTTGAATTTCTTGAGTAGCTTCAATGTCTAATGATATAGCACCATTAACTATGGAACCAAAATCCCTTATCTGAGTAACGTACTCAGCGCTACTTACAGCAAGTAAGTCAGTAACTAGTCCTGGAACAGCACTCCATCCAGAAGAAGAGCCATTAGCATTATCTACACTAGAAGTATATGAATAAGCTATACCACCAGTATTAGAATTAGCAAACGAGGGAAAGTTACTCTCTGTTGAGTTATTATTAGGTATAGTAGAAAACTGAGTAGCTGGGGCATCTTCACTATAAGCAGCAACAGTGTTTGTTCTTTGTGGTTTTGTAGTAGTAAGTGTTACTCCTGTAACTTCCTCACTAAAGTTACCACTAGTATCTCTGGTTCTTCCTAGATATGTGTATGTACCATATGTATCAATAGGTACTGACTTTCTAGCGCTACCTGCAGAAACAGTTACGTAAGGGTCAGAAGCAATAAAGTTTTCTACTGTAAAATCCACTGTACCAGGAGCTCTTCTAAATACTATTTCTTTTAAGTCTAAGTCAGCTAACTCACCATTCACACGGGCATATTGCCAAAAAAGAGTAATTTGATCATCTTGTTGACCCCCAGTAAAAGCTGTAATAGGTTGTGGCTTAGCTGTTTTACCTACTATAGACTTAGAAACTATTGCTGTAATACCTCGTATGCTTTTATTAAGAGGAGTTACTCTAAATACTATCGAGTTAGTATCACTAGTAGGCCCTCTATTTATACCATTAACCGTAAAACGAATTTTACCATCAGTTTCTACCCCAGTAGCAGGTATTTTAACCGTATTAAAAGATGTTAAAGATCCGCCACCATCATCATCACCTACATTATCAACATTATCAAGCTTATAAGATACTTCGTAGTCGGTAACCTCTTGGTTAAGAATATGATCAAATACCGCAGTAACTCTAACGGACACACCTCCAGTCTGCTCTCTATATAAAGATTCTATTACTTGTAAGTTATTAACTTTTTGTATAGGTAGGTAAGATACATTTATGCTCTTAGTGGTATATGGGCTAGTTCTTCCAACAATACTTTTATTTCTAGCTCTAAGTGAAGTAATACCTACAGCTAAATCTCGTATAGTTAAATCATCAGTTAGGATAAGCCTATCAAACTCACCGCCTACCTCTATACTATACAATCTATTATTTGCTAGATTAAACGATCCTGCATAGGCCGTAGCATCATAGTCAAAAGTTATTGAGTTAGCTGATGTATTATTTAGTGTACCTACAGGATTAGGAGACACATTAACAAAAGATAAGCCAGATAAGTTTGCGGTAGGTTTAGTAGCTAGAGCTATTCTAAATACTGAGTTAGCGGTCATAGCTACATTATAGTCACTGCTAGTAGGATCATAAGTAGTATTAGAAACGGTAAATACGTTTCCAGCATATGGCTGAACAAGATCTCCAACTTCTATAGTAGGTACTGTATAGTGATCGACTTCTATACGATAATTAGTATCTGTAGAGGCTACGGCATATGCTATGTTTGCTTTAATGTTTAAACTTCTATTAATATTAGTAGTAAACTGACCGCTACTCTTCTGTATACCATCTATGAATAATCTTACAAAATTAGAAGATATAGGTTTTATATCTATATCTATAAAATTAGTTGATATAGTAGTGTTAATAGTACCTTCATTTATATAGGTATAATCAGTACCTTGAACAAAAAAACTATTATTATTATAATATCTTGAATCTAGTAGTTGATCTATTGTTATATAAAAAGGAGCTGTGGGTAGAACATTTAGTAGAGATAACCCGTTAGTAATAGTATTCTCAAGCTTAATAGTACTACTAGTAGTATTAGAAGCAGAAATAAGTCTTGAAATATTAGTAATCTGACTATTATATCCTATAAAGTTTAATAAGCCACCGGTATTAGCTTTTTCTATAACAGGTATAGAAACATAGTCTGAGCCTTTTAGATTACCAAATACTCCGCCATCATTTACTGCAAGTACATGCTTATTGAAATTCCTATCAAAAGCATTTGCTAATCCATCTATCTGTAGCTGTATATTACCTGCTAATGCGCCCCCCTGGGTATCTACTACAGAGTAACTATTACATAGTAGCTTTATAGTACCTATACTAGTAGTATAACCATTTTTACCTACTAAAGTAGCAGGGCTAGTACCATTAGTAATATCTCCTATAGTATCTAAAGTAAAAGTCAGAGGATTTGTACTTGTTAGCTTATCTATAGTAGTTGACTGATCAGGTTTTGATATTTC
>Ga0181356_1001511_pt1 | contig 10067 bp, 11 predicted proteins | sample Fa13VDMM110SN_FD_130104 | JGI IMG/M metagenome (GOLD analysis project Ga0181356, IMG submission 130104) | Freshwater viral communities from Lake Michigan, USA - Fa13.VD.MM110.S.N | ecosystem: Environmental > Aquatic > Freshwater > Lake | place: USA: Michigan | collected 2013-09-24 | reverse complement strand
TATACTAAACATTACACATTCACTTTTATTTTTACGAATAGATTGCTTTACAGCCGCTATCGCATTTTCAAACATAAATGTAATGAATTCTGGTTTGGAAGCCAACTCTAATAGCTCTTGGGGATGATCATACTTGATCTCTAAATCAAGTGGAAACTCTAATTTAAATTTCTGTTCCATATAAATAAATACTAGTTAAAAATAAATTCTTGATCTTTACCAACTATGATTATCAAGGTCTTCAATACTGCATTAGTGTATTGAGTACATATGCTCAGGTTTAATTGTTGGATTTGACACAACCATCTTCTCAGAAGCTCTATCCACTTTCCTATTCACTACAACTATAAACGGTCCATACTCAAAGGTTCCAGGTTCATCAACACTTTCATGTATAATATGTTGAAGGTTTACTAAAAAATTACTTAACAACTGCTGTGTAATGTCTTTAAGTTTAAACTTAATTACAATATCATCCTCTCCTTCAATATATTCTGAGTTTATTTTAAATCTGGTAGCTGCATTTAGTTGATTGTACATATAACCATAATCTTTCCATACCTCATCGGATATGTTTAGTAGTTTATTGGCTGCAATATGAAAAGAGTCGTAATAGTCTTGTATTTTTTCTATTAAAGATTTTTCAGATACATATACTCTTGTAAAGAATGACTCAACTATAGGCAATGTATGTGTCACATCCGCACCCTCAGTATCAATCTCAGCTGCTACATTATAATAATGTTGTTTGATATAACCATCCTTAGTTAGGGCACCATGACTAAAAGCTCCCCATAAAACTGTAAATCGTGTAAGCTCATGTTGATCAGCTAACTGCTGTATCCGCAATCTCTCCTGTGCTTCTGTATTGCTTTTATCAAACCATGCTGGACCTCTGCTAGAGGTACAAGTAAAGTGATAAGCTAGAGCTCTCCAGGTTTGTACTATCTTTGTTCCATTCAAAACCATTCGGATTAGCATATCACTATCTTCTCTCGATCTTCTAAACATTGTATCATGACCACCTACAGACAACCACTCCTTTTTATACATTGTAAATGGTGCAAAGAAGTACATAGACCATCGATCTTCTTTATGCTGCTCCGCAAACTCAGTCCATGCTTCTAAATCAAACTTAACGGGGTCTAATCCAAAATCTTTTGTAATTTTTTCAGGACCATCAGGGTGTAGTGGTGGTTCTACTCTCGTAGAGCATACCATCATTCCAGGTTCTAATCCTTTAAGTATCTCGACATCGTAGTCTTTGCAGATTACCATATCGGATTGTAAGTACGATACAATATCATTAGAAGCTTGCTCGAACATCTCATTAATGTTTCTAGCATAGCCATAACAGATAGGCAATTCATTTCTTAGAATTTTAAGGTTTGGGAAGGTATCTTTCTGTGTAAGAAGCCACTCAAATGTATTTTGGTTATCACTATCAATAAACACAATAATCTCATGATCTTTTCTTGACAGGTTCTGCTCTAGGGATTTAAACAATAGCTTAGTATGGTTAATCTCGTTGCGAGCTGTATTTGTGCAAAAACTTATTTTTCTAGTGTCGTTCATTATTTTAAACTTAAATATACATTTCTAATCCCTTGTTCTAATCCGATAAGTGGGATTAACATGTCTACATAGTTTCCAGTGTATGCTGGTGCAAATTCATCTGAAAGAATATCTATTTTAATTCTATAGTTGTCTAAGTTGTTGATTATATTAGCAATCTCCTTTAGCGTAGATGTATAGTTATAACAACAATCTATCTCCTTTTTAGGATCCAATGCTATAATGTAGTGATTAACTAGCGATACCAAATCCTTCATGTAGAAAAAATCCATGTACTTGTCCTGGTGTATAATGATATCCTTTTTGTTGATGTATCTGTAAATATTTGCTTTAATAAATCGTGTATCAAGTTCATTCTCATCAAACACAGCATAGATGCGTATGTTGTAAAAATTTTCTCTTAACCTAATAGCGTCAGCGATAACTTTCTTACTAAAACCATACGGCTTATCTGTTGCATGTAACTCAGCTCCGGAACCAAAGCTGATTAGTCTACCAAAGCTTCTATCGTTATCTGCTAGATTGTAGAACATCTTTAGATTATCACTCAAGACACTTTCATCGTCGGGTTTCAGTCTACTCCCCCCAGCAGTTGCAGTATGGATAACAACATCAAAGTATTTATCAGCAAACCAGTTGTTTGTATCTTGTGAATTTGCTAAATCAAAGTCTTGTCTAGTGATAGCTGTTACATCATACCTCTTACAAAGGTCAGAGTATAGACTTCGGGCCACATATCCATTACCTCCAGTGATTAGTATTTTCATCGTTTTAGATTTGTATACGTAGGATATCTCTTTTGTAACGTTAAATTAAAGAATGCCCTAAGCTCCTCATCCGTCTCCGGGTGGTAGCTCTTAATATTATCAAAAACACCCATAATTCTCTTGTCATCGTGAGACCAGTGAGAAAACCCAAGATAACCATACTCCTTATCACGACCGCCACCAACTATGTTTACTGGGATACCTTCGTGATCTAGATAGTTACGGATCATTTCGAAAGGTCTGTAGATAGCAAAAGGTGTTATCGAGTATACGTAAGGTATCTTACCCTCCATCGCTAAACCAATACCCATACCCATCATAACCATCTCAGAGGATCCAACGTTATGGAAGCGAGTAGGAAAGTCATCTCGAATCTTATCCCATAAACCATAACCTAAATCTCCCGTAATTAGATGTATATCTTCATTTTTACCCATCTCCTCATATAAGAGCTCTGCAAATAACCTTCTCATACTATGCGTTTAATACTTGTTTGTAATTTTCTTCACTCATCACGTGGTAATGTGCATTAAGACCTTTAAGAAAAGGATACTGCTCTACTGTAGTATACCTTAGATTGATTGTTGGTAAGAATGCTTTTAATCTGGTTGACATATAATCTACATCAACCTCTTTATATGCACACAATCCATTAATGTTAGCATATACTTCGATGTTATTAATTCCATCCTCTTTGATAGTCTTTAGGGATTCCCAAATAGAACCCTCTGCCGATTCACCATCACTAATTAGTACCCAAACCTTACGATTAGGGTTTGCTACAGCTCTACCTAATGCAATTGTTATACCTAGACCTAAACTACCAGTTGAACAATAAATCTTATTCTCTTCATCACGGTGGGGGTGACCTCCATGCTTTACAAACATATCTTCTGCATTGATACCGTGGTATTTTTCTAAGCACACATATAATGCTAAGGCACAATGTCCTGAGGATAATATAAATATGTCGTCCTCTTTCATCTTTGAGAATATTTCATCTACTATATCAACACTAGATAGATAACTACCTAAGTGCCCTAGTCTATGCTTATATGCGATTTCTACTATGCGTTTCTTTAAATCCATTACCATATGAAATTATGTTTATAATATTTTATAATGCTAGGTAATTCTTCATCAAATATCTTTTTAGGAGTCCATCCTAAGGATTTTAATTTAGAATCATCTAAAGCATATCTAACGTCTTGTCCTTCTCTATTATAAGAAAAATCTAGAGATGTTTCGATATCCTTTTCTAATAATGTAAGAATTTTACTTACAGTATCCAAGTTGGATTGCTCAAATCCCCCACACACGTTATAGATTTCGTTTTGTACATTTTGTTCTATAACAGTTATAACAGCGGTGGCTGTATCATCGGCGTGCAACCAATTGCGGATTGGAGTACCGTTGTTATGTAGGGGGATTTTACGGTCTAAAGACAAAAATTTAACAGACTTAGGTATAAGTTTTTCTACATATTGACCAATTCCGTAATTATTTGTTGGGCGTAAAATTATATAAGGTAGATTATAGGTACGAGCCCAAGCTAAAACTAACATATCCGCAGCAGCTTTAGTTGCTGAATAGGGGTTTGAAGGTTTCAATAAATCAGTTTCTATATGGTCACCTTCTGTTATATCTCCATAAACCTCGTCTGTACTGAAATGGATAAGGATTGGTGGATTTGAATTTTCTTGGCGATAATTTCTTAGAAGTTCTAAGATATGATAAACACCATTAATATTAGAATGGACGAAATCCTCACTCTTAACGATAGAATTACCAACGTGAGTTTCAGCTGCTACGTTTATAAAGTAATCACAGTCATATAAAAATTCAAGATTATTAATATCTTTTCCTTCAAATTCAAAATTGGGGTAAGTATAAAACTCATCTAATAATGCTGGGTTGGCTGCATAAGTGATTTTGTCAATACCCCTTACATACCATCCTTTTTCTAAACATTTTCTAGTAACATAGGATCCTATAAATCCTAAACAACCTGTTATATAAATTACTTTTTTCATATTGCTTTATTATATACCCCAATCCATTCTGAGGGGTAATAATTTCCATTCATATGTGACCACGGGCTATAACTCTTTAAATAATTTATGGGGCAAGTTATTTTTTTATTAAAGTTTTTATTTTTGAAAGCTGCCCACCAACTATATGAACTATTAGCAACTATAAAATGATCACACATACTCATTAATATTAGATCTACATAATCAACTCCTGGTTCAATAAATGTTACCATGTCTCCTTCAATAAGATTTTCTTTACACCACTCAATATCATTTGAAAAAATTACTAAATGATATTTTTCTAAATTTTTAATATAGGGTTGTAGAGCTTCATTATAATAATTAACATCTAACTTACAAAAATGATCATGTTGAGGTAGTAAATAATCTCCTCTACGTACATGAATAGCTACTAATTCTTTTCCAGGTTGTACTATTGAATCCATTATAAGTTTAGCTACCTGCTCATGCTTTTTATTCCAAGACCATTGCATAATATCTTCAATGCAATCTGGATGCCAATATTTAAACAGATCGAACCTATGAACTATGTTATAGTTTACATTGGGTCGTAGCTCGAATAAACTTGGATCTATGATCTGTCGATCATCTGGTCTGATATCCACAAAGTCTTTAAAGAATTCATCAGGTTTGATCTCGATGGGTATGTCTAGTAAGTTTGCAAATTTAAAACCATACCCTAACTTTAAAGAGGACTCTGGGAAGATTATTGTTTTCCTGGAGATTTTAGCTATGGCATATAATGATGAATATTGTTGTAATTGGGAACCCAAATTACCAGCCTCACCTATTGTTTTAAATGTAATATAACTCATTACAATCCTTTAAAAAACTCATGAATTGAATTTTCAATATAATCCATTTGTTCTTTAGTAATACCTGGGTATACACCTAGGAAAAATGTATCTACAGTAGATTTAGTTGCTATAGGAAATTCATTTCTAGGATCCTTATACTCTTTAGCTAATTCCTGATAAGCAGGGTGGAACAAAGCGTTTCCTGTAAAATAAGAACGAGTTTGGATTTTAGCGTTTTCTAGATGAGTGATAAATTCTTCTTTCTTAAATGGGACATTATCTTTTAAAGTAACTAAATAACCAAACCATGAAGGATCTGCTTTATCTAAAACTTTAGGTAGATAAACATATTGCTCATATTGTTTAAATACATCATAAAGACGTTGAAAGTTAACTTTTCTTTTACTATGCATCTCATCTAACTTATCTAATTGTTTGAGACCCATAGCCACTTGCATTTCAGTAGGCTTAAGATTATACCCAATTTCATCAAATACATAACGATGATCATAACTTATATCTTTTTGATCTTTAAACCAAGTATTCAAACGTTGACCACAAGCTGTACCACAGGTAACATTACCAGGTTTTAAAGAATTACAGTAACAAGCTCTACCCCAGTCACGTAAAGAAGCTAAAGCCATACGTTTTATAGGATTATTAGTTGCTACAAATCCACCCTCACCCATAGTCATATGATGCGCTGGAAAGAAGGAGCAGGTCGAAATTTCACCAAATGAACCTAGGGGTTTTCCTTCCCAAGTAGAACCTAAAGCATCACAGGTATCCTCTAAAAAGATTAAGTCATACTTTTTAACAATATCCATTAAGCGATCCATATCAGGTGGGTTACCTAACACGTGAGCAAAAATAAGTCCTTTAATTTCTTTCTTCTTATCTTTTTTAAGAATCTCTTCTACTTTATCTAGATTAAGATTTAGATTAGGTAATTCAATATCAACAAATACTGGTTTGTAACCATTTTGGATAAGAGGGTTAATTGTAGTTGGAAAACAAACTACAGGAGTAATAAATTTAGCTCCGGGTTGCAAATTACCTCCTCGTTTAGTTTTAAGAAGAGAGACCATAAGCAAATTAGCTGAACTTCCTGAGTTAACTACAATACCATCTTTTTTTCCTAAAAGTGGAGCAAATTTTTGTTCAAATTCTCTACCTTTAGCTCCTAAAATAAACCACTCGTCTAATAAAGTATCAATCCCAGCTACAAATTCATCTGAATTGAAATATGGACCTGAATATTGGACCCAATCTTTTCCAGGTTCCCATTTTTGGGTTTTGCGTTTAGTTGATATATAAGAATCAACTAGTTTTAGAATTGCTTTCTTTTTTAAATTATTAATTTTATTCATTTTATTTATTTATTTGTAATTTTAAAATCCAATATTCAACCATTTCATCTAACATAGTTTCAAAAGTATACTTAGGTTTCCATCCTGTTTTTTTTATTAATTTAGAAGAATCACCTTTTAAATTATTTAATTCTTCAGGACGTAAAAACTTTTCACTTTTCACAACATAATCTAAATAGTTTAAATCTAATTTATTAAATACATATTCACATAATTCTTTAACGGAATGAGATATACCTGTAGAACATACAAAATCATCAGATTGATCTTGTTGTAATATTAACCACATAGCTTCTACGTAATCTTTAGCATGACCCCAATCGCGTGTTGTCTCCAAGTTACCAAGCTTTAGTTGGGAAGACAAGCCTAATTTAATTTTAACTGCTTCTTTTACAACTTTATTAGTTACAAAATTAGTACCTCGTCTTGGGGATTCATGATTAAATAAAATACCGTTTGAAATAAACATTTTGTAAGAATTTCTATAATTACGGCATATATTATAAGAAAATACTTTGGCACAACCATAGGGAGAAACAGGTGACATATGAGTTGTTTCTCTTTGAAAACCATCCGAGTCTATATTATTACCAAACATTTCAGATGAAGATGCCTGATAGATTTTAGTATCTGGTTTAATTAAGCGAATTGCTTCTAGTAAATTAAGAGTTCCAATCCCGGTAACATTAGCCGTATAAATAGGTTGTTCAAATGAAATTTTAACATGGGATTGTGCTGCCAAGTTATAAATTTCATCTGGTTGGGTTTTTTGAATTACTGAGATAAGAGATGAAAGATCTGTTAAATCAGCATAATATAAATTAATTTGGGTAAAAATACTATCTAAACGAGCTGTTTGATTTTCTGATATTGAATTTCGTTTTAGGGTTCCATGAACTTCATATCCTTTTTCTAATAAAAACTCAGCTAGATATGAACCATCTTGACCATTAATTCCTGTGATTAAGGCTTTTTTCATAATTGATTATAAATTTTTTGGATCCCTTCTTTTAAAGAAATAAAATTAAAGTAAGGGAAATAAGTTTTTAATTTTTCTATACTAACATCTTTACGATATTGCCCATCAGGAGTATTAGGTTTATAAACTATTTTAAGGTTTAACCCTAAACTTTCTATAGCTAATAATGCTATCTGTTCAATAGATAAATTTTCTTCATTAGCTACATTAAAATTATCTATAATATTATTATCAATACTTAATTTGATAATTTTAGCTAAATCTTGAGCGTATATAAATTGTCTTAAAGGTTTTCCTGTACCGTATAATTCAATTTCTGTTTGATTATTTTCTACAGCTAATTTAATTTTTTTAAGAAGGGATGTTATAAAATGGCTTTTTTCTTCATTATGGAAATTATCGTATTCACTATATAAATTACATGGGATTATATAATTATATGAAGTACCATACTGTTTATTATAAGAATCTATTTGAACAGCCATTGCTCTTTTAGCATACCCATAACTAAAATTAGTAGCAGTAGGGGGGCCTAAAAACATATCTTCTTCTAACATAGGATATCTAAAATTAACATCTGGGTAGATACAAGTACTTAGGATAGCTATAAATCTTTTAGTTTGAAATTTATAAGCATACTTAAGTAAAAGAGTATTCATTAAAATGTTATCTTCAAAATACTCCGCAGGTTTATTTATATTATCTATAATACCCCCTACTTTAGCAGCAGCATGTATTACTACATCGGGGGAATAAAAATTATACATTGACTTAACTTCTGATTCTATAGTCAAGTTATATTGTTTAGAAGAAATAAATATAGCATTAGGGTATAATTTTTGGAGATGTTTACCTAACATTCCACTCCCTCCAGTAACTAAAATTTTCATAACGTACTATATAACTCGTTTTGTCTTTCCTGCCGGTCGATATTCTTGTGGTGACCTAGGCTATACTCCATCTCTAAGGGCAATATAGCATAAGTTTGGTACCCTTCCAACACCTCATGTACTTTATTTTTCCACTTGATCTTTCCGTTATTAGCATAAATCCTCCATTGTAAGTCAGGCCAGTTAACCCTACCGTGATTGTCAACAGTCCATCCCCACTTTTGAGTATGTTCTGGGGTTAAACCATGAACGGTGTTTACTCTAGGTACTCGAAGCACCTCTATTTCATTAGCCTCTAGCAAGGTAGGTAGGTATTGAAGTAAGTGTCCGTTGGGTAATTCGTCAGCATCTATCTGGAATATGTAGTCTCCTAGACATGCTTCAGTTAAAGCATTTTTCATATTGGCAAAATGCCCATCGAAGTGGTAATGTATAAATCGAAACGGAGCAAAGGTGTTGGATGATAAGCTTCTTAAGTACTCATCAACTGACTTACTTCCATTATTGGAATCATAGAAGATAACTATCTCATCTTCTTTTCTTTTATTTTCAATCAGGTAAGGGAGTAACCGCTGTATTTCTACAAGCTCATTACAAACTGTTATAGCATAACTTAGTTTCATATCATTCAGGTAAAAGGAATGTCATTACCAATGGGTTATAGGGTTTAAAGTTTCTATATTAAGATGTTCTTTTAAAATTCTTATATCTTTTTTTATTTCTGGTGAAGTCATATGATAATCTCTACTAGTAAGATTAATAAATTTTAAATTATCCTTATCAATAGAGGTTTCATCAACTAGTTCTAAATTCTGATAAAATTCTACTTCTTCTATATATTCATTTATGTTTAAGGTTTGTCCTACCCAATTTAAATGACCATCTGATTGGTTGTGGGGGGCAATATGTCCCCAAAGATGGTATAGTTCTTTAGGGACACAATATAAAGCTTCTCTATATCCATTAATTTTAGGATAATAAAATTTGAAATCAGTTAATTTAGATTCTAAAATTGAATTCCAATTAGGAGTTAACATAATAGCATCATCATTAAAAATTTGAATATATTTTCCTTTAGCTAAGTCTATCATATCTTCAAAAAAATCATTAAGACTTAAATATCCTTGTTTTCTTGAACTAATTAAAAAATGTAAATTTTCAATTTGGGGATCCCAAGTTTTAATATAATCTAAAGTTTCAAAATCATCTAAATCAACTTTAACTATAACCTCAAAATTATTTACTTCAGGATTTGCTAGTGAAAATATAGAAGTTAAGGTTTTTTGAAGTAAATCTACTCTTTTTCTAGAAGGAAATATTACAGAAATGTGGGGACGATTAATATGCCTATCTCTAATTAAAATATTGTTTTTAACTATCATATTTACTTATTAGTTATTTAGTTTAATTATTTCATTCAGGCAATACGCCAATATACGAAAGGGCTTCCATATACTCACGTTCAGGAAAATGTTTTAGCGTAGTCATATCCATTTTATAATCGTACTCTTCTCCTTTAGCTTTAAATTTAGCTTTTTCTTTATCTGACATAAGAGTAGCTTTTACAGCACCCCAATTCCAATTTTGACCATTAGGGCCATCAGCAAACACCATTCCTTTATCTGGTAGGTTTAC
>Ga0181356_1001510_pt1 | contig 10067 bp, 8 predicted proteins | sample Fa13VDMM110SN_FD_130104 | JGI IMG/M metagenome (GOLD analysis project Ga0181356, IMG submission 130104) | Freshwater viral communities from Lake Michigan, USA - Fa13.VD.MM110.S.N | ecosystem: Environmental > Aquatic > Freshwater > Lake | place: USA: Michigan | collected 2013-09-24 | reverse complement strand
TGTCTATGGGTGCGAGATAAGAAAAATGCATTATACTACTTTCAAATTAAGAGCTTGCGCGATATAAACATACTCACTCCTCCGTATATACAAGAACAAACCCAAGCACACACATATTTTTATAACAAGTATCCGGAAAATATAAAAATAAATAAAATAATTCCGGTAGTTAAACACTATGAGTATTGTGAAAATATTTATAATAAAACAAAACAACATTTTACACAAGATGTACCTCAACATTTTGACTTTTATAACAATAAATCAACGATTGCATTTTTTGGAATCGAAAAAAACGGAATAAACATAAATGAAACAGTTTTTAACCAACATTTCCCCCAAATTAACCCTTTGTACTCCATTAGGGATAACAAAATATATACCAACTATAACTTATTTACAACTACACGTAGACCAAGTAACACTTTTAATGGTCTTAATTTTGCGGCATTAAATAAAGAAAGTGGAGCTAGAAAAAGTTTTATACCAACCGGTAAATTTATTGAGTACGATATTAGTGCTTATCATCCTAACCTTGCTGCTCGTTTAGTTTCTTTTGATTTTGAGGGACAAGACGTTCATCAAATATTTGCGGATATGTATGGTACAAGTTATAAAGAAGCTAAAGAACTTACATTCAAACAACTATATGGAGGCGTATTTAAAGAATATAAACACCTAGAATTTTTCCAAAAAATAAAGAAATTTATTGATAACAACTGGAATGAATTTAATAATATAGGAGAAATTATAGTACCAATTTCAGGCTATGGCTTTAAAAAAAGCGAGTTAGAAAACATGAATCCACAAAAGTTGTTTAATTATATATTACAAAATTTGGAAACATCAATGAATGTTTGTATATTAACGGCGTTAAATAAATTACTAAAAGGGAAAAACACTAAATTAGTATTATATACTTATGACAGTTTTTTACTAGATTATGACGAAAGTGAAAATTTATTAAAGGACATAGAAGATATTTTTAAAAGTAAAAAATTACAAATAAAGATTAAACATGGAACAAGCTACGATTTTGAATAATCATCATAATATTTATTGGGAGGAAACCCAATTAAATAACACAGATTTGAACAACAAGTTATTTTGTACGTTCGTTACAGAAGATATACTAGAAGAAATGGTTTCTAGCATATCAAACACATACACGATAATGTATAATAAAATGTTTGTTCTTTTTGTTAAAAGTACAAATGAATATGTTATTACATATAATGTAGATCAAGGAAATGTTAGCAACATTCCTATGAACACTATTTTAGTGCATAGAAAAAAAGAAACCAATACTTTATATACAATCAATGCTTTAAATGATTTAATTAAAAAATTAAATGATGGAGTAGTTGATACTAACTTTAGAGTAGATTGGAAACATTATCAAAATTGTATTTTACTTACTCAAGATGGGTCTTTTAAACAATTAAATACAAAAGTTCATAAAATTATTGAACTATAATTTGGCATCTCGTTAAATTGTTAGTATATTCACGTTATAAATAATAAATTAATTAAGTTATGGATTTAAATGAAATGAAAAACAGACTGTCTGCAATGCAGTCAAAACAATCCGGAAAAGGTGGCGGAGAAAAAAAATCTATCTTTTGGAAACCCTCAGTAGGTAAACAAGTTATTCGTGTTGTACCTTCTAAATACAACAAAACTATCCCATTTACAGAAATGTATTTCCATTATGGTATTGGAAAAAATACTATGGTATCTCCTATTAATTGGGGTGAAAAAGATCCTATTGTAGAATTTTCTAAACAATTACGTACAACTAGTGATAAGGAAAATTGGCGTTTGGCTAAGAAATTAGATCCAAAAATGCGTATTTTTGCTCCTGTTATTGTTCGTGGTGAAGAAACAGAGGGAATTAAGTTATGGCAATTTGGTAAGGAATTATACATGGATTTCTTAAATCTTGCGGATAATGAAGATGTTGGTGATTTTACGGATGTAATGATTGGTCGTGATATTACATTAACTACTGTAGGTCCTGAAGTAACAGGTACAAGTTATAATAAAACAACTATCATGCCTAAAGTTAAAGAAACTCCATTAGCAGGTGATAAAACAACAATTGAATCATTGTTAGAAAATCAACCTAATCCTATGGATGTATTTAAAAAATATTCATATGATGAAATGAAATTAGCACTTCAAGAATGGTTAACTCCGGAAGATGAATATGAAGAAGGTGCTATTATTGATGATGAAAAGGAAGAAAAAGCTCCTTTAATATCTCCTGAAAAAGCATACTCAATTAAAACACCATCTGCTGTTAAGGTAAGCAAAGCAGATAAATTCGATTCATTATTTGAAGAAGAATCAGACGATTTACCATTTTAATATAAAAAACAAACATGGCAAAAAGTAAAAAAAGCGAATCGCTAACGGCTGCTCTCTCCTCAGAACTTAGATCTAAATTTGATTTAACTAAGTTCAAAGAAAAGAAAATGCTCAATTCAAATGTAAAATTTAAAGATCAAAAGTGGATTCCTTTAAGCCCGGCATTCCAGGATGTAACTTCATTACCTGGAATTCCAATGGGTCATATTGTACTTCTTCGGGGACATAGTGATACTGGAAAAACAACAGCAATGATTGAAGCCGCAGTTTCTGCTCAAAAAATAGGTGTTTTACCTGTATTTATTATAACTGAAATGAAATGGAACTGGGAACATGCTAGACAAATGGGCCTTCAGGTTAATGAAATTGTAGATGAATCAACAGGTGAAATTTTAAATTATGAAGGTAATTTTATATATGTTGATCGTGAAGTATTACACACTATAGAAGATGTAGCTGCATTTGTTTTAGATTTATTAGATGAACAGAAAAAAGGTAATTTACCTTATGATTTATTATTCTTGTGGGATTCTATTGGATCAATTCCTTGTGATCTCTCAGTTCGTTCAAATAAAAATAATAATGAATGGAATGCAGGAGCGATGTCAACACAATTTGGAAATAGTGTAAATCAAAGAATTACATTATCTCGTAAAGAATCATCTCCTTATACTAATACCTTAGTATGTGTTAATAAAGTATGGACGGCAAAAGCAGAAGTTCCAATGGGTCAACCAAAATTAATGAACAAAGGAGGATTTGCAATGTGGTTTGATGCTACTTTTGTGGTAACATTTGGTAATATCTCAAATGCAGGTACCTCTAAAATTAAAGCAATTAAAGATGGTAAACAAGTTGAATTTGCTAAACGTACAAATATTCAAATTGATAAAAATCACATCAATGGTATCCAGTCAAGAGGAAAAATCATTATGACACCCCATGGATTTATTAATGATACAGACAAAGAACTTAAATCCTATAAAGACGCACACACAGCAGAATGGGTAAGTATACTTGGGGGTACAGATTTTGATATTTTTGAAGAACAAGATCAATATGAACCCGTAAACATCTTTGCCCAAGAACCAGATTAATATGGAAAAAAAAGAATTACTTAAACTCCTGAACAATTTAGTTGAGGAGCAGGAAACAGTCTCCTCAAATAGATACGATAGAGTACTTTTGATTGATGGTTTAAATTTATTTTTTAGAAATTTTGCTATGATGAATATCATCAATTCTCAAGGAACACACGTAGGGGGTTTAGGTGGTTTTCTTCGTTCCTTAGGATCTTTAATTAAACAAATTCAACCTACTGCTGTATTTGTAGTATTTGATGGAATAGGTTCCTCTACAAATAGGAAAAACCTACTCCCTGAATATAAATCAGGACGTAATTTAACTCGAATCACAAATTGGGAAGTATTTGAAAATTTAGAAGATGAAGATGATGCTAAAATTAATCAAATTGTACGAATTGCTCATTATTTAAAATGTTTACCTGTTAAAACAGTAGCAATTGATAAAGCTGAAGCAGATGATATTATTGCATATTACAGTGATATTCTCCCAAAAACATATAATTCAAAATGTTTTATAGTTTCCTCAGATAAAGACTTTATACAATTAGTTAACGATAATGTTATAGTATATAGACCAATAGAAAAAGAATATTATACTAAAGATACAGTTAAAGAAAAATTTGGAGTGTTATCTGATAATTTTATTTTATATAAAATGTTACTTGGAGATAATTCCGATAAAATCCCCGGAATAAAAGGATTAGGAGATAAAGGATTACTTAAAAAATTTCCAGAACTAGCTGAAAGGGTATTAACATTAGATGAGATCTTTGAAATTGCGGGACAAAAACATAAAGAGCATGTAATATATGCTCGTATTGCTTTTGAACGTGACAGACTAGAACAAAATTACAAAATTATGAATTTAAAAAAACCTTTATTAGATAACAATGATAAAGAATTTTTAGAAGCATTTGCAGAAGAAGATAATTTAGCTTTGAATACTGGAGCTTTTTTACGATTTTACCAAGATGATGGTTTAGGTCATTTAATCAAAAATGTGGATTTTTGGATCAATGATACATTTAAAGTACTAAATAGTTTTAATAAATAAGTTATATTACATTCACAATTTAAAAAATAAAAGTTTTGACACTATCGAATCTTTCCCAATACGGAATTAATTTTCAAATTAAAGTATTATCTTCATTACTAACTCATAAGGAATTTTTATTAAATATCCATGATGTTATTAGTGAAGATTATTTTGATAATCAAGCACACCAATGGATTATTAAAGAAATTTTAAAATATTATCAAAAATACCATACTACTCCTTCAATGGATGTGTTAAAAGTAGAGTTGAAAAAAATTGATAATGAAATACTTCAAGTATCAATAAAAGAACAACTCCGTGAAGCTTATAAAGCATCAGATGAAGATCTTAAATATGTTGAAGAAGAATTTTCAAATTTTTGTAAAAACCAACAACTTAAAAGAGCGTTATTAAACAGCGTTAATTTTCTTAACGTGGGGGATTATGATACAATCCGTTCATTAATTGATAACGCATTAAAATCGGGACAAGACAAAAATGTAGGGCACGAATATAACAAAGAAATTGAATCTCGTTATAGAGAAGACCATAGAGTTGTAGTACCTTGTCCTTGGGAGCCTTTTAATACCTTATTACAAGGAGGATTAGGTAATGGTGACTTTGGATTAATTTTTGGTAATCCTGGAGGTGGTAAATCTTGGACCCTAATTGCTCTAGGTGGATATGCTGTTAAAATGGGATACAATGTTTTACATTATACTCTTGAATTAGGGGAAGATTATGTAGGACGTCGTTATGACTCCTTCTTTACAAACATCCCAGTAAATAAAATTACTGAAAAAAAACATAGACCAAAAGTTGAAGAGATTATTGCAGAATTACAAGGCCAGTTAATTATTAAAGAATATTCGCCAGGTAAGGCATCAATGTCTACAGTTGAATCACATATTAAAAAATGTATTGATCAAGATTTTAAACCCGATTTAGTCATTATTGACTATGTAGATCTTCTTCGTTCAAGAAAAACAAATCGTGAACGAAAAGATGAAATAGATGATATTTATATTAGCACAAAAGCCCTTGCACGAGACCTAAATATACCCGTATGGTCTGTTTCTCAAGTAAATAGAGCAGGTGCAAAAGATGATATTATTGAAGGTGATAAAGCCGCAGGATCATATGATAAAATGATGGTCACTGATGTTGCAATATCTTTATCAAGAAAACGTCAAGATAAAGTTAATGGAACCGGAAGATTCCATATTATGAAAAATAGATATGGAATGGACGGAATGAGTTTTAATGTTAAAGCAGATACATCAACAGGCCATTTTGAAGTTTCAGAAAGAGCAGAAGATGATGATGAAGCTACTTCTCCACAAACTGCACTACCTGTTTTCAATACTATTGATTATATGGATAAACAAGAGTTACGTAATAAGTTTTTCGAATTAAACACCTAATTAAAAATATGAAAAATATAACAAAACCACGATTGGTATATAAACCTTTTGAATATCAAGAAGCTGCAGATTATTGGCTTAAACAACAACAAGCTCATTGGTTACACACAGAAGTACCAATGATGTCGGATTTAACAGATTGGAATTTTAATTTAAATAAAACTGAAAAAAATATTATTGGTTCTATTTTAAAGGGATTTGCTCAAACTGAAACTGTTGTAAATGATTATTGGTCAGGTCTAGTAACAAAATGGTTTCGTAAACCTGAAATTATTATGATGGCTACTACTTTTGGTGCCTTTGAAACAATTCATGCTGAAGCTTATTCTTTATTAAACGAAACTTTAGGTCTTGAAAATTTTGATGAATTTTTAGAAGATGAAGCTACAATGGCTAAAATTCAAAATTTAATGAATATAAGAGATAGTTTTCAAGGAGAAATAGATTGGCACGAAGTAGCAAAATCACTAGCTATATTCTCAGCATTTACAGAAGGTGTTAATTTATTTTCTTCTTTTGCAATTTTATTAAGTTTTAAAATGCGTAATAAACTTAAAGGGGTAGGACAAATAGTAGAATGGTCTATTCGAGATGAATCTCTTCATTCTGAAGCTGGATGTTGGTTATTTAGAACTTTAATTCAAGAAAATCCAAAACTCAAAACTAAAGAATTAGAAGCAGCAATTAATGAAGCCGCTTTACTTTCCCTTAAACTAGAAATTGATTTTATTAATAAAGTTTATGAGCTTGGAGATTTAGAAGGTTGTTCAAAATATGATCTAGAACATTTTATTAAAAATAGAGTAAATACTAAATTAGGTGATTTAGGATATAAACCAATCATATCAAATATAGATGTAACTGCGGTTGAAAGAATGAAATGGTTTGATCACCTCTCAGCAGGAAAACAACATTCTGATTTCTTTTCTACAAGAGTAACTAATTATAGTAAAGGTCATATAATGTTTGATGAAAGTATTTTCGATTAAAAAATAAAATTATAAAATTAAATTATGGATAATAACAACTTATCAATAGATTACACACAATGGGAACGTGGAAAAGATTATCCTGAATATTTTGATGAGGTTGCCTTAAGTACTATTTCAAAAGGATATTTACTTCCCGGAGAAACACCAAAAAAAGCATACAGACGAGTAGCACATTCTGTAGCTATGCGTTTAAATAAACCTGAATTAGAAAACAAATTTTTTAAATATATTTGGAATGGATGGATTGGATTGGCTAGCCCTGTACTCTCAAACACAGGAACGGACCGCGGATTACCGATTAGTTGCTTTGGCATCGATACTCCAGATTCAATCAGAGGTATTGGCCTTACAAACGCAGAACTTATGCGACTTACCTCTTATGGAGGTGGAGTTGGAATTTCCCTCTCAAGAATTAGAGGAAGAGGATCAAATATTACCGGAAATGGAAAATCCGAAGGAATAGTCCCTTGGGCTAAAATTTATGATTCCACTATTATAGCAACTAATCAAGGATCAGTACGAAGAGGAGCAGCATCTGTAAATTTAGATATTAATCATAAAGATATTAATGAATTTCTTCAAATCCGTAGACCTAAGGGTGATCCTAACAGACAATGTCTTAATCTTCATCAATGTATAGTTGTTGATGATGCATTTATGAAGCGTTTAAATGATCGTGATAGTGAAGCTATGTCTTTGTGGTTAGAAATTCTTAAATCTCGTGTAGAAACAGGAGAACCATATATTATGTTTAAGGATAATGTTAATAAGGATAATCCATTAGCATATAGAATGAATAATCTTGATGTTAGTATGACTAATATTTGTACTGAAATTACATTACATACAGATGAAGAACATTCATTTATTTGTTGTTTAAGTTCTTTAAATTTAGCTAAATATGATGAATGGAAAAACACAGATTTAGTTGAAACTGCTGTATATTTTTTAGATGGGGTAATGGAAGAATTTATTGTTAAAACAAATGGTAAAGACTCAATGATTCGTTCTCACAGACATGCTAAAAAAGGACGTGCACTTGGTTTAGGTGTAATGGGTTGGCATACCTTTTTACAACAAAAGAATTTACCTTTTAATTCAATTGCATCAACAGCCTGGACACATACTATTTTTAGTGATATTAAAATTAAAGCAGAAGCAGCATCTCGTCAACTAGCTGTAGAATATGGTGAACCCCTTTGGTGCAAAAACACAGGTATGAGAAATACTCATTTATTAGCCATAGCTCCAACAGTATCCAATTCACGTATTAATGCTTGTTCCGCTGGTATTGAACCCCAACCAGCAAATGTTTATGTGTTTAATGGAGCTAAAGGAACATTTATTGTTAAAAATCAAGAATTAGAAAAATTATTAGAATCTAAAGGAAAAAACCAAAATAAATATTGGGACCAAATTTTAGCAGATAACGGATCAGTTCAAAATTTATCACATGATGTTTTAAATGAAGAAGAAAAAGAAGTATTTTTAACATTTCCCGAAATTAACCAATTATCTTTAGTTCAACAAGCCGCAGCCCGCCAACGTTATATTGATCAAACCCAATCATTAAATTTAGCTTTTGATCCAACAGATTCTCCAAGATGGATTAATCAAGTCCATATAGAAAGTTGGAAATTAGGAATAAAAACCCTATACTATTTAAGAACCGACTCTGTAATTAAAGGAGATTTAGGTTCCCGTACATCTATTTGTTTAAGTTGTGATGGATAGTACATTAATCTATAAAACACTATGAAAAAATATTTTTTACCATTTATAATAGCTTTATCTGCATTATCTGTTAGTTTATCGGCTGCTTTCTACTCAGTAACTGGTCTTAGTATGTTATTTGCTGGAGCTAGTTTTGCAGTTTTAATTATGGCTTCTTCTTTAGAAGTTGCTAAATTAGTTATTGCTTCCTTATTATATCAATATTGGAATACATTAAATAAAATTTTAAGAACTTACCTTGTGGTAGCTACTTGTATATTAATACTAATTACATCTGCAGGAATTTATGGTTTTTTATCTGCAGCCTATCAAACTACAGCTACAAAATCAGAAATTATAGATAAACAAATTTCTGCCTTAGAAACTAAAAAACAACTTTACACAGATTCAAGAAATAATATATTAAAAGAAAAGCAATCCCTCTTAGATTTACGAGGTACATTATCTAAAGGCTCAACTACTCAATATACGGATAAAAATGGTAATTTAGTAGTTAGAACAAACAATGCTGCAATCCGTAACATTGAATCAACATCTAAATCAGATGAAAAATTATCTGAAAAAGTAGATATAGTAAATGATTCTATTTTTAGTTTAGAAAATCAAATTTTGGAAGTTAAAACTAATAGTGAAACTACAAGTGAATTAGGTCCTCTTAAATATATTTCAAATTTAACAGGCCAACCAATGGATAAAATTATTAATTGGTTTTTGCTTATTATTATTTTTGTGTTTGACCCATTAGCAATATCTTTAGTAATTGCTGCTAATTTTGCTTTTGCTCAAATTCGTAAAGACCCTATACATGATTTAACTGAGGAAGATAAAGAATGGTTAGATGCTCCTTTATTTGAAGAAGAATTTAAAGAAGAATCTAAACAAGATGAAGTACCAGTAATGATAGATCCTAAAACAGGTAAATTCTTTTATGAAGAACCGGATCCTGAAAACAAAAATTTAGATTTAGATGGTGATGGTGTTGTTGAAGATGAAGAAATACAACAAGTATTTAATGAATCCGATACTAATAATGATGGTTATATAGATGAACAAGAATCAAAATTAGCAAATTTAGACCCTCAAACAACTGAAAAATTAAATCAGTTAAATAACCAAGTTGAAGAAGTAATGGATAATTTTAATCAACTTTATAAATTAAACCCAGACCAATCAAATAAAATTAACACTCATATAAAAGAAATAAAAAAATTAAGTATAGAATTAGGTACTTTAAAAAATACAAAAAAAGATGATAATACAATAACTTATTTTTAAAAACTTATGCAAAAAGAGTAGGATTCCCAAGATCCTATTCGTATATTTACGGTATAGAAATTAAAAAAATAAAGGTTATGTATAACGAATTCATTTATCAAGAAGAACAAGAATACAAACAGTATCAAAAAATCATAAATACTAAAGAGTA
>Ga0181356_1001508_pt1 | contig 10069 bp, 17 predicted proteins | sample Fa13VDMM110SN_FD_130104 | JGI IMG/M metagenome (GOLD analysis project Ga0181356, IMG submission 130104) | Freshwater viral communities from Lake Michigan, USA - Fa13.VD.MM110.S.N | ecosystem: Environmental > Aquatic > Freshwater > Lake | place: USA: Michigan | collected 2013-09-24 | reverse complement strand
AAAGGAAAAGTGGTGTCAGTTGCACTACTTGGTTTTGCTACATATATACCAATACTTGAACAATAAAAGGCGTCTTGTAATGCCAATCTTTGCTCGGTGTTAGTTTGTGCGCCGTTTGTTTGGTCATTTTGCAAAATTGCAAAAGTGTAAAGAGTTTTAGTCGTCGTCATTGTTACCTCCGCCCTTAAATAGCCTTGAGATAAAACCGCCTGACTTGCAGAAAAACCTGCCCTGTTGATTGCTTCTTTAGCTTTGTCGTAAGCTAAACGGCTACCCATTGTACTTGCCATAATTTTTGTTTTTAAATTGTTTGTTAATTGTTTGTTTTTTATTATAGGTACTAAAATAATTAGTTATAATCATTGTCATCATCTTCATCTTCCATTCCAGCCAATACTTGCAAATCGTCACCAGCCATAACGTCGTCACCAGCGATAACACTAATACCGTCTTCTACTTCGCCTATTTCCATAGGAAAATCAATAGTGTCATCATCACTTCCAGCTATTGCCGGTAAAAAACCACCTACTAAACCTAAACCACCGGCAGCAACCATTCCAGTTCCTAATGCTTTACCAGTGCTTGACTTCATAAATTTAGGTAAGAATAAACCAACCCCAATTACTGCGGCATTTTTAATCTTTTCATCTAAATTTGGTAATAATTTTTTAGCTACATAGCGGCCTATTACTGCACCACCTACTACTGCTACTAAATCCATAATGTTGCCTTTACCTACTGCACCAATGCGGCGGCGGCTTGTTTTGCGTTTCATAACTCTTTTTTTACGTCTTGCCATAATTTTAATTTTTAATTTTTAACTCCAGTATTTTATATAAGTTTTTTTAATTCCTTATTATGTATTATTTCTTCTTTCATAACTTTTTTAATAATATCAACTTCTTGTTTTAAAACTTTTTTATCAAATTTATATTTAGGATTATAAGACATTTGAATTAATCCGTCTATTGTATTTTGTAAATAATTAAGTTGTTTTACACTAATTACATATTTTTCTAATAAATCTTTTTTTATGTTTCCAATTCCTAATAATTTGCCTTTATCACTTCTATTGGCTCTATTTTCAGTATATATATTACCGCTTTTACTTCTTCTTTTACCAGGCGGCTTTGCCAAAAATCTTTTATCGTAAACTTTATTACTTGTACCAGTTTGCTTATATACTTTCTTTTTAACTGTTTTATTTGTTGCTGCTTTTTTTGGTGCAATAGGTTTTAATATAACTAATGGACTTTTTTTAATAGTTTTCTTTTTACCAGCGTTAAAATTTTTAACTTCCATTTGCATATTTGCAGCAAATTTTAACATTCTGCTTTTTAATGCTTTTTTATCGCTATCATCAAAAGTAGTATTTGTATTTTTTGCAAAATAAGATACCATTGTATCTGCTTTATCTTTTGAATTGCCAACTCCGTCAAAAACTACTATTGTATTGCCGTTTTTTTTATCTTCAACTATTGCGCTAACATCATTATAAATACTATATTGATTAATTACTTTAAAATTTACTCCCCATACACTACCACTAAAACCAATAGGCAAAGCGCCTAATTTTTTCTTTACTCCTTTATTTTTTGCTGCTTTGCTTTTAGCTGCTTTTGCTCTAACCATTTTTACAAATTTTGCTCTCGCTGCTAATTGTTTTACACTTGGTTTTTTTGTAGTCATTTTATTTCTTTTTTGCAATTAAATAAACAAGCGCTGCGCCACCTAATAAATATAAGGGTAACATTTTATTTTTTGTAGCCATTACATTAGTTGCTGCTTTTGCATTACTTGTTTGCATTGGCAAATTATCTTCATTAACAACTTCATTAGCTATTTCATTAAATACTTCGCCTTGTTCTACTCTTGGCATTAATTTTTTAGTTACCAACGCTTTTGCTTTTTCGTTCAATGCTTTTTTTCCTATATCAACTAATTCAGCTGGGTTAATACCAACCGACTTTAAAAAAGTTGATACTTTAGCTAATATAGGCGCTGCCGCTGCTATTACTGCTGCCGTTGCTGTTGGCTCTGCACCAATAAAAGAATTATCGTGTCCAAAAATTCTTTTTTTATTTTTACCTTTATCAAATGCACTTTTTAAGGCTTTCATTTTACCGCCTAAAGTTCCCTCCCATAATTTTTGCAGCTTACTTGGCTCTTTTGCAAATGAAGCTGCTAATTTAGTAGCTAAACCAGTAAAGTTTAATTTTACTAATAGTAAAAAAGCATTTCTTGCCGGTGTTGCTGCTACTTTAACAATAACTTTTGCACCTTTTTTCAAAAAATTTTTTACTTTGGCTTTGCCCTTTCCGGCTTTACCTATTCCGCTTACTGCTATTACTGCCATTTTTTTATCTATTTTAAAATTATAAGGCTTTTTATAATCGTATTGCCTTAATACTGCGTCTAACCAAATTTCTTTTTTTGTGTTTGGGTTAATAACTACGAAAACGTGTGCCGGTTGATTATCAAATGCTGAATAACCAGCAAAACGATATACAAAAGGTATTTTTAAATTATCTAAAATACCGGCTGCAAAATTGCTATACATTTTACAATCCGCTTCTTTGGTAGCTAAAATAGCTGCCGGACTTTTAATAAGTTGCTGATTTGCGCTATCAATTTTGTAGCTGATATTTTTTTTTAAATAATTATATATATTTTTTCCAGTTTCGTAATTATTACTACCCTTAAAAAAAGAACTTATATTTTTATATTCGTTTATATATTTTTTATGGTTGTCTAAAATACTTTGAATTATATCGTTTGTACTTTGATTTTCAACCAGTATTTTTCTTTTGTTATTATATGGGTTAATACGCCCTAATAACATTCCAGTTGTAACCATATTAAATACTTATAATTTCATTAAAAGGTAAAACAAGCCCATCTACATTTGCATTTCCTTGCACTCTTGCTACTACTGTTTTAAGGCCTTTATTTTTAATTATATTTTTTACAGTTGTAAAAGATTGCAGTAAACCTAATTTTAAATTTACGTCTATCACTCCAGTTGCGTTACCAGTTAATACAACTTTTTCAAAGGTGTTAATTTCGCCAACAAATTTATCGTTTAAAAAAACGCTGCCCACAATACTATTTATATTAAAACTTTGGTTTGTTGGGTTTTGTAGTAAAAGAGAAATTATAATTTTTGGACTTAATAAATTGCCGCCAAATTTTAATGATTGAAAACTTATTGCAACTTTTTTACCGGCATTAGCTTTTGTAAATAAATAAAATGCTACAACTGCTGCAATTCCCCCAAATATCAATACATTTTTACGCATACTTAAATTTATAGGGTGTAATATAGGGCATTTATTAAATAAAACAAATTTTTTTAAAAAATTGGCTGCAAAATGCCATTGTGTAATTATTGGTTGTTGCGATTGGGTCCGTTTATGCGGCCACAAACGCAAAAGTACATATAATATAATTAAAAACCATTAAAAGATATAAAATCTTTTAAACAACTTAATAACATTATTTTAGTACCTATAATAATTTAAAATACATATAAGCATAAAAAAACCGCCATAATTGGCGGCATTTGTTAATTTAAGCATATATTTAACCTTTCATATTGGTTACATAGGTTTTAGGTTTGCCGGTTTGTTTTTACAAATCGGCTTTTTTTATAGATAAATTCTTTTTATATAAATTTTAGTTTGTTGGTCGTATAAATTCATATACCAGCCACCGGACTTGCGAACAAAACTTGTAAAGGTTATTAAATTAATTATGTTCCGATATTTTCTCGGCTTTTTATTATTTTCTTTAAAAAAAACAGTAATTGAATATTTTTTTCTCATTTTATAAAATTTTTGTTTATATTTTCCTTACTAAAATAATGCAACGAGTTATTAAATTAACTTTTGTTCCCAGCCGGTCCGCTTTAAATAGCCGACTGGCTTTTTTATTTTTTCTTTTTTGTTATTTCAACTTGCTGCTCAAAATGTGTTTGCCGCCATTGGCCATTAATATAATTAATAGCAATAGGCTCAAAATCATCACTACTTCTTAAAAATTTAGGTTTTAGTATCATTTGCTTTGTAATTTTATCTTTTTCAACTGTTAAGGTACTTTGCGCCCACCTATCCGTATTACTTCCCAAATGCCCTAATGTTTCAAAACTTCCTTTACTGGTGTGCAATACTGTTACTACTAAAATGTTATATATTTTAGTAATTTTTTTTAACCAATTTGTAAGCTTTCTCGTTTCGGTTTCATCGTTGTAATTATAACAAGCGTCGAGCAATCCGTCCAAAAAAAGAATACTGCAAGTAGGTGTATTATCTAAAAAAGTTTCTATAAGTTTAATGATTATTTCCGGCGTGTCCTCTCTTGTATTATATGCTCGTATATTGTCCGGCAAATTAGTTCTTAAACCTAATTTACATATCTTTTGAATTTGCTGGTAATTATCGTAGGCACTGCTTTCAGTATCAAAATAAGCTACTATTGGGCGGTGTGGGTATGTGGTTAATTTTATACCAAAATTTGTATCTTCGGTATGTAGTAAGCTGCTTGATATTGTTGCTGCTATAAATGTACTTTTACCAGTTTTAGGTAAACCGCTAAATACTATATAATTTCCAATAGTGCCTATAACTTTGTCTTGTATTTTAAGACAAACAACTTCGGCACTTGGTACTATATCCTTATTGAACTGCCTTTGTAATAAGAGTTCATTGTAATTAATTAAGTTTGTTCCCATTTTTATATTTTAGCAGCTTTCTATCGCCGCAAGTAACCAACAAGCAAGAAAAAAATAAATAACTAATTGAAAAAAATTGTTATTTAATAATAGTTTTAGTTTGTTCAGCATTTTTGATAAATTTAGTTTGTGAGTTAATAAGTTCATTAGCCATATAACAAGCGGCTTCGTAGTGTGTTACGACATTACCATTGATTAAACAAGGTTTGTTTTTTGAGTTGCTAATTACATTAGGTAGTAAAAAAAGGCTATACCATTCTAATTTAGACATTCCAGGCGACATTATAACTACTCGTCCTAAACTGTCCTGGGCCACCATTGGTGGGAAAGCTGGTTGGTTAATTTGTTCGTTCATATTGTTTTTTGTTTTAGTTGTTTATAATATATTAAAATTGTGCTTAAACTCCACCATAGGAAAGTATTAAAACCATTGGTTTCTTAGTAATACTATTCCGTTATTATGCTGACATACTTGTTCTTTGCTTATATATAATAACGTATAGGCACAATTTAATTTATCAAATGTAAAAAAATAAGTTCTTTTTGCAGCTTGTCAATACTGTCATCAATCATAACTAATAAAGTAGTATCTACGTTATATGTAAGGTAGTCGTTTAAATTGTAAGTACTTGTGTCGGTAGTAATTGTAAGGGTATAGCTTTGCGTTAAAATTAACTGCCGGAGTGCTATAAGTTTTTGAATTTGTAGTTCTTTTTGAGTAAAAAGAAAATAATTGATATGATTTTTGAAATCATCTTGTAGATTTTGCATAAAAGTTAATTAAGTTTATAAATTTTGTTCCCAAGACAAAGTTATAATAAAGTATTTAATATAGCCAAATTTATTTTTTTAGCTTAAAAATAGGTCTGCTTCTGCTCTCCTACGATTTACAAGGCCCGGTAATACAACTTTTTTACCTTTTACTGTGCCTTTATTCCATTTTAAAAATTCATTTGCAACTAAATTTTTACTTACACCTTTATTTATAAGATTTAATAGTGTGCTTTTTTGTAATATACTTAAATTAAAGTTATATACCCAACTTAATAACGCATTAAATTGATTTTCGTTTATATTTACTTTTAACAATTTTTTTAATCCAGTAATAATACCTTGCTTATGTAAATTATAAAATAATTCTGCTTCTGCCTTTGTAATTTTATCTTCTTTTTGTACTGGCCTATTTTTTGTATAATTGTATGTATTACCCCAACCAATCGTATATATACCAACTGGATCTAAATATGCTTTTAATTTTACAATGTTACTTTCTTCGTAAAATTTTATTAATTTATCTGCTTTATCTGTCTTCATAGTAATTAAGCTTTCGGCTTTAGCCTTTTTTGGCTTTGCTAATAGTATTATTATTATGGCTGCTATTATTAAGCCTTTGTTTGTATTTGTCATTATAGTACATCATTATCCTTTGCACTTAATAAACCTAAACTAACTAATATAGCAGTAATACCGCCATATACATCGCCTTTAAATATAGTAGCTACTCCGGTTATAATTCCACCAAGTCCAAATAAGGACGTTTTCCAATTTTTTAAAATGTTTTTCATTATATATTTATTTTAAATAATCTAATTTTGTTTCTATCCTTGCCAATCTATCTAATATGTCAGTATTATCTTTTTTGTAAAGTTTTAATTCATCTTCCAATACACTTAATCGGTGCTTTGTAACATAGTAAAACCCTATCAACATACTTATAAATACTATTATATTAAATATCATTTCTTGGCTCATTTTCTTTTATATTTTTTACTATCTCGTTCCAAGCTGCGTTTACAAATGCTGCCGTTTGTACTGTTTGAAATAACCCCGCTTTAGTGGCTTGGTCAAGTACTTGTTGTATTAATTCAATTTTATCTTTCATTATGCCAATAAAATTTTTCTTGCTACTCCATTAATAACTACATTCCATACTCTACTACTTGCGTTTACTTCAGTATCAACACTACCAACATTGTTTGAAGCAGTACCAATAACAAATTGGTTACTGTCAGTTGCCATCGCACCATATCCAATAACTACGCTATTATTATCGTAAGTTCTAACTAATCCAGTATTAGTGCCTATAAATATATTTCTTGCACCATCTACAACATTTCCAGCATTATGTCCAATACCTATATTATTATTTCCCTCTGTAAGTGCGTCTAATGCCTCAACACCTATTGCAACATTATTTCCGCCAGAACTATTATTAAGTAAGGCATTTTTACCTACTGCCGTATTATCTACACCCTCGGTATTATTTTTCGCAGATTGATAGCCATAGGCAGTATTACCACTACCCTCTAAATTAAGAAATAATGATTGATAACCTCCACCAGTATTAAATTCTCCAGTATCATTTCCGTCTAAAACATTTTTTCCTAATGATGTATTACTTGCTATATTGTTTGCACCTCTACCTATATTTAACCCATTTATATTACAATCTAAATTAGTTAAAATACTTTTACCACCACCAGCACCACTATCTCCTACTGACAAAGCATATCCTTCTGCTGCTGGATATTGTATCGTATCTCCGTCAAAAACATAAGAGCCTATTGCAGTATCTCCATATAATAATATACCTAAACTTGCAGTACTGTTACCAATAGTACATACACTATTCAAATTTTGTGTTTCTGCTACACCAGTTCCGGCAATAGCTGTCCACGCCGTTCCAGTATCTCTATAAATACCAGTACTTGGGTTGTTAGTATCTACAAACAACCTACCTTTAAAACTTGCAGCCGGTCTTGTTGCAAAACTACTTGCGTAAATTGCCGGACTTGCTAATTGATTAGTTACTGAAAAATCTACTGGCATTAAACGTATCTTTTAAATATAATAGTTAATTGTGGTGCAACATTAGTGGCAAATAAAAAATTATAAGTTTTTATATTTATTTCATTTACGTTCCCTTGTATCTCAAAACTTTGGTTTGTTTGTAAAATCAATCCGTCTACATTTACGGCGTCGCTACCAGTATTAATAAATAATATGGTATTGCATTGGCTATCAGTTTGCCCATTTGCAGAAAAAATTTTTGTTTCGGTAATATATCTTATACAGGCCATATTTGATTATTTACATTGTTCTTTATTTTCCATATACAAATCTTTAAAGGTTGTTTTATCCTCTACAAAATTTGTAGCATTTACTATACTTGCTAATTCTGCTTTTGCATTATCAACAATAGGCTTTTTTTTATTCTTATTATTAAAATAAATTATAAAAGCTATTGCCGCTAAAATGTATATTGTATTTTTATCTTTCATTTTTTTAAATTATAGGTACTAATATAATACAGAAATATCATCAAAACCTTTTAACCTTTTTTTAGGTGTTTTTTTCTTTGGTTGTTTACTTGGTTTTATTTTAGGTATAACCAAAGTAGGCATTTTAATTTTAGGTTGTAATGTTGGTTTAAATATAGCTTTAGTAGGTTTTAACTTTTTTATTGGTTTTTTAAATAACCCTTTTGCTTTTTTTAATATAGTATCTAATGGGTTTGGAGTAGTTTCAACAGCTTCTTTTACCTCTCTTATTAAAATTTCCGGTTGCGTTTCTGTTTTAAATTCTTCTTCAGTTATTTTTTCTAAATCATCTACTAATACTTTACCTCTTAATTTTGGTTTATTTTTCATAGATATAATAGCTATTGCCGCACCAGCTAATAAAAGTAAGTATATTAAATTTTTATTTTTTTTCATCTTTATTTTTTTAATTTTATTGGTAAACCATTCACATAATTTATTGCTTGTGATACATCTGCATTACTAAATCTATCATTAGGCCAACCGCCACCGCCCGGCAACCAACTTAATAAATCTGCTTTATATAACATATTGAAATGATAAGCCAACCAAGATATTTGCGTTTTAGTTTTACAAGTTTTAATAGCACCAAAAGCAACACTCCAATCATCTTTAAACCAACCTACACTATTATAAATTTGTCTGCATAACATATGTGTATATGCTACTGTAAATAAATTAGCGTCTTTAACTTTTGTCCAGTATGTAGGCGACCAAGCAGAATTTACATTATCTACTTCATCGTTTACAGTTTTATCATCTTTATCATTTTTTATTCCAATAAGTTCTAATAAACCAGTAAAACCCTTTTTAAAAGTAAAAAATACTAATGCACCGCCACCAGCATACAATAACAATTTTAAAGTTTCATTATCTTGTTTACTTGCCATTATCTAATAAAATTTAATAAAGTTTTTATTTTATTTTCACTCATTTCCGACAAAGTTTTAAAATCTTCTAATTGTACCCCTTTTGTTATTAAGATACCAATATAATCATCTAAAGTTCCGTTTTCGTTTGGTACACCGGCAGCCATTGTCATTGTCTTAATGTTTGGCTCATTTGTTGGCTTCATAATGCTTTTTATTATTGTAAACAATCCTACCAGTCCGCTTAATGTTTCTTGTGGGTTTGTTTTAAAACCACTTATTAAACTTTGAATATAATCTTCTTTAGGCGGCTCTTGTTCTTCTTCTTCTTCTTCCTCATTTAACTTTGCTTCAATAGCTGATAAACGGCTTAACATTTCGTTATTTACCCTATAATCAACATTACTATTATTTACATTACCAATTTGAAATGTATTTAATTGAAATGTGGTAGTTGCTAATAGTTCGCTGCCTTTACCAGTCATACTTATAAAATAAGTATTTGTATTGCTTACCTCGTTACCTAATCTTGTAAGTACTTTACAAAGTTGTTTATAGCCGCCGTCTTTGTCAATACTGTCGTAAACATCAACAATGTGATCTTTATTTAACGTAGTTCCTCGACATAGTTTATAAGCAGCTTTAGGCTGGTCATCATACCAATCTAAAACCCCATTTGCAGAAGTTAATTCGACTTTATTATTAATAGCCATTTTTTTTAATTATAGTATATACCAAAAACAAAACTAAAATTCGTAGTGTTAGCTGGTGCCGATGCTATGCTAATATACGATTTGTCCCAAGTTGCTTTTTGTCCGCTAAATTCATATAAACCACGCTGAAAAGGAGTATTTGAAGCGTCTTGTATGCAGTTTAAAGATAGTAATGGAACGTTGTAATTATCTTGTCTATCGTTACTATATAATACTAAATAACTTTTTTGTAGAATTGCTGTACTTGACAACGCTTGTCCGCTTGGTGCAATAGTTAACGTAGCTATACTAAATACTTGTAAAGCTTGTAAGCTTGTATAACGCAATTTTGGTAAGTCAGGAAAATTCCACCTTGTACCAGTTTGCCCAGTACTTGCTACACCAGGTACGCTAATTTCTACAAGCTCAAATTTATTTACACGAAATGCCATTTTTTTT
>Ga0181356_1001507_pt1 | contig 10070 bp, 10 predicted proteins | sample Fa13VDMM110SN_FD_130104 | JGI IMG/M metagenome (GOLD analysis project Ga0181356, IMG submission 130104) | Freshwater viral communities from Lake Michigan, USA - Fa13.VD.MM110.S.N | ecosystem: Environmental > Aquatic > Freshwater > Lake | place: USA: Michigan | collected 2013-09-24 | reverse complement strand
GTCTCTGTTGGAGTTTGGGTTGGTGTCTCTGTTGGAGTATTTGTTGGTGTTAAAGTGTTAGTCGGTGTAAGAGTATTTGTTGGTGTTAAGGTGTTAGTCGGTGTAAGAGTATTTGTTGGTGTTAAAGTGTTAGTCGGTGTAAGAGTATTTGTTGGTGTTAAAGTGTTAGTCGGTGTAAGAGTATTTGTTGGTGTTGGAGTTTGGGTTGGTGTAAGAGTATTTGTTGGTGTTGGAGTTTGGGTTGGTGTCTCTGTTGTAGTTGGGGTTGATGTTTGAGTTGGAGTATTTGTTGGTGTTGGAGTTTGGGTTGGTGTCTCTGTTGTAGTTGGGGTTGATGTTTGAGTTGGAGTATTTGTTGGTGTTGGAGTTTGAGTTGGTGTCTTTGTTGGAGTTGGTTGTATTATTAATACGGCACTCAAAGAACCATTTATAACTTTTAAAGCATAAATTCCACCATAAGAATTTCTCAAAAGAATATTATTTGGTTTGAAGCCACCTATAACAGATAAAGATTCGGCGTATGTGGAAGAAGCTGAAACTGAGTTACTAAAGCAAGAATCAATCAAATCATAATGATCTGATTGATTCGGCATATTTACGTTTTCGAATTTAGATTTTAAATAATCTTTATTTTGGTTCGCCACTATTTTATTTAGGGTGAGTGAGCAAAAATTACTTAAGAATATAATGTTTTACCAAGAGTGGAGACGTTTGCTACCCCATCATTGATCATAACCGTCTCTACACCAAAAGTATTATTGTCACCTAAAGAAATAATACCAAATGCATTTTGCCAATTCGGTTCACTCGCATAAAGTGCGGATATTTTGCACAGACAGCCCATTTCATATGCATATATCTGTTTATCTTTTCTTTTTCCAATAGATGGAATTCTTTGGGCAGTATAACCAACTCTATGAGTGTGTCCCATAATTGAACTTTGATAATACTTTTCCAAAGTTCCTCTAGCAGAATATCCACCAAATTTACGGACCACATCACCATGTAGAACAACAAGATCATCATTCAATTCAACATAATCAGCCATTTGAACATTCTCCTTAAAATCTCCAAGGAAAATATTTTCATAACTTAGAGTTTTTTCCATTTCTGGAAGACACGCCAATTCTCCAATTCTTTCACTCAAATAACGCCACCAACGTCCAAATGTAGAATCCCCACTATGATTTCCATGTACTTCGATAATTTGTGCTCCGCTGGAAACTTCCAACAAGGAATGTAGAAATTTATGATATTCGATTCGCTCGGTCAATAGATTGAATTGTTTACGAATATCTTTCGGATATCTTGAAATTGCGAGCATATCAAGAGAATCACCATTGATAACAATCGTCTTGGGTTTCAACTCGTCAATAACAGAAAATGCAATATCAATAGATTTCTGACATTGCATCGGAAAGTGTAAATCATTCATTACAATCGCAAAATCACTCAAACCGTTTTTCGGTTTGTTTATTTTTGGAGCTTGAATATTAATTGGTGCAAGCTGAGAGAGGAACTCTTCAGCATCAAAATCTTTCTTTATGGGTGAATCGAATGTAGAAAGATTTTCGTTTTTATATGCAATTGGATTATTATTCCTTTTTCTATCATTATACCAATCCCAAACTGTTGATTTGGGTAGCATCAACATTGTTGCCGCTTCCGAAACTGAATAACCTTTGTGCTTTAAATGAAGAGCTTTTTGCTTCAGATTGATTTGTGATTTTGGATTTACCATAAAAATTATGAGATTTTTATCTTAACAGAAAATGTTGACATGTCAAATATATTTTTTCTGTAAACAGTTCGATTCTATAATCGACCCACCGTCCCGCCCCTGTTTACACCTACTCCTTCAAATTAGTAATAAATTCTTTCTCTAATATTATTTACAGGTTTTTCGTACTTTTTCTTTTTTTCTAATCTAACTCCACGAACCATGTAAACTATAATAGTATCAACGACTTCCAAAAGAATTGCCAAAAGAAAACAAATTATAGCTGTAATTTCTCCTTTAAATAATGCACCAAAAGAGAGTTGAATCACATTATCTGATTCAAATTTAATATATTTTGGCTCAACGTTGAGTTTAGAAGAAACTACATTTATCGCACTGTTTAATTTTACAGAAATATCAGCCAATTCCATGAAACTTTTGGCTTTATTCGCCTCTATGACCAATCCATCTTTACTTACTAAATTGTTTATATGTTCAATTCCCTCATTTAAAGATTGAAATTTACTATTTTTTTCATTTTGAATTTTTTCGATTTCTTTTAAATGATTATCTTCTAATGTTTTTATTTCCAAATCAATAGATGTTTTTATTTTTTCAATTTCTTTTCTTTTATTATCATCCAATTCTTTTTTTTCCAATTCAACTGAAGCTTGCTCTTTCCTCAAATCAGCTTCCAATTCTATTGTTCTTGGACCAATACCAACAACTCCAGAAGTTGATTTACCTCTAACTCCTTTAGTCTCGTCTGTAATAGCTTGTTGAGCTTTATTAACTCTTTCGTTTAATGAGCGCATTTGAGAATTGGATTTTTGTTCTATATCCGTTTCAACTTTATTCAATCTATCGTTTACTTCTTTTAAATTTAAATTGTATTTTTTAGTTTCTTCTGTTATTTTTTTATCTGTATTATTTTCCAATGCCAATATTTCCTTGTTTATGGAAGATCTGGCTTCTTTGTCGAAATAGTTCACAGTCTCTAAAACTTCAAATTTTTTATTCATTAAAGACTGTTTTATACTAGTTTCTGAATAAAAGCCAACAAAGTCAAATATTGTCGGTAGAAGACTAATTAAAACACAAAGCACCGCCATTTTATATTCGAATACTTCTTTACCATACATTATAATTTTAATACAATACGGTAAACCAACAACGGCCAAAGATGCTAAAAATATTAAACCAACATTCCAATCAGTAAGTATTAAACTTAAAGCATGATATGCAAATGCCACAGCGACAACCATGACAATAATGTATATAAAATTTAAACTTTTAGAAGCAAATCCATTTTTAGTTGGAAATCCAAATAATGTTGGATATAAGTCACTATCTTCAGATTTGTTTTCAATTAGAACTGGCATGTTCTAATATTTATCATTTTAATAATTATGCTTCACAAGTAGAGCAACTCAAAATATTTCGTGCCAAATTCTGTGCAGCATTTCCACTTCTTTGATAATATAGACCTTTTACTCCTTGTTCCCATGCAAATATCATAAGTTCATTTATTTCTTTAGCCTTTGTATCGGATCTAACCATAATATTTAAAGATTGTCCTTGATCAATATATTTTTGACGTTGTGCTGTTTGAATTACAATTTCTTTTTGCGATATTTCACCAAATGTTTTAAATACGTCTTTTTCTTCTTGAGTTAAAAAATCCAAATGTTGAACACTTCCTCCATGTAAAAGAATCGACTTCCACGTATCATCATTATGCTTTCCTTTTTCTTTTAATAATTTTTTTAGATAAGGATTCTTGTATGAAAATTTTCCTTTAGCTAAATCTTTTACATAATAGCAAGATTCTATTGGCTCTATGCTAGGAGATACTTGACCAAGTATAAAACTTGATGAAGTGGTCGGCGCGACAGCAAGAGTTGTTACGTTTCTTCTACCATATCCTTTTAACAATGGAGGTTCCCCAAATTCTTTAGCTAATTGTTCAGTTGCATAATCAGCTTTTTCTCTTATGAATTTCCATATTTGGTTATTTAACATTTTAGCGTCAAATGATTCGAAACCTATCATTTTAGATTGTAATAATGAATGCCAACCCAATACGCCAACACCTAATGCTCTCTGATTGATGGCGAATTTTCTAGGTGCTTGTATAAATTCTATATTTTCCGTTTTATTAATAAATTCTGTCATCACAGCATCTAAAAAATAAACTAAAGTCTCAACAGCATCAGTATCTTTCCATTCTCCCCATTTTTCTAGGTTAAGAGATGAGAGATCGCAAACAAAAGATTCATCTTCTGAAGTTGAAAGTGCTATTTCATTACACAAATTTTGAGCATATATTTTAAGACCTTTATCTTTATAAACTTGAGGTGCATTATTGTTCAATGTATCTGTGAATGAAATATATGGATATCCGCTTTCAAATCTTTTTTTAATAACATCTCCCCATAGTTTTCTTTTTTCTTTATCACCAGAAATCATCGATTTCATCCATTCGTCGGATACGCAAACACCAATAGAAAGATTTTGAATTGGGTTTCCTTCGGACCTAATTTTTAAAAATTCTTCAATATCTGGATGATCAATCGGAAGATATGCTGCAAATGATCCTCTTCTAACACTTCCTTGAGAAACAACGTTCATTAATTTATCAAAGAGTTCCATGAAATGAACAGATCCAGTAGATTCCCCACCAGAAGAAATTGTAGTTCCCCTACCTCTTAATTTACCAAAATAAGCAGAGGTTCCGCCACCATGTTTAGTCATCATGGCAACTTCTGAAACTTTATTCATAATACCTTCCATTGTATCCGGTATATAAGAACCAAAGCAAGAAATTGGAAGACCTCTTGTTCTTCCGAAATTGCTCCATATAGGGCTAGATAAAGAGTAGAAACCTTTTGCCATATAGTCTTCGAATTTATCAGCAAACCCCTTAGAATTTAAATATTTTTCTGATGCTTCTGCGATACATCTAATTCTTTGCTCCGCTGTTTCTCCCTCTAACAAATAACCTCTTTCTAGAAATTTTATTGAGTCTTTGTTTAGCCATTCGTATTTGTTTGTCATATATTTTTATATTTTAACTCTTATTTTAACACCACCGATAATTGTTTCTTTGTTTCTTTTTTTATTTGAAATTGCCTTGCTTATTATATCTCCAACGTTTTTGAATGGAACTTTTTCTAAACCAGCTTTGATTGCAGCGGCTAATCTATGATTTCCGTCAAAAGCACCATATTTACCTTCCCACAAATCACCATAAATTGGACCAGATTTTTCCCAATCCCAATTTCCATTCTTCATATCATCTGCGTATTTTTTAACATTTTTTGGTTTGGCTATTCCTGGTTTATTAAATTTATCCGTTTTAACCATTTTAGTTTTTATGGTTTTGTCTGCGGCGTCTAAAATATCTTTAACATAAACATAGTTGCTATTACCTTCATCGTCTCCCATTTTTGCCCAATGTTCACCACCAACTTTATGTTTTGTATCAACTGATTCTATTAAATTTTTAACTAATGTATCAAATTTCATAAATTAGAATAAATCGTCTTCTGAAAATGATTGTGTGAACTTTTGATATCCAGTTGGTTTTGAATGAAAAAAATCTGTCATATTCGTACCCAATAATTCTTCCTCAAACCACATAGTAGAAGAAATAAGATTTTTGTCAATATCAAAAACTTTGGGATATCCGATTTGCTCCAGTGAAATATTGATTCTATTTTTAATAAATTCTTTTAGAGTGTCAGCATCTAAACCATTTTCTTTTATTCCATTGATCATCCAATCAACTATTTTAGATTCCGCTTTAAATGCTTCTCGCGCCTCATTAAGAATTTTCTCTTCTAATTCTTTATCGAACAATTCGGGATATTCTTCTCTAATCGTGTTTACAATTTTAGAACCTATTAGACCGTGTAATAACTCCTCATTTCTAGTGTATTTTACCTGTTGATCAGTGTCTTTAAGAACATTTTTAAATCGAGCAAACCAATTAATAACATAAAATTGAGAGAATAACGAAACGTTTTCGACAAACAGTGTAAAAAGAATCAAAGCATAAAGATATTGCTTCTTTGAATCTTTGTAATATTTGTGAGTGTATTTTTTAAGATATTTTACTCTTCCTTCAATCCAATCTAATTTTAGATTTTCTTCAAATACATCTTCCATTCCTAATACAGTAATCAATCTTTCATATGCATTATTATGAATAACTTCTGTATTCGCCATCGCATAGCCCAAATCTGACAAACCGGGATGTAATAAATTTTCCCCAAGTTTAGCCCAAAAAGTTTTTACACTTATTTCAATTTGTCCGATAGCTGACAATGTTCTAATAATTATTTCGCGTTCTTTATCTGTTAAATTTACTTTAAATTGTTGAATATCAGAAGAAAAAGAAAACTCTTTATCCGTCCAAAAACCAGCATAAATTGCTTCAATATATTTTTCCGTCCAAGGATATCTGTTAGGTTTTCTATAAACCTGTTCATCAAAAATTTTAAGTTTAGTTTCCATATGTTGTATTTTTATTTAACGGTATACACAATTTCTTGATTAGGGTACAAGAATAAACATATTCACGGATTTAATCTTTTGATGTATAGGCATTTCGGGATCATCTTCAAAAAACAAATCGTATTCAAAATTTTCGATATATTTGTAAATGTATTTCTCGTCAACGGGATACAATCCGTCTTCCAAATATATAAAATTATCATTACATGAAAGATCATTTTCAGAAATAATTTTATTGTACGTATAAAGATCAATATATTGCACTTTTTTGAGTTTTTCTACCATCAATAAATGATCCGACAATAATTCAAATGTCACCCCATAAAAAAATCTATCACAATGCGAAATTCTTTTAGCATTTAACGCATCTTTAATCGATATTCTATGCTCATCATATTGACTCTTTATACATGTTCCGATAAAAACGAGTGGATTTTCAACTCTTTCGTAGGAAAGAGTTGGTAAATTTTCGTAGGACGTGAATTCTTCAACCATGAGAACATCATACATGCTCTCAGAAAAAGATCAAGCATCAAATGAAGAAATGATTGAAAAATTAGGGAGTTTGAAAATTTTACCCTGTCTTCCCAAGTAGTTATTGAAAATAACGGTGCAACGATCTTCTGTCACAATCGGACCAGATGAAATATCTCCAATGAAATTCACCGAACCCAACATCGAACCGTTGGATGTATCCAGACATTTCAAGTGATCTTTATCTACAATGACAGCATATATGATATTTTGCACGAAATTATTTAGGTTTCCTCTCTAAATAATTCCATGCCAGATTTCACAAAGATCATTTTAAGACAAGGTATTGAAAACGACAGGGCGAGTGTTGTTTATTCCGAAGGTGAACCACTATATATTACCAACTTCAAGAGGCTTTTTCTAGGAGATGGGACAACATCTGGTGGAATTCTTGCATCTAACAAATTTATAGGATTCGCTAACTTTGATTATAATACAAATGCCACAGGTGTCACTTATGCTTATCAAGGTGATTTTGTCTTTGATGTCACTTCAAGCAATCTTTTCGCTCTTACTGGAAATGCACCCGCTAATTTAACATCTTATGCAAGGGTGACTAGAAATTTTACAGCAGATAACAACACAACTGTACTAACCCAAGTAAGTGCAATTGCTGTTAAGACATTTAGTTTAAATTCCGATTATTTTTCAAATACAATTTACGGAAGAGGATTGGAGAAGAGTGGAACACAGATTCAACTAGCAAATCCTGCAACAAATGGTGGACTTGATTTTAATATAGGTGGAGAATTAAAAATTGCCGATAGAAGTGTTACCAATACAATGTTGGAAGGAATGAATGGTAACACTGTGAAGGGAAACCTTGGAGCGGCTGGTGATGTAGAGGATATTCCTCTTCAAACTCTTGCTGATGTTATAGCACCTCTTCTCATTGGAATTAATACAAACTTTGGTGTTCCTATTGGAACTATTATAGATTTTGGCGGATTGACTCCTCCTGTTGGATATCTGGCATGTAACGGTAGTGCAGTTTCGACTTCCATATATCCAGATCTTTTTGCCGCAATTGGTTATACATGGGGTGGAAGTGGTTCTTCTTTTATTCTTCCAGACCTCCGTAGAAAGACAACAGTTGGTTCTGGTGGAACGGAAACAACAATTCTTAGTTCTTATGTCGGTGCTGTTGGGGGTACAGAAAACACAATTCTTCAAAAAGAAAATATCCCATCACATGCTCATACTTATGATGCAGTATCCGATGGTGGAGTAACGGCATTAAGTGCTAACGGTGGAGACTTGCAATTTAATACATTTAATACAGGAGATGGTACATTGGATGGTCTAAATGTCGGTCCTCTTGGTGAACCGTTTAGCACATATCAACCAAGTGCTGTTGTTATGAAGTGTATAAAAGCATTCTAAAATGGAATTCGATAAACATATTTCCAAATTGTTAGAGGATTTTAACGTATACCCTAGAGCAAAAGCTATTCAAGGAAGACAAGCTCCTGTTCCGTCCATGAATGTTAATTCAACTGGTCCAGTTCCTGTTGGTTTTAAGGGTTCTGGTCCAACTGGCATCGGGCCAGCTGCTACATCCACAGTATTCTTACAAGTTCCAAAGAAGAAAAAGAAAAAAAAGATTAAAAAGAAGAAAGATTTCTCTTCTTAATTTCGTCCGAAGCAACATTTAACATTGTATTTAGATCGGGATTGTTTAACAATTCGATTATCGCATCATACGGATTTCCAGAATTTTCAGATTTATCATCGAATTTTGATAATCTATACACGTCTTCCAATGCTTTTCTAATTTGTTGTTTGAGTTTTTTTAAGGTTGTGATTCCCTTATACGGTTGTTCAAGCGTATCGTGAACTTCTTCTTCTTCTGATTTCACTGGAAGGGCTGCACTAGGATGTCCAGATTTACTACCGAGAATATTGCTTCCAAATTTTGAATTTGGACTCATTGGCACGGAACCAGCGTCATTTTCATTTAAAATCCAATTATCGATATTCGGTTGCCAATAACTTTTAGACATGATAATATTTAGTTAAACCGATGTATTGTCGAAATTCGGCATAAAAAGATTTGAGTCGGTAATAAATTGGTCCAATTCTTCTTTAGAATCAGCAACTACTAATATATCAACTGCTGTATAAAACCCCGAAGATTGTTGAGGTTCTATGAGAATATTTTTGGATTCTTCTTCGTAAAGCATAACCCACTGGTTTTCGGTTATTTCAATTACTGCTTTTGTGTATACATTTATCATATTATGGGAAGTTAATGTTTACGTTCCAAGGAAATCCTCCTAGCCTTGTAACAAGGGCAAGGTTTTGATATGATCTAAACCCATCATTAGCATTGGTCGTTCTTCTCATAGTGGCTGTTCCTGTTCCTATAACTAGAGTTGGACTGTTTGTTGTCACGGTATACCTAAACTGATTTGCATTTATAGAAGATATGGCAAATGTTCCTGTAAATACACTTTCAAGACCCGTAATTGTTACTAGACTACCATTTGGGTGATTGTGATTATTACATGCAGCAGTGACTGTGGTTCCTAATGTTGTAAAAAGATTACCTGCTGAAACTGTAGTAACTCCTCCCGTATAACTTGGAGCACTATTGCTTGTTTGTAAACTTAAAGTTCTTGTTCCTGTAGTTCTTGTAGTAGCATCAAAAGCAGATAAGATGGCATCAACAGCACTTTGAGTTAGTTGATTACTATTGGCAACAAAAGTTCCTAAATTTGCGGAAATGCTTCCACCATCATATCCAGAAAGAGAATTATTGTTACAACTAAATTTATTTAAATTTACATTATTGGTTAAACTTGGTATTGATCCAGTCAAAGAATTAGAGTAACATACAAAATCAGTTAATTGGGAGTTGTCATTTAAACTTGGAATTGATCCTGTTAACTGGTTATCGTAGCAAAAAAATCTTTTCAAATTAGATAATCCACTCAAACTTGGAATTGGTCCTGTTAGGATGTTATCGTCGCATAGAAAATCTATCAAATTAGACAACCCACTCAAACTTGGAATTGATCCTGTGAGGAGGTTTGCTCTGCAAACAAAATCTGTCAAATTAGACAATCCACTCAAACTTGGAATTGATCCTGTGAGATCATTTTCAGAACAATCAAAAACTCGTAAATTTATTCTATTGCCAAGATTTGGAAATATATCATTAAAATTATCATTAAGTTTATTATCTACTATATTTAAGGTTGCTAATTTCTCGCATTCAGCAAATCCTTGAAAAGAAGTTATATCATTAGAATCACAAGTAAAACTACTTAAATTTGGAAAAGACGAAATATCAATT
>Ga0181356_1001503_pt1 | contig 10079 bp, 11 predicted proteins | sample Fa13VDMM110SN_FD_130104 | JGI IMG/M metagenome (GOLD analysis project Ga0181356, IMG submission 130104) | Freshwater viral communities from Lake Michigan, USA - Fa13.VD.MM110.S.N | ecosystem: Environmental > Aquatic > Freshwater > Lake | place: USA: Michigan | collected 2013-09-24 | reverse complement strand
GATTGTAGATTTTCTTGCAGATCGTGCTAGTCAGTATCCACACAAAATAAACAAAAAAACTTTTAGACCAGATAAAGAAGCTTCCGCAGCCCATATTAGAGAAATTTTAAACGCAACAGGTCCTCACACAGATGCTGCTGCTGCGGTTGAAGCAATTAGACCACATGCAATTGAGGGTAATGGTGGTCTTGACGAGATAGCCTACACTGAAGGGGATTACGGAACCGATATTACAGAACTCCCCAATTACGAGGAAATTGCAGCGGAAAACGAAGAACGGTTTGCCTCTGGATTGACCAATGATTTACATCGCCATATAACTGGCAAGTAAGAATAAAAAAAACCCCGAATCTCTTCGGGGTTTTTTATTTAATATCCAGTTTTTCTTCTGTATTCTTCTTCGCTTCCGTAGCGGTCTAGGTCAGCTTGCATTGCCTTGAGATCTTCTTCTTCCTCTGCATCTACATCGACTTTTGATCTTCTTTCAAGATCAGCACCCATTGAATATCCTTCTTGGTAGTCTTTGTTATCTTTGTAAATTGGGTGTAGATCGTATGCATTCATTCCATGAAACTTTCCAAGTTCCTTGATGTCAGCAGGAGCCTTGAGAGGATGCTTTCTTGGCTGTGTCTCGCTTGACATCCAGCTAGGATCAGGAGGAGTGGTTTGCTCAATGATGAATTGTTTAAATGATAACATACAACATATTTATCATAAATATTGAGTATGCTATCAGACAAAGCAAATTTTATTAAAAATATTATATCATCAGACATTTGCATTTCTTGCCTCATGGAAGCTGATATTTCTCTTCCAGTCGTGCAAAAGGCAAAGGCAACATGGGCGAATGTCAAACAAGGTTTATCAAATCCTCACCCAAATGTCAGGGAATCTGCAAAGAAATTTAAAGATTTTGCTGGAAAAAATGCTGATCTTTTCACCCTTGAGCAAGGGAATCCAAAAATGGAAAAGGAAGGAAAGGCAGTTCCAGAATTCATGTCAATTGGCGTTTCTCTTTCTCCTCACAAGTCAGCTGATACTGGTCTGAACTTCTGCCCTTGTGCCACAGAGGATTGCAAGAGCGTTTGCTTGACTGACACTGGCCGTGGTTCTTTTGACCCAGCAGTAAATGAAGCAAGAAAGAAAAGATCACAGTTCTTGGTTCAGCACCCAGAGCATTTCAGTGCATTGCTAGATCACGGAATCGGCCTTGCAAAACAAAGAGCAGCAAAGCAAGGCAAGAAGCTAGCTGTTAGACTAAATGTATTCTCAGACATTCACTGGGAAGATTATGCTCCTCACATCTTTAAGAAGCATAATGATGTTCAGTTCTACGATTATACAAAGATCGGAAAGAGAACTCAGAAACAGTTACCATCTAATTACCACCTAACCTTCTCTTCCACTGGCGTAAAGGGTAAGGATAATAACTGGGAACAAGCAAAAGGACACCTTGATAAAGGTGGAGTTGTTGCAATGGTCTTCCAGTCTCGTCCAGGAAAAGGAAAGAAAGAGCCAGAAAAACTTCCATCGTTCGTTCACGACAAGAAGACTGGAAAGAAATATCGCGTAATCGATGGCGATATTCATGATCACAGACATTTAGATCATATTTACAATAGTGCTCAACAAGGAGAAGGATTGATTGCTGGTCTTCACCTCAAATCACCTATCTCTGGAGGATTCGAAAAGCAAGTTGCAAAGGCAAATGATTTCGCTGTTGCTTTTGATGATGATGTAGTAGAAATCAATGGAGATGATGAAAAAGAAAAAATGAATGAAAGTAATAATATGAAAAGAAAATTTAGCAAAAATCTTTTAGAATCTTTCCACAATAACCTTTTATTCGAACGCGATTTAGGCACTCCATACGATCCTAATGCTGATGATGATAACGATGGTATTCCAAATAGAGATGATCCAGATGATGATGGAGATGGTTTAAAGGATTATGAAGATCCAAATCATCCAGATTATGTTCCCCCTGGAGGTGGAGGAGGAGGTGGTTATCCTGTTCCACCAACATGGAACTTTCCAACAGGCTGGTATACCGATCAAGATTTTTTAAATTGGCTACAAAAAAATTATCCAGAATGGTATGCCGAAAACGAAAAGGAAATTAGAAATAGACAAGAAAACGACCCAGATGGTGATGGTGTCGGCAATGATTTAGATAACGATGATGATGGAGATGGCACACCAGATAGAGAAGACCCAGATCATCCAGATTATCATGGAGGAGGTGGTGGTGGAAGAGGTGGAGTACCAACTAGTGGAAAATATAGATTACCAGGAACAACGCCTCTAGATGGTTGGAGAGATCCAGTAACCGGAATTTATTATTCTGGTTGGTATGGTGGTCATTCACCAGAACATCCTCGTTGGAGGCCACCAGAACCACCACCAGGAGATGGCGGTGGTCAGGGTGGTGGTGGATTCGGTAGCGGTGGTGGTGCTGGCGGTGGAAGATAATATATAAGATAAGGAAAAAATATGTCAACATTCATTTACACTTTACAGAGAAAAGTTCAAGAACTACAAAATACTCTTCGTTCACTTCAAGAGCAAAATGCCAACTTAAGAAATCGCGCCAGAATGCTTTCTGAGGGAGATCCCGGTGGTCCTCCAAGCGGTGAATTAAGAGTTAGTGATGCACCAACACAAGCAAATATTGGTGGAGCTGGTTATTCAGCTTTCGTTACAAGAACCACACAAGCTCCAGGAGCTAGCAATAATTTTTATGATAATCCAGACTATGCAGGATTTAGAATTCGTGGAACAATAAGTGGTGTTAATTATCCAATAACTAATTATGTCAATTCAAATGGTCTTTTACTTCCAGCTAATCAACAATATACTTTTATGAGTCCGCAATTATTAGCTGAAATAATTTTGCTAAACGCTACAAATAATCCAAATTTTAATATATTAAATTTTGCTACAGGGCAGCAGATGTTACAAGCAATTTCAAATTTAATTTTGAATTCTGGAGCATTTTCACAGCAAGTAATACAGCAAATAGGTCCGATTATTGTAAATCCTGGATTCCAGACATGGTTAAGTACAGCAGTAAAATCTGCTAATGGTTCTGGTACATGGATTATAAATCAAAACTGGCCATATTGAATTAATTGAGATATAAAAAAAGGCCCCTTTCGGGGCCTTTTTTTATGTACTTAACATATTCGTTAAGACCGTTCTTACCTTTTTTTAAAATGCCAAATTGTTTAAGAAAACTATTCATAAAAGCATTTTAATTTTTATTTAGTTAGATTGTTTATATCTGTTTGTGGTAATTTCTTATTATAAATGTTAATTGTTTTTATATGTCCGTTTAGATGATTTGCTGTTTTACTTAAACTACCAATAAAGAGTTTATCAAGAGATATTGGATATTGGGTAATACCAGCAGTACTTGATAGCGATTCAGAATTTACAGATCTTAATGCTTCAGCTGAAACTATATTTGGATTATAAGTAAATGCAACTTTATGTAAAGTTTTTGGATTTAATCCTGTAGTATAAGAAAGAGTAATATCATTTGAAGTTGATGTATATACTCCATTTTGGACAGTTACGCTTTTTATTTCATTATAATAATTTAACTTATCTACATTTCTAGCTAGATAGAAATTATAAGCTCCAGAAACACCTTGAGTTGTTGCAGAATCAAAAAGTCTACCGAGATATGGGAATCCAGATGATGGAAGAGGAGCATCAAATTCAAACAATATTGCTATGTCTGTTGTATTTTCTCCGAGAGCACTGGTTACTTCATCGAACGATGCACTTTCAGCAAATCTCGTCACAACTGATCCATCAGTAGGAATGAATGATGATGGGGTAAATTGTGCTTCTACTTGCGCTCCCCAGAACAATCCAGTAAATCCTTCTGGAGTAGCAGTTGCTATATTACTATTTAATGGTCTTCCAGTAGCACTAAAACTACCATTTAAACTATTTACTATACCAATACAAGCACTAATACCAGTTGAGCTTGATGCGGTTGTTCCTACTGAAATTCTATACCAATCGTTTGGATATCTTTCAACATTTGCAAATGTAATTCCAGGAGCTGTAGTTGCCTGAAAAGTTTTAAATGTATTTCCAGAAATATCAGCAATTATACCAAACCATTTATCTTGGGATGTAGTAGATCTACAAATTGACGCTGCAATGTAAGTTGCTCCAACACCATTTTTAGCCCAGAAAGAAAACACATGCGATGCATTATCAGTGGCAATTTCTACATGTTTTTCCATTGATGAACTTATGAAGGCAAACTCAGATCCTATAGCCGAATACACAGCTAAACGATTTGCTTGATTTGTATTTTCTGGAGAAGTTCCTTGATTACTAACAAGAGTTAAACCAAAATTAGTAACAGCAGTAGAATTTAATTTCCAATTACCATAAAAAGTAATACCATGAATTAAACGATTAGCAGACTGTCCTTCTATTAACAAACCAAGAGGATTTCCATTTGAGTCATATTCAAATCTTGGTTCGTGTTCGGCAGTTGTTCTTTTAATAAGACCATCTGATCCGAGATATGTTGTTTCTGTAACATATCTTTCAAATGTAACACCAGATGGTAAAGCATTAGCAAATAATAAAGAAATAATAGGAACAAGTCCAACTTTTCTTCCACCACCAGAAGGATCATCAAAAGAATGCAGTGTGAACATTGACATTTGTTGTTCATTTAGTACCATACCACCACTTTCCCATTTTTGGGTCATGGGGTTTAAAACAAATTTTCTTCCGGTATAGTCTACATATTCTCTTAGCCCGGTTTCTGTTTTGCGGAAGTTTCCAAAGTACCTTAAAAAGTTGTTCATATAGAATATATATTACATAATGCAATCCTTTAAACAATATCTGGAAGAAAAAAATTGGATGGTTGCTGGTGCTTTGACTGGAGCATTGCTTGGTGGAGGAATGGCTTATCTAAAAAATAAGCAAAAAGACATACCAACAGCCGAAACAAAACAATCCGAAAAGTTAGTCGTAACTCCAAGAGCATCAAACGCAAAACAAGCAAAAACAGTAGTGACACAAACTATAGAAAAAGAACCAGAAGTAGTAAAAACTAAATATACACCATCTCATCCACTTATTGGAAATCTATTAGACGCTTTTTCTCAAGCAGAGCATAGAGGAACTGGCACAGTAGATTATAGAGCTTTTAATCCAAAACATGCCATTAGAACAAAAGCTGGTGGAGGAAAATCTTCTGCATGGGGAGTATTTCAAATAACAGGATCGACTGCCAAAGATTTTATTGCAAGAAAGCCACATTTATTTGACGATGAAACTAAAGAATACGCACAAAAGTTTTCCAAAGTTGGAAGCAATATGTTAAAGGCAGATAAAAATCATCCAGAACTTGGGTTGGGAAAGCCAACAGTTTTGGCAAATCCAGACGAACACCATCTTTATTTAAAGATGTCAGATGGTATTTTACGCGGAATGATGGATGATATGAAAATAAATTGGAAAGATGGAATGAACGATCAAGAATTGGTTAAAATAACCAAGAGATTCCGTGGAGAAGATGAACAAAAATATCTTGATATAGTGAAAAATTATTTACAAAAGAAGAGGCAATGATGTTAGCAGATAAATTTTGGATAAGCTCAAAGGGTGAAATACTTTGGGTTGTGGAAGATTTTAAAAAAACAATTTTAGGTAATTTAGAATTTTTTAACTTAAATGAATCAAACGCTTCTTGTAAAAGCGCACACAAATTAGGATTTGTTGAGGGGGAAATAGATAAAGATCTTTTAATTTTAAGATCTACGAATATGAAATATTTGTATGAAACTTTAAATAAAATTAAAGAACATATTGAGGATATCAAAGAAATTCAATTTCATTTGCTTATTGATAATAAAATAATGGTAAGAAACTTAAATGGCAAAAAAGAGATTCAATTATTTTTAGATGAAAGAATTTTTCCCAGAACTGGTAAATATAAATTTTTATCAGAAAAGCAAAAAAAGTCATTTTTTACCAACATAGGACATATTATAAATAATTTGTATGCTAAAAAGATCAAAACCAACATTATCTCCAAATAGATTCAAAAGTAGCGAAATCAAAAGTTTACTTGAAACAATTCAAAATGTTTCAAATAAAAGCGTATTGAATGAGTATGGTATTGCTGGTGGGCCAGGATCATCAGATCCTTTAATGCAACCAAGAAAGAAAAGAAGCCTTGGTGGTCTTGAAATTCCTGGCAGCGATGAAGATGTGGAATATACTAGTAGCCAAGGAACACAATCATCATCGGGTTTTGGATCAGGTACACAAACATCAACTCCTAGTATTTCTGGACCACAATCAACTACTCTTGGTGGACCTTCTACAGGATTTACTGCAAAAACTACAGGAGCAGGAAAGTTTCGCTTAGGAAAAACTGAATCTGATATGGCTACTGTTAAAAGTGCTTTAGGATCTAGAGCAGGAAAATTTGCTGATGTTGGTGGAAAACCAAATCAAGGAATGGATTATGAAGCTGGGCTTTATTATATGGTTGGTCAACCAATGCTTATAGCTGGAGCAGCGGGAGGGGCTGCTGCATTATCTAAAGCTGCGGAAACAGTTGGTTCATCTGCTTCTGGAGTGGAAAAAATATTAGGAAGTGCGGCGGTTGCATACGGAGCAACAAAGGCGGGAGAACTCGCTAATGCTCTTGGTAATGAAATGGCAGAACCAACCAAATACTTGACTAAGAAGCCAGCATTAAAAGCTCCTCCAAAATTAAAGTAAAATGGCTTTTGATCGCGGAAAATCTCAAGAAATTGAGAGATCAAGATCACGACAAAAAAATTTAATTGTTAAAGAAAGTTCTCCTAAAGATTTTAAAGTAAATCCGATAGGAGAATTTTCTGCTAGTGTAAATTCTGTCAATGCACAACAATTATTTAATGAAACCAATAGTAATATTTTAAATTCTTTTGGAGAAAATGAACAAAAAATTTCTTCTATCAAAGAAGAACAAATCAAAGTTGGTGAATTAGAAAAACCAAAAAATATAGAGATAAAAGAAATCGATGAGAATTTTGGTGTTGTAGAAAAACAAAAACAAGAAGAAAAAGAATTAGAACCAAAAAACATAACAACAAAAGAAACCAAATCGATTTCAAAACCAAATTCTTCTACAGTAATTAATTTATTAGAAAATAATATTTGCACTGTCGATTTTATAAGAATATCAAGACCACAAGTAGAAAGAATAATGAGATGTACTGTGAGTGAAGAATTTGTTCCTTCAAATATTTCTGGACTTGGATATAGTGAAGGTAGAATAATTGTTTGGGATTTGGATAAGAGAGGTTATAGAAGTTTTTATCCAAATAGAGTTATTCAAATTTCATATCAAGAAGATGTAGAATAGCCATACATAAATCATGGCTAGATCAGATAATCACGATCTTGATATTGTAATTTTCGAAGCTAAAAAAGCTATTGATTGTTATGAAAAATATCTTTTAGATGTTGCTGATTGGAGAGAACTAGCAAAAATTATGAAAATTTTGGCTGAGACTATTGAGAAAATAGAAGAGAAGAGAAAAAAATGAGTGGAAGTAAAAGATGCTGCTGCGGAAAAGCTGAAGGATGTGAGTTATGTGAAACACTCTTTAATCAACCTATACCACCATCAACATGGTGTAGTACAGTTTATACATTTACATTTCCTAGCACACAATTACCAGCATTAAGAGCTAATTATAAACAAATTGATTATCAAATACAACAACAAGTTGGCAATGCAGAATGTCAATGTGATCCCAGTATTGTATATCAATTTAATTTTGCTAGGATTGATGCCCAGTATGATTTTATAGATTGGGACCCAAATACTTTAACTGGAAGTCCGCCATTTGGTGGGCTTACCCAGGACGCTGATCCAAGAGAAGTATATCGATATGAAATTGGAGAAAATATATTTTCTGCGGCTGGATTATTTGAAACTATAACTGCAAATTGTTGCGGATTTGGAACACAAGAATCGGTTAAAAGTTTTATTGGAATAGCTGATACTATTCCATATTTAACAGGTATTACTTATACAAGAGATCCAGGATTTAAAGCCACATTTAGAGCATGTGGATTTAATCCTCTTGGAACTCCAAGAACTACACCTCCTAATTCATCAATATCATTTAATACTATTGATTCTGTATCTCCCGCAGTTGGAGGCTATTTTAATTTTGGAGTCACTTATCAAAATGCAAATCCCGCATTAATAAAAAAAATAATGTATATTCCTGTAATAAGAACAATAGGAGGTTCTACTGTTCCAACCCAAGCTGAAGATTGCTGGAACACTTATAATCAAACAACACAATCGGGATTAAATTCAGGTAGAAGATTGAGTTGTGAGCCAGAAGATTGTAGGTGTGAATCTTTATTAGTTGTTAAAGTTAAAAATTATTTTACAGCAAAATCACAACAATTTATTTTAAATAGTAATGGATCTTTTTTTATACAAACAAATCCTGCACCAAGTTTAAATTATGCTGAAAGTACTTTATGGCTTTATTATTATGGCTGTTTAGATGGTTATATTTATGGAGATAATTCTGCTCCAGTCGATAGAACATTTGTATTAGATGGCGGATTTTTTGCATATAAAGGACATGGAGTTTCAGATCCCAATAATACTTTAAGATCAAATATTGGTGTTTTATCAGCAAATAGCCAATCATTTACATTATTTCCATTTCCTACTTCAACGATCAATTATATTCCTGAAGAAGTTATTAGTCCTTTATGTTCTCAAATAAAAGACTTTGGTCCTTCTTCTCCCCCTCGCAGATATTTACCAGCAAATTATTTAATAAATGAATTGCAAATGCCAGCGCAATTAATAGTTTCTAGAGTTTGACTTTTTTATGTTGAATCTTTCATAAGTTGCGTTAAAATATGTGCTCTTATGGCAATTCAACTAGATTATTCGGATGTTCTAATCGTACCTCGTCAATCTTCGGTCAACTCTCGCTCAGATGTCAATCTGATGCGAACGATTGGTCGCATTCCTTGGACTGGAGTTCCAATCGTGGCTGCAAACATGGCGACAATTGGTACACTGGAGATGGCAGAAGCTCTCAGCAAGTATCAGTGGCTGACATGCCTACACAAGCATTATACCGCAGAAGAAATTTTGTCTTTATCGTATCATGGGCAATATTTCTCTGCTCCAACTATCGGACTTGATACGACTAGCCAGCAAACATTCCGGCAAGTCATGAAGTCTGAGAATAAGTTCAAGTTTGTTTGTATCGATGTTGCGAATGGTTACATCGATAATTTCAGTCAGTTAGTGTACAATATTCGCCAAGAGTATGGCGAAAGAGTAAATATCATTGCAGGAAATGTTGTAACACCAGAAGGAGTAAATCTACTATGCAAGGCAGGCGCGGACTTTATCAAGGTTGGAATCGGACCAGGAAGTGCTTGCACAACACGCAAGATGACCGGAGTAGGGTTTCCACAGTTCTCGGCAGTCCAGAACTGTGCAAGAGAAGCACAGAGCAATCCAAAACGGTTGGGAATAGTCGCGGATGGTGGGTGCGTACATCCCGGTGATGTCGCCAAGGCATTCGCTGCTGGCGCACAGATGGTTATGCTAGGCGGTATGCTGGCAGGCCACGACGAATGCGGCGGATGGGAGTTTGATTATAATACAAATACTATGGTTCCAACCTTCTACGGAATGGCATCGGAACATGCAATGAAGACTCATTATAATCAACGAAACTCCTATCGTGCTGCTGAAGGCAAGCGAGTAATTGTTGAAGCAAAGGGACCAGTCGAGAATACTGTCACAGAGATCATGGGCGGTATTCGTTCTGCTTGTACTTATGTCGGAGCAAAAAATCTTGATGAATTTTTCAACAATGCCCGATTCATTCAGGTCAATCAGCAGTATAATGCTGTCTTTGGACACTAACTATGAATATTTTTGCACTTCATTCAGACCCACTCATGGCCGCTAGTTACATGTGTGACAAGCATGTAATCAAAATGATCCTTGAAAGCGCACAAATGCTTTCTACGGTTCATCATGT
>Ga0181356_1001495_pt1 | contig 10113 bp, 15 predicted proteins | sample Fa13VDMM110SN_FD_130104 | JGI IMG/M metagenome (GOLD analysis project Ga0181356, IMG submission 130104) | Freshwater viral communities from Lake Michigan, USA - Fa13.VD.MM110.S.N | ecosystem: Environmental > Aquatic > Freshwater > Lake | place: USA: Michigan | collected 2013-09-24 | reverse complement strand
TGGGGCATGCTACGCAGTAGCCAACGCCAACCACAGACTGCGGGGCGGGCGCAGTAGGAATCACAATGTCACACAGTCAATTCTTCAACGCATTCGACTCACGAGTGGCACTAACCAGCCTACAAACCTATACCAAACAATGGCTGTTATGTAGGTTTGAAAAGGAACTAGAACAACAACTGTGGGGGTAGATAAGTTGTTGATGTGTATAGGTGCTCAATAAAGAGGCATAGTGCCTATAAAAGAGGCATATTGCTTAATATTTAAGCATACTGCCTATTAATTAAGCAGTTGATACTTGTTATGCTGATTAGCCTAGGTTTAGTAGGTAGTAGAGGGGTAGGAGGGGCAAATATATTTTTATATATTATTACTTATGGCAACTTATAACGCTGCTGTAGTCTTTTAAACAAGAGGGGGTTGTTAACTAAACATGCTCGCCTTTACAAGACTCGCATCAAACAATATGGGGGATATATACCTGAACCTAAGAAAGAAAAGAGTAAAAGAAAGAAGCACTCAGTGTCCTGTTTTACAAAATAGCTGTCAAGTCCATAGAAAGTATTCAATGTATCCTTTGTTGTCACATACGTGACAATGTACGTTATGTAAAAGGATGATATAGTGCAGTCCGTTGGTAGCACGTAATACGGGTTAGCTCCGTAGCACTCTTTTTCGTTTGTGTTGTGCAAGTCAAAACACTGCTTTATGTGGACGTGTTACCAACAACTTCTATAGGAGATGAGTATGGCTACAAGTAAGGGAAAGAAATCCTCAACAGCAGGATCTAAATCCCCAGCATGGCAACGTAAAGAAGGTAAGTCTCCTTCAGGTGGATTGAATGCTAAAGGTAGAGCTTCTTACAATGCAGCTAACCCTGGTAAACCAGGTCTAAAAGCTCCTCAACCTGAAGGTGGTTCTAGAAGAGATTCTTTCTGTGCTCGTATGGGTGGTATGAAGAAGAAACTCACTTCTGCTAAGACAGCTAAAGATCCTAACAGCAGAATCAATAAAGCCCTTCGTGCTTGGAAGTGTTGATATATGGCAACTAAATCTAAATCTACTGTCAATGCTGCTGGCAACTACACAAAGCCTAGTTTACGTAAGAGGATTGTGTCTCAGGTAAAAGCAGCAGCAACTCAAGGTACGGGTGCTGGACAATGGTCAGCTCGTAAAGCACAACTGGTAGCTAAGAAATACAAAGCCGCAGGAGGTGGCTATAAATGAGTAAAAGCAAAACACATTATTTGCCTGATGGCAAAATCTTTAAAGGTGAGACACACAAAGCAGGTGCTAAGCTAATGACTGGTGTAAAACACAGTGCAACCAGTAAAGTCTTAACGCACACTCCTCCCAAGAAACCAAAGAAATGAAGAAGCCTCAACAATCTCTTAAAGACTGGGGCGATCAGAAGTGGCGTACTAAGTCGGGTAAACCCTCATCTAAAACAGGAGAGAGGTATCTACCTGAGAAGGCTATCAAGTCTTTAACTTCTGCTGAGTATGCAGCTACAACCAAAGCTAAGCGTAAAGGTAAAGCTGCTGGTAAACAATTTGTTGCTCAACCAAAGGGTATTGCAAAGAAAACTGCGGGGTTTAGATAATGGCTAAAGAAAACTGGATTGCTAAAGCTACTAAGAACAAAGGTGGTCTTCATCGTAGTCTTGGTATACCTCTAGGTACAAAGATACCAGGTCCCAAAATATCTGCTGCTGTTAAAAAGGGTGGGAAAGTTGGTAGACAAGCAAGATTAGCACAAACCCTAGCTAAGATGCGTAAATAATAGGCAGTTATGCGTAGAAAAACATCTCACGATAAGCGGTATAAGAAGTCCCATTGGACTCAGAACCAAAAACTACAGGCTGTTAGTACTTATCTCATGCTTGGCAACATGGCTGAGACAGCTGTTGTTACGGGTATACCCTTAGCTACCCTAAAGATCTGGAAAGTAACAGATTGGTTTAAGGAATATAGCCTTCAACTCCAGTCTGAAGACGTACAACAGATGGATTCTAATCTCAAAAGAGTTATAACCAAAGCTCTTAAGGCTACAGAGGACAGATTAGACCTAGGTGACGCTCAGTTTGACCAGAAAACTGGAGAAATTATCCGTATTCCAGTTAAAGCTCACGTAGCTTTGAAGATTTCTACAGAGTTAATGACTAAACAGCAGAAGCTTTACGAGAATCCTATCAAGGAAGAAGTAGAAAGAACGATTGATGAGCGTTTATTAAAGCTTTCTGAGGAGTTTGCTAGATTTGCTACTATAAAAAAGAATACTATAGATGTAGAGGCAAGAGTAATTGAGCAAACTTAACGCTGAAGTTATGGAAGGGTTTGTTAACTCTGTTCTTAGAAAGAACTTTGATAAACCTGCCCCTACTCCTCAGTTCCACAAAGAGATTTGGGAACTTGTTACTAGTAACAGTAAGCAAGTAGCCATAGCTGCTCCTCGTTATCATGCTAAATCTACGGCTGTAACCCATGCCTATACCCTAGCTTCAGTCCTATTTAGGGAATCTCGCTATGTCCTTATCGTTAGTGACACAGTTACCCAAGCAGTTCAATTCCTTGGGGACATCAAAAAAGAACTACTCGACAATGATGACTTACGCTCCCTATTCTCAGTATCCTCATTCCCTAAAGATACCGAAGACGATCTTATTGTCGAAATGGAAGATGGATACACCTTCCGTGTTCAAGCCAAAGGTTCAGAACAAAAGCTCCGTGGACTTAAGTGGGCGAACCTTAGACCAGATCTCATCATTGGTGATGACATGGAGAACGATGAGATTGTTATGAACAAGGATAGGAGACAGAAGTTTAAGAGATGGTTCTATGGTGCTCTTATTCCCTGTGTCTCCTCCTCTGGAAAGATTAGGGTTGTTGGAACTATCCTCCACCTAGACAGTTTGCTTGAGAATCTAATGCCAGCATCCCTTGTCAACTCCCATAGAGGAGTTAAAAGTCTTATACGAGAGGACTTAAAAGAGTATTCTCTCAATGTTTTACCTTGGAAGTCTGTCAAATATCGTGCTCATACGGATGACTTTAAGGTTCTACTTTGGCCTGAAATGAAGACTGCTGCCGAGTTTAGACTTCAAAAAGAAGACTATGTAAGGCAAGGTTTAGCTGATGTCTACTCTCAAGAGATGCTCAATGTCCCCTTAGACATAACAGATACCTTCTTTAAGAAGACTGACTTTGTGCCTATGAAGCCAGAGGATCAAAAGAAAAAGCTAGTGTTCTACGCTACCTGCGACTTAGCTGTATCCCAGTCTCAGAGGGCTGACTACTCAGCTTTTGTAGTTGGAGGTATGGATGATGAGGGTAAGCTGTACTGCAAACATGTCATAGAGGGACGTATGGATGGTCTTGAGATCATAGATACAATCTTTATGCTCCAGAAAATATATAAGCCCGTACTCTTTGGATTTGAGCAAGGTGTCATTCAGAAAGCGTTAGGACCCTTCTTTAATGAGGAGATGCTTAAGCGGGGCGAGTTCATCAACACTGTTCTACTCAAGCCTAGTGGTGACAAACTTACCCGTGCTAGAAGTATCCAAGCTCGTATGAGAAGTGGTGCTTGCAGATTCGATAAGGATGCTGAGTGGTATCAGTCTTTTGAAGATCAGCTTCTTAAGTTTCCTAGAGATAAACATGACGATCAGGTTGACGCTTGGGCATACCTGGGGTTAATGCTCGATAAGATGTGGGAAGCTCCGTCTGAGAAAGAGCTTGAGGAAGAAGAGTACGAGGCTTTTGTTCGAGATAGTAATGTAGTAGACTCTGGGCGTTCTACAGTCTGTGGGTACTGACATGAATTTAAAAAATACGTTTGATATTAATGAGCTTGTATACGAGCCAAACATAGCTAATCTTTTATCCAAAGATGATCTTGAAACAATTGGAATGCAAGTTGTTAGGGATTTTGATAACGACTTGATGTCTAGAAGTTCTTGGGAAAAACGTACTGAAGCTTCTTTAAAACTTGCACTACAAGTAACTGAAAACAAAAACTTTCCTTGGGCTAACGCTAGTAACGTTAAGTTTCCTCTCATCACTATTGCTGCTCTACAGTACCATGCTCGTAGTTATCCTGTACTTATAGATAACGATCTACCTGTTAAGTGCAGAGTAGTGGGTGAAGATAAAGATGGACTACGTACTCTACGTGCTAGTCGTGTAGAACAACATATGTCTTACCAACTTCTTGAAGAAGATGAAGATTGGGAATCAGAGATGGATAAAGTTCTTATTACACAACCTATCATTGGTTGTGCATTTAAGAAGAGCTACTTTGATCCAATACGTAAACACAATATTTCTGAGAATGTATTAGCTAAAGACTTGGTAGTTAACTACTGGACTAAAAGCTTAGAGACAGCTAGTCGTATTACTCATATTTTACAAATGAGTAAGAATGAAATCTATGAGCGTACTGCTCGTGGATTGTGGTTAGAGGGTGTGAGTGAAGGTCGCAATCAACAGTACTCATCTGTTGCTATGGGCAACGGACTACAAACACTACAAGATAGAGCGCAAGGTCTGCAACCTCCTGAGCCAAACGACTCTAGCACTCCCATTGAAATACTAGAACAACATTGCCACATAGACTTTGATGGTGATGGGTACGCTGAACCCTACATTGTGTACGTGCGTAGAGACAATAAGAAGGTTGCTCGTATCGTTGCTAGATATACACAAAACGATATTGAACGTAATGAGAGCAATGATGTTCTTAGTATCAAAGCAGAACAATACTTCACTAAGTACCCATTCATCCCGTCACCAGATGGAGGTTTCTATGACCTTGGGTTTGGAGTTTTGCTTGGGCCTCTTAATGAGTCTATCAATACAATTATCAATCAGCTTGTTGATGCTGGGACGATGGCGAACACTGCTGGTGGTTTTCTTAGTCGTGGCATTAAGCTACGTGGTGGTAACTACACCTTCAATCCGATGGAGTGGAAGCATGTAGATACTACTGGAGATGATTTGCGTAAAGGTATTGTTCCATTGCCAGTACGTGAGCCTTCTCAAGTAATGTTCACGTTACTCAACCTACTCATCAACTATGGTGAACGTATTGGCGGTTCTGTAGATATTCTTTCTGGACAGAATCCTGGACAGAATACTCCTGCTGAGACTACTCGCACTATGGCTGAGCAAGGAATGAAGGTGTTTAACGGTATCTTCAAACGTACTCACCGTAGTCTGAAACAAGAGTTCCGCAAACTGTATCGTTTAAACCAGATATTTGTTAGTGAAAATACACCATACGTATCTGGTGCAAATGGTACTGGTATGGTCTTAGCTTCTGATTACGAGGGTCCAGTAACTGATGTTATGCCTACTTCTGATCCAAGTATCACATCTGATGCACAACGTATAAATCAAGCCTCTGCTATTGCTGCCCGTGTTGCTGCTACCCCAGGTTTGTACAACAGATACGAAGCTGAGTACACATTCCTCAAAGCAATGAGAGTCACTAACATTGACAAGTTGCTACCTGATCCAAGTGGTCCTAATGCTATACAGCCACCACCTAATCCAAAACTCCAGATAGAACAGATGAAGCTACAGGCTAAACAAGCTTCTGATCAATTAACTATGAAGATAGCTCTGCTCAAACTAATGAGTGAAGCAGAACTAAATCAAGCACAGATACAAAAGCTAGAAGCAGAAGTAGAAGAAATCAAGATTGGTATTGTTACTGAAGGCGAAAGAATGCGTATTCAGGAAATTAATATGCAAATTGGTTTACAAAGAGAACGTAGAGAAGGTGTTATGAATGCTATCAAGACTATGAATGTTGCTTTTGACAAGATGGTAGCAGGTAGTCAAGAAGATTTAGGTCAGTTCAATGTGGAGATGCCGCAACTACCTCAGTAAGGTTTTTTAAGGAGAGAGAATGGAAATAGTAAGTTCCGATAACTTTGATGAGTGGAAACATCATCCAGTAACTAAACGTCTGCTAAGGATGCTTAGTGATGACCGTGAGACTATGAAAGAAGGACTTGTCAACAATGCGTTTGACGATGAGCAAGAGGTTAAAGGTAGATGTCGAGCAATCGCAATTATCCTTAGCTTAGAGTATGAAGATCTATTTGAAGTAAAGAGAGAAACAAATGAGCAATGAGAGTGGTATTAATCCTGTAGGTTGGCGGGTGCTTATCAAGCCCCAAGAAGTAAGGGAAGTCTCCGAAGGGGGAATTATCCTAACAACAGAGGTAACCAAAGACCGAGAGCAGATGGGTAATACCACTGGTGTCGTGATTGCTATGGGTGACCAATGTTATGCCGATGAACCTGCACCTTGGTGTGGAGTTGGGGATAAGGTAATCTTTGCTAAGTATGCAGGTTTGTTGTACTTGGGTAAAGATGGATTTAAATATCGAATGGTTAACGACAAGGACATCACAGGCACGTTAGACGCTGACGTAGATCTAGTTGATCCTTACCTAGCTAAAACATAAGTTGACATTCTTTAAAATATAGGAGTAAGATATGAGTGAAGAAAATGTTACTAGTAACGAAACAGCTCCAGAGATACGCCAAGAGGCTGAATCTCAAGGGTGGGTTCCAAAAGAAAAGTTTCGTGGAAACGAGACTGATTGGGTTGATGCTGATGTATTTGTGAAGCGTGGTCGAGAGATCCTTCCTATTCTTCGTAAGAATAATGAGAACCTCATCAAAGACTTACAGTCAACCAAAGAGCAACTTAAAGAGTTTCGTGAAGCAGCAGAAGAGTTTAAGAGATTCCAGAAAGATGCTTATGAACGTAAAGCTCAAGACTATGAGTTACGTATCCAAGCAATAAAAGAAAGCCGTGCTCAAGCAATTAGCGATGGGGACGGACAGAAAGTCAATGCTTTAGATGATGCCCTAGATCAAGCTAAAGATGAACTCAAGGATGCTAAGCAAGCAGTTAAAGATGCTGACAAGACACCGATTAGTGCTGCCCCAGCAAGTCAAGAAATTGATCCAGGACTACAACAATGGTTGGATAAAAACTCTTGGTTTGGGCAAGACAAGCGGATGACTGGCATGGTTAACGGTATTGGTGAAAGCCTTCGATTAGAGTTCCCTTTGCTTAAAGGACAGGCATTTTTAAATAAGCTTGATGAAGTGTTAGCAGAAGAGTTTCCAAATAAGTTTGGGGAAAAGAAAAGCCCATCTAGTCGAGTGGAATCTGGTTCAGGTAGAGCAGGTCGTGGTAACAGCAGCAATGCTCCCTCCTATGACAATCTCCCCTCTGAAGCCAAAGCTGCATGTGATCGGTTTGTTAAGCAAAAGCTTATGACTCGTGAACAGTATGTAGCTGATTTTGACTGGAATTGATTTAATAACTTGAAAGGAAATTGATATGCCCCGCGCACTAAATGAGTTTGAAAAACGTGATCGCTTAGTAGCTAAGATAGAAGAACGTAAGACAGCAGAGTCTGCTCCTACACCAGCACTAAACGGTACAACTCGTAAAAAACGTAACGTGTTTAACGGCACGGAAGCTAAGATAAGTGTCCAACAACAGATAGATGGTTATCACCTACATGTCTTTACAGACAAAGGTGGACGCATACAATCAGCTATGGATAATGGCTATGAGTTTGTAAGACCAGATGAAGTTGGAGGCGTGAGTGAGAATGTGGTTAGCCGTAATGGTGACCTCGGAGAAAGAATTAGGTATCTTGTAAATCCTCGTGCTGAAGGTACGGAGCAATACGGTTATCTAATGAAGATTCGGCAAGAATGGCATGAGGAAGATCAAACCGAACTTCAGGCTAAAAACAATCTTATTGACGCTGCTATTCGTAAGGGTAAGATCACTGGAGACAATCCATCGTTCTATACCCCTAGGGACGGCATCAAACTTAACTAACGTTTTAAAGGAGTCTTAAATGGCTAACGTAAATAAAGCCAACGGGTTTAGTCCTGTTGGTAACTTGCTAGGTGGCAAGTGGAATGAGCAGGGTCGGCTCTATGCTATTCCTGTTGCTGACACTACCAATAGCTATGCAATCGGTGATTGTGTGATGTCTCGTAGTGGTTCAGACTCTACAGGTATCCGCAATATCCAAAAATGGGGTGGTGCAACTACTACTTCTGCTTTGCCTCTAGGTATTATCGTAGGCATCCGTGTTGCTGATCCAGGTGTAAGCTTGGTTGGTAACTCTTTGTCTTTAGAGAAGACATTTATTGCTGCTGGTACTCGTACTAATGTGCGTTATGTCTATGTTGTGGATGATCCTTTCGTCTTGTTCGAAGCTCAATTTGATAGCACTGGTGCTACTCAAGCTCAGCTTTCTATGAACGCTGCTGTGACCATCTCCGCTGCTAATCAAACATCTTTGGCTAATAGTGTGCCTTTCTCTGATATGGTTCTTACTGGACCAGCAGTTACGGCTACTCTGCCAATCCGCATGTTAGGTGCTGTACAACGTGGTGACAATGAAGTAACTAGCGCAGCTAGTCCTTATGTCCGTGTGTTGTGCAAATTTAACTACCACGAATACGGTACTATCGGCTCTGCTTCTGGCACTGTCGTTAACTACCTTGCAGTCTAATTAAGGAGATTAAATCATGGCTGGAGTAATTACAACCGCATCGCATCCCAAAGCACTATGGCCTGGTATCAAGGCTTGGTGGGGACAAACCTATAACGAGCACCCAGAAGAGTACGTAGACTTGTTCGATAAGGACACTTCTACTATGAACTACGAAGAAGACGTTCAATTGTCTGGCTTCGGTCTAGTGCCAGTTAAGTCTGAAGGTCAAGGCACTGCCTATGACTCTGAGATCCAAGGCTTCACAACTCGCTATACACACGTTGCATACGCAATGGGTTATATCGTGACTAAGGAAGAAATGGATGACAACTTGTATGAGCAAGTATCCAAGAAACGTGCTGCTGCATTGGCTTTATCTTTCCGTCAAACGAAAGAAAACATTGCTGCTAACGTGTACAACCGTGCTTTTAATGCTTCGTATTTAGGTGGTGATGGTGTAGCTTTGTGCTCTACTGCCCACCCAAATACTTCGGGTGGTACATTCTCTAACAAGCCAGCAGTTGATGTTGACTTGTCTGAGGCTTCTTTGGAAGATGCAGTGATTGCAATCATGGGTTTTACAAATGACCGTGGTCTGTTAGTCGCTATTCAACCAAACAGCTTGCACATTGCTCGTCAAGAAGTGTTTAATGCTCAACGCATTTTACAAACTGAGTACCAACCAGGTAACGCCAATAACGACATCAACGTCATTAAATCTGGCAACTACATCCCTGGTGGTTTCAAAGTGAACCACTACTTCACAAGCCCACATGCTTGGTTTATCCGCAACACTATTCCTGGTGGTACTGGTTTGAAGTACTATGAGCGTATGGCTGTTACGTTTGATCAAGATAATGACTTCGATACTATGAACGTTAAAGCCAAAGGCTACGAGCGTTATAGCTTCGGATGGTCTGATCCACGCGCTTTATTTGGATCTAATGGTCCTTAATTGTTATTAGTAACACTCCCCCTCCCATAAAGAGGGGGTTCTTTTTATAAAGGAAACTTATCATGGCTTATGGTTTACAAAAAAAGAGAATGATGCCAGCATCAGCAGCACCTAAAAAAATGGCTCCTGCTAAGAAGATGATGGGATCAAAGATGATGGCTGCTAAGAAGATGGCTCCAAAAGCATCTATGTCTAAAAAGAAAATGTAAAGTAAAATTTAATCTCCAATGACGCTCTAGAAATAGAGCGTTGTTTTAAACAACGTCAAAGGAATATTTATCATGGCTTCTCCTACCCGTTTCCCCGCTGGTGTATCAACACAAGCAATTGGTTCTACACTAGGTCAATTTCCCCTTCCTGATCCTACAGACATCTCTTTAGATTTTGAAGATTTTTTTCAGTATGTTGCTGCTGACTTCACTGTAACTAATACTACAACTCACCAAACTATTGGTCTTGTTACTGGTAATGGTGGAATAATTTCTACAGTTGGTGGTGCTTCTAGTATTACTGCTGACATTGGTGCTATTCAAAATAATCCACTTAATTTCAACATTGCTACCAACACAATCACTGCTACTGCTCCTCCTACTCAAGTAGCTTGGTTCTA
>Ga0181356_1001493_pt1 | contig 10123 bp, 19 predicted proteins | sample Fa13VDMM110SN_FD_130104 | JGI IMG/M metagenome (GOLD analysis project Ga0181356, IMG submission 130104) | Freshwater viral communities from Lake Michigan, USA - Fa13.VD.MM110.S.N | ecosystem: Environmental > Aquatic > Freshwater > Lake | place: USA: Michigan | collected 2013-09-24 | reverse complement strand
CGCCATACAAACACGTTATTTTCGAGGGTAAGCGTCATGTGTCTCTCCAGACATTGTGTGACCGCCCGACCGGCGGCAACGCGGATTATACAGGGGTCCCGAAATGAAACAACCCCCGTTTTACGGGGGGCTGTTCCGAGGATCAGGCTGGGGGGTGACGGGCCTCCCAGCCCTAGAGCGTCTCGGCAAAAGCGGAAACGGGGGCGATCTCGGGTTCCAGGTTGCAGCTATAGTCGGCGATCACGTCGTTGCCGTCGTTGCCATAGATGAGGCGAACCCAGCCGATGCGGGGGACCAAATGCGGGCTGTATACGAATAAGTAGTCCTCGTCGCACTCGCCCAGCAGCGCCAGGATACGCCGCTTGTTAGTGGTGGCAAGGCCCTCGTCCTCGCCGCCTTGGGCTACAGCGAGGCTGTAACCGCGTCCCAGGAGGCTAGAAACCAGGGCCGAGGCAATGCGCTGCTCGACCTTCTGGCGGCGGGTGACGGAGGGGTCGATGGAGTTCATGTGGGCGGTGGTTACGATGGTCATGGGTGGTTCCTATCCAGGTTCCGGGCGCGACAACCGCGCCGGTAGGTATGTTATAGCCCCCGAAAACTGGGGGTGTCAACAGGGTTGTGAACAAAAAAAACCCCGCCGGTTAGGGCGGGGCTGTTTCACGGGAAACAAAGCTTTAGGCGGCGAGGGCCAGTTTGTCTGCCAGCGTTCTAAGTTCAATTTCCAGCGGAACATAATCAACAAGCAGTGCTTTGCTCCAACCATCGCGGGATAGCTCTGAAAGCTGGCGCACGATGGCGCGGTAGCGCGATTGTTCTTTTTTGGTGAAAGACATGGTGCGGGGTTCCTAAATTGGGGTTACGCGGCGAGGGCCAGGACTTTGCGCGCGGTGACCGAGATCGCGGCGCTGGCGAGCTTGCGGTCGGTGTGAGTCTCGATGTACGCGCTGCCCAAAGTCGCCTTGGTAAGGGCCAGGGCGGCGTCGTAGTGGGCCTTCAGGTCCGCGTCCGGGGTCGAGGTGATGCGGGCTTCGGCGACGGTCACTTCGGTGTAGGTGCCGACGTGGCTGGACGTGCCGTAATGGCGGAAGGCGATCTTGAGGGTCTCTTCGCGCGCTTGCAGGGCGGCGATCTGTGAGCGCAGGTCGGTCAGTTCATCAACCAAACCGGCGGTTTCTGTGATTACTGTCTTAGCCATTTGAGCGGTTCCTATCCAGGGTTTGCCGGGGGGCCACAGCGGCTCCGGTGCCCCCGATTTTAAGGGGTCTACACCCCACGTCAATAGAAAAGTATTGGGCAATAAATGGCGGTTTAGAGCCGTTTTTGGGCCGGTGCGGTAATTAATTTTGGCTTTTACGCACCGCCATGGAGGGTATTGGCTCAATTTTATTGAATAAGCTCCATGGCGTCGGGTTTTCGCCAAAGGGGAAAGAACCGAAACAACTCAAATTACCTCTGCCTATTTTGAGCTTGCGGGTATTACTGTTGCCCCCGTATTTAAGGGGATGGAACGCAAAAAATACAAACGCAAACGCAGCGCCGTGCCGATTCACGGCGATCTGTACGAAAAAGATTTGATCGTGCGTATTAAGTTGTTTCGCAAAATCACAGGCGAATCGATTGCCGATTTTGGCAAGAACGCTGCGGGCGACACAAAGCTTTTGTACGAACTGCTTGCAGGGCGGGTTTTGCAAGACAGCACCCGCGAACGCATTTTCATTTATTTACACGAAAAAATGCGCGCGTTTAATTCAACCATGACATTCATCACAAAAGGAAACTTGAATGGCTAATTATCACGAAATCAAAACGGCGCGTCAGGGCAAGGACGGCAAGACTTACTGGACTCGAATCGGAACGATGTGGGCCGGAAAGAACAACAGCTTTCGCCTCACGTTCGACGCACTGCCGATTCCGACGATCTACGAAGGCAACATCCGCGTCGAAGCCATGGCGTTCGAGCCGTTGGAAAAGACCGACGCTCCGCGTGTTGCTGCTAGCCGCGCTCTGGATGACGAGATGCCGTTCTAAGGCGTCCACGAACACAGAGAGACAACGGCGGACGGTTCTTCTCCGTAACGCTTGATAACGTGAAGCTCGATAACTTGCTTGTCATCGACGTAAGCAATTTCGTTTAGCCCGTCCTTGATTGACTTCACGATGTTATCCAAGTCCCCGCCCGCCATGGCGGGGATTTTGTTTTCTAGGGCATCTGCTTTTTTCTGCTTAGACCATGACGCCGCGACAGGCATGTTGATCGTCACGGTCATCACAAGCGGCTGTTGCGTCATGCGTACGCCCGACTTCTTCATAGCTATGGTAGCTGCCCACGCGCAGATACGCTCGTAATTGATTGTCTCTTTGGGTGTGTAAACGTGCCCGTGTTTCCCCAGGCGTGGACGCTGCTTTGCTTGCGGCTTACCATCGACAACAAACATCACAAAAAACTTTTCATTTGCTTCGGTCATAGATCACCATATAAGTTCATCGCCTCGCGCATCATGCGAGAAATTGTAAGTATCATCAAGAAAGAATTGAAATGGCGCAACAGCCCGACGAAGCACTATTGCAGGCATCCATCGACAGCAAGTTGTTTGATCGGTTCACGAAGCAGCGCGACAAGTTCGGTATGAGTAATCGCGAGTTTCTGACGCGCATGCTTGATGAAGCATTGCCGCGTTGGGAAAAAGCACCAGCACCATCACCCGTAAAGTAAGCCCGTCATGCTTGATTTTAAATCCGCTCAAGCCACGCTTGCGCGCGATGTGCAGGGCTTTTGTTTGAAGCACCTGCCGCGCGGCAAACGCAAGGGCGACTGGTGGTTGGTTAGCTCACCGTTTCGCGTTGATAAAAACCCATCGTTTGTCGTGTGCTTACCGACAGGCAGATGGAAAGACTTATCGACCGGGGATCGCGGTGATCTAGTTGATCTGCTGGCACGGCTGACGGGGACATCCGTGGCGGAAGTAGTACGCGATATCGTTGGGGGAAAAACATGAGCCGCAAAACAACGTACGACTATCAAGACGCAGACGGGAGTGTGCGTTTTAAAACGATACGGACGGACAACGACGACGGCACCAAGACGTTCATTCAGGCGCACCGCGACAGTGTGCGCGAAGACTGGGTGTTCAAGGCCCCGACGTGGGCGCGCCCGTTGTATAATCTGCCGGAGGTGATCGCGGCAGGCGATGATGCAATCGTGTTGGTGGTCGAGGGCGAGAAGGTCGCGATAGCCGCGCGCAAATATCTCCCGCCGGGATGGATCGCAACGACATGGTCCGGTGGATCGACCGCTGTCAAAAAGACAGACTGGTCCCCCATCGTAGGCAGGCGCGTCGTCGTCTGGCCCGACATTGATCAGCTTAAGAAAGACGGCCAGACATTACCGTGGGCGCTACAGCCGGGAACCCAGGCGGCAGCTTCGGTCGCCGCAATTACCGGCGGCGCAATGGCTGATCTGCCGGACGTGTTTATCGAGGCCAGCACATGGGTCGTCTCAAGCGGATGGGATTTGGCCGACGATCTACCGGACGGCGTCACCGCGCAGCACATCCAGGCGATATTGATCAATGGCGCAAAGCGCGCAACGCCCATCGTGCCAGCACCGGTCGTCACGCCGATCCCCGCACCAATCTTAGCCCCCAAGGTCAACGGCCATGCCGTCACCGCAATCACGTCGGAGATCGAATACATCATCGACGGCAAGGGGAAGCCAAAGCCGATTTACGAAAATGTTATTCGGCTGCTGACGCACAACAACACGTTCAATCTCAGATACGATGAGTTCGCGCTCAGGCCCTGCTACGGCGACGAACTGCTTGAGGACCGGCATCTGCGTATGATCTGCCGCTGGGTCCAGGCGGAAGGGCTGACGGCGGGCACCAGCGTGATTCAAGAGGCCATTGTTGCTGCCGCCGAGACTCGGAGGTTCCACCCGGTCAGACAGTACCTGGACGGCTTGGTTTGGGACGGTAAGGGCCGCATCGAACGGATGTTGATCGATCACGCCGGAGCGACAGATAACCCGCTGCACCGGGCCATGGCGGCTAAATGGCTCATTCAGGCCGTCGCCCGCATATATCAGCCGGGATGTCAGGCTGATGCGATGCTGATTTTGGAAGGCGACCAGGGGCTGAACAAAAGCACGTTCTTCCGCACCCTGTTCGGGAGCCGGTGGTTCTCGGACCATTTGCCAGACTTGTCCTCAAAAGACAGCCTGCTACAGATTAGAGGCCTGTGGGCCATCGAGATCGCGGAGTTGGCTACGTTGGGCAGGTCCGACGCAAACCGCATCAAGCAGTTCCTGACGAGCCGCGTGGACCGGTACCGCGACCCGTACGGTCGGCTGGCGATGGACTACCCCCGGACATGCGTCTTTGCCGGGACCGTCAACCCCGGCGGCGACGGCTACCTGAAAGACCCGACCGGTGCCCGTAGGTTCTGGCCGATGGCGGTCAGCACCATCGACGTCACCGCGATAGCCGAGGTCCGCGACCAGCTATGGGCCGAGGCCAAGGCGCGATATGATGCCGGGGAACAATGGTGGCTGGGCGGCGACATGGTCGGCGATGCCACGGCTGTACAGTCCGACCGTTACGAGACCGATCCCTGGGACAGCGTAATTGAAGAATATTTAGTCGGTCGCTCTAGCGTGACAATTAATTCGATTTTATCAGAGTGCCTGGATTTATTAAAAAAGGGCGAATGGACCCGCTCCGACACTCTTCGGATCAGCCGCTACCTGAGCCATGCCGGATGGTTCAAGAAGAAAGTTCGCCAGGGACACAAGACGGTCTGGATGTACTCGAAGAAGGAAGACTTGCCAGTTTTGACGATGTTTCCTGAAAAGGCAGCAAAGGTGTTGGTTGATGATCCGTTTGGTTTTTAGATTGGAACTTGGCTAATGGAACAAAAAACCGGAACTCGTAAGTCATTGATTTGTTAATTCCGGTTCCACTGTTCCAGTTGTTCCAACTAATATATATAAGGGTATGGTTATATATATAGATAGGTATAGTAGTAGTATATATGTTGGGAACTAGTTGGAACTTGTTGGAACAGCGGAACAGTCAATTATATCAATAGATTAGCCGTTCTTTGCGTATTGGAACTGGTTGGAACGATGGAACACATCCTAGGAACTCAAAATGACCGATGAGAAACAAACCAAACCCAAGAAGAAGAAGCCAACACAGGAAATCGAAATCATCCCGCCAAGCTTTCCGTTCCAGGCAAAAAAGAAAATCGGAAGGCCATCCGAATACTCAGACGAAATAGCAGATATTATCCTGGGCCGAATTTCAGAAGGCGAAAGTCTAAAAGGAATTTGCCGCGATCTTAAAATAATGAACGTCACAGTTTATTCGTGGATGAGGGCGCGACCGTCGTTCCTGACCCTCTACGCGCAGGCGCGCGAAGATCGAGCCGACAGTCTCGGTGATGATTTGCAGGAGATCGCAGACGCATCGACGCCTGAGACCGTCCAGGTTGATCGCCTGCGGACGGACGTACGCAAGTTCATCGCGGCCAAGCTCAACCCCCGCAAATGGGGTGATCGCGTCCAGGCAGCTTTGACCGGCGCGGACGGCGGGCCGATTCAAGTGCAATCGATCCAGGTTGATGCGGGCGAGCTTTCGCCGGACGCGCGTGATGCGCTGCGGGCCGCTTTGTTGACGGCTGTGTCGAGTCGAAACAATGATGATTAAGCCCTTGCATCTTAAGCCAAACCCCCTATAATCGGGGGCGGGGCAATTGTGTCCTGAACCTGGATAGGAACTGACAAGTGAAAATAGTATCTCCAATTTTACGCGCGGCGTTAAAGGCATCAGAAGAAGTTCGGTACACGGTCGGCAACGTATCAATCGACAACAACCTTGAAGAAGGCACGGACGCCTGGAACGCTTTCTGGAACGATGCAACCTCTTACTATGAGGTTGCTTACGTCGAATCCACGTTTCGCGAAGGCGGTCACATCAACTGCGATGAGCGCACTCCCGGAATGAATTTTGAACATGCGCGCTTAAAGAAAATCCTCAAACAATTTGGAACGCCAGAGTTGCGCGCTTACGCTAATCAAGTTGATTACGCTAAAGGTGATGCATGAACATCTTCGCGCTCGACGACGATCCGGTCCAGGCCGCGCGTTGGCACAGCGACAAGCACGTCATCAAGATGATCTTGGAGACGGCGCAGATACTCTCGACCGTCCATCACGCGCGCGGGCATGCCGTGACCTACAAAGCCACGCACCCGAAGCACCCCTGCACGATCTGGGCCGGTGCCACCGCGGCCAACTACCGCTGGCTGCTGGCCCTGGGGTTGGCCCTGGGGGCCGAGTACACGGCGCGCTACGGCAAGACCCACGCCTCGCAGGAGATAATCCAGGGCGAGCTATCAAGCCCGCCACCCGGCCTAACAGGCGGTTCCCTGACCCCGTTCGCGCAGGCGATGCCCGACGAGTGCAAACACGCCGACTCGGTCCAGGCATATCGCCGCTACTATCAGTTCAAGACCGACGAAAACGCCTGGATGCTTTGGGCCAAGCTCGACAACACCCCGGCCTGGATCACGCCGCGCGCCATGGGAGACGCAACATGAGCCGCTTGAGCAATCAGCACACAGTGACGCTCAACCACAGCTTCGACGGCGATAACGACGTCACGCTGAAAATTCTGTACGTCTACACGCCCGGTCGCGCGGCCCGTGGCCCGACGTATGACTGCGCCGAAGAGCCTGATGTAGAAGTCATTGCGGTCAAGGTCGATGATCGACACGCCACGGCTGACGAGGTCGATGACGTTGTTTGCTGCGAACGCCTTTGGCAGAAGCTTTGCGATCACGCCGAGAGTAATTTATAAATTAGGCATGTCCGACGTACACAAAGCTATCAAGTCAGGTGACGCGCGCGATCTGTTGGATCGTGTTGCGCGCCTGACGTTTCTATATGTGCCTCGCCTGGAGCGTGAGGTGCTTGAGCTTATTGTCTTGCGCGCGGTATCGTACACTCACGCGCACGGCGGCAAGAAGGCCGGGTATTGGCTGACGATAACTGACAGGGGCCTAGCGTTCGCACACGCACTTAAAACTAATTGAAAGGAATTGAACAATGACCCGCGAACCGACTGAGATGGAGATGAAGGTGGCGAAGGCTATCCGCGCCTGTGAGGAGAATGAAAAAACAGGACCACTAGCTACATACGAAGAACTAGCCCGCGCCGCGATTCGGGCCATGCATACGCCGACGACTGAGATGCTCAGAGAAGTTGCGATGGGCGCTCCTTGCAGCACGGAGGACATTGCGTTTATCTGGGAAACCATGATCGACGCAGCCTCGTCGGAGGAGGAGTGATGAAGCCCAACAGCGACGAAGCATACGCTGCGTACCAGGAGCGCAAGCGCACCAACCCTGAGTACAAAGCGAAGAACAGTGCGCGAGCCGCTGAGTGGGTACAGCAAAACAAAGAGAAACGTGCCGCACATAAGGCTGTGGAAAGTGCAATTAATCGCGGCTTGATTATTAAGCCAACCCGCTGTCAGGTCTGCAACGCGGAACCCAAGCGGCTAGACGGGCATCACGACGACTACACCAAGCTGCTTGAGGTACAGTGGCTATGCCGGTCATGCCATATCTTGGCGCATAACCCAGACAAGAAGCCAGCACGTTGGGGTCGTACCCCCCGCGCAGCCTCACCGCAGGAGAATTGAAATGACCCCAATTGAAGACCTACTGGCCTCCCTAAGAAAGCGCGAGGAAGCGGCGTGGGGCATGGCGAGCATGTTCCTGGAGAACCGTGACGCGCATGGGGTCATGGACGCTGGCTCTGAGTTGGAGTCACTGAGGCGGGCTATTAGCGAGATTGAGAAGCTGCTTTAGGAGAGGGGAATTGATAGTTCAATTGACTCCTGCTGAGATGTTCTTGGCAACAACTGTTGGGGCAAGTCGCCAGTGGCAGAACTTAGATGCAGGCCGCAAAGATAGGTACGGATTTAACGCTGATCCTTGGGCAATGCATATTGAGTCATCTCGCAGTGAATGTGCATTAGCAAAAGCTTTGAACGTGTTTTGGTCTGGAAATTTGGGTGACATGAAAGCGTCTGACGTTGGTCGTCTTCAAGTCAGGCTTCGCGTTCTTGATCTTGATGCGCCTGGGGTTAGGACAAGCCTGATACTTCATCCAGAAGACAAAGACGAAGATACGTTTTTCCTCATTTGGGGCCGTCGTGGAAAGTATAGGATTATTGGGTTCTTGAAAGCCGTAGAGGGGAAGATTAATAAATATTGGTCTGATCCCGCTGGCGGTCGTCCAGCGTTCTTTGTGCCGCTTAATGTTATGCACCCTTTTGAAGAATGGGAGAATTGAATTGGTACCGGTTGAAGAGCAAATTGAGTTTCTGAGGTGCGAGCTTGAGCATCTGGAGCGGTGCATACGGAACAAGAGGCAGTTCATTGCCATGTTGGTCCCTGGTATGCCAGATCACGTTGGCAAAACGCCTGATGAGATTAGGGCGATGATTGATGATTTGATGGGTCAGTAATCATGTCTGAGAAGCTGAAAGAGTTTCTGGACAACATTGACCGCGCAAAGTTCCGCTCCGCTTGGGACACCCAGGATTGGACGTATCACTTTGATGAGCGGGCTGCGATCTGTGAGCATGACGGTGGTTTGGTATCCACGACGGCGGAGGAAGTTGCGTACTGGTCATGCGTTGACGAGTGGCGGCGGCAGAAGAGCTTGTCGTAATGATTTTATCTGACCTTATTGAGTCTCACGCTTCCGCGCGGCACGATAGTCATACAAGCCATGCATCTTCACGGCCTTTGAGCGAGGGCTATGAATCTGTTGGTATGGTTGGCGAAGCTGCGTTTGCTTTGCGCTTTGGACTTAAGATGGACTTAGCTTTACGTTCCAAGGGCGACGGTGGGACGGATTTTATACTACCATTAGGATTCAAAGTTGACGTTAAGACGGCGCGAAAACCGTACAATTTGATTGTTGAACAAGGCAAAGTTGATGCTGATATTTTTATATTAGCAAAATATGTTGATGATACAAAGGAAGTCTCTTTCTTAGGCTGGGCTTGGAAGTCTGAAATTTTGTCAGCGCCTATAAAAGATTTTGGACATGGCATTCTAAATCATTTTATTGCCGCGGATCGGTTACGGCCAATTGCTTCTTTAGAGAGCAGAGTTCTTAAGTTTGGATTGTAAATGGGCAAGACCATCCTGATTGACGGCAAGCAGATTGATGCGGAGCAAGCTTTAGCTTCGCTTGATCGGGCCGACTGTGAGGACAGCTTGTACACGTTTTTGCAGTATGCATGGCGGTACATTGATTCCAGCACGTTTGTTCCTGGCTGGCCGATTGAGGCGGTTGCGGAGCATCTTCAGGCTGTGGCTGACGGCGACATACGGCGGTTGATCATTAACATTCCGCCGAGGTGTTCCAAATCGACGATCACCAGCGTGGCGTTTCCGGCGTGGGTTTGGGCGCAGCGGTACAACAACCCGACGTCTGGTCCTGGGGTACAGTTTCTGCATGCGTCGTATGCCCAGCAGTTGTCGTTGCGTGACAGCGTCAAGTGTCGGCGGCTGATTGAAAGTCCTTGGTATCAGAAGCTTTGGGGTGATCGGTTTAAGCTGGTTGGCGATCAAAATACGAAAACCCGGTTTGACAACAACCAAAAGGGTTCTCGGCTGAGTACGTCGGTTGGGTCGGCGCTGACGGGTGAGGGCGGATCGATCATTGTGGTTGACGATCCCAATGCCGCCCAGGAGGCTTTTAGCGAGGCTACCATTCAAAGCACGATTGACTGGTGGGACAATGCCTTGAGTACCCGGCTTAACGACCCCAAGACCGGCGCGTTCGTTGTGATTCAGCAGCGGCTGTCTGAGGAGGATTTGACCGGGCACATTCTGTCCAAGGACGTGGGCGACTGGACGCATTTGTGTTTACCGATGCGGTATGAGTCGGATCGGTCATTTTCGACGGGTATTGGCTGGAAGGACCCTAGAACGTCTGAGGGTGAGCTTCTTTGGCCGGATCGGTTTGGGGAGCCGGAAGTCAAGATTTTGGAGCGGCAGTTGGGGCCGTATGCGTCGGCGGGTCAATTGCAGCAGCGTCCT
>Ga0181356_1001491_pt1 | contig 10135 bp, 6 predicted proteins | sample Fa13VDMM110SN_FD_130104 | JGI IMG/M metagenome (GOLD analysis project Ga0181356, IMG submission 130104) | Freshwater viral communities from Lake Michigan, USA - Fa13.VD.MM110.S.N | ecosystem: Environmental > Aquatic > Freshwater > Lake | place: USA: Michigan | collected 2013-09-24 | reverse complement strand
TTGATCCAAGTCAACTGCATTAAATTTAAACGCAAAGAAATTATCGTCTTGATAGGTTCCAATGTCGCCTTCGGGCGTTATCATAAACGGTGGGCGATTTGGTGTTTCGTCTGCAGTGACTTCAGTGGTGTCGGCACTTATAATTGTGTCATCTGCACTAAGGTTATTACGACTGTAGACATAGATTTCAAATGTTCTTAAGTTTGCACTGACGCCATCGGTAATCTCCAAACTAAATTGATAATTTAAACTTTCGCTTTGCGCCAAGAAATCGTATCCAAACACATCTTCAGGAGTTAAATCATATCCTGGCAATTGAGAACCAATTGGCAACGGTTGAATATATCCATTGATCAATCCTGTGGGGGTGACGGTCAACCCTGGAGGTAAATTGCCAGCCGCCACGCGCACCACTGAATCATACAGTGGTCCTGAAAAAGTAAGTTGGATTGGAGCAATAGGAGATCCGTCATAGAATGTTCCAATGTTTCCAGCAGGGGTAGCAAATTGTGGTAGTGCTTGTCCTGGCACAGTCAATGTAAAAGTTTGATCTAAGAATTCATTGATCACCAGCACTCCGTTGACAACTGTTCGGGTATATGCACGGATTACAAATTTATTTGTGATATCAATACCAATCAATCCCAGAGTTGACAACGTAGGTACACCGCCTAGCACCGGAACCCCGGCGATTATTCCAGAGGGATCAAGTGCTACACCATCAGGCAAGGTTCCTGCTATAACTTCGTAATACACAGTGTCAGCGGCTGTTGCCGATACTGGAATTTCAAAGAATTTGTCAATGACCAAAGTTCCAAGACTGCCAGGAGGAGTGACCCAAACCAATGGTGGTGCATCAGGAGGAGGAGTTATTGCTATGTTACCATAGACAGTTTCTCCCATGATGTAAGGAAAAACTGGCCCATTGTCGTCCTCGGTAACAAAATAAGCATAGGTACCGTTGGGATATTCAGGAGTCACGCAGAATCTGCCATTGTGGCGATCAAGACTGCCCAGCCCCGTAACATAACTGTAATCCTCTACAAATATGCCAGTGGGCCATGATCCTTGCAGTCTGACATTGGTGGCTAAATTCACACGCTGATCAATAACGATTGCATTGCCAGACACTTGTAGAACCTTGCATGGACCTGGCAATGCGCCGCCGGTCAGCACCAATCCTGGTGCTATGTTTGCCGTGGTGGTCAAGTTGATGATATTAGTTTTTGTAACCACGCCTCTGGTGATGATGGTGGGATTTGATGGACGATTGACTTTGTTTTCAAGTTGGTAACTTGATGTCATGCGAACGATCTGGCTGGTTCCATTGGTGGGATTCAAATACCCATAAGGGCCATAAATTGGATATCCGTCAACGGCCCAGCCTACAATTTTACTGTGTCCATCAATTTGTTGATATCCAGTGTTGAATCCTGAGATGTCTGCCCACGCATTGTTTGTTATGAATTCACTGGTCTGGTAGTGATAGTCACCAACCGGTCCAGGGTTGCCACCATATTCATCTTCTCCAAATATATTGGCCACAACTGCATTGAGATTCCACACTGTGCCGCGGGTACCGGCAATTTTTATGTTGGTTTCAGGGCCTACAAACACAATGCCCACTGCACTGATTCCTATGGGACCGCGTGGTGGACGTTGCATGAAATTCTGCGCAGACAAATTCAATCCGCCACGATATGGCCATAGGAAATTGATAGTCTGAGCTATGATTGAGTTGGCATTCTGTGAATTGGGAAATTCCCCAGTTTTAACAAAACCCGGAAGATCTTTGCTGACTATACGCCAGCTATAACTGTTTAAAAAAGCAGCAGAGACTTGCCCAGGTATTCCATTACCAACAATGGAGCTTGTGGGATTGAATGTGTCAACAGTCAACAATTGTGGCAGTAGTGTTTGCATGTTATTTTATGGCCATAGAACAGTACCAGTACCGGAGGTGAATGTGTAAACTTTGTAGCCGGGTCTAGCAGTGCTGTAAGAGTAAACAAGATTTCCTGTGAAAGTGCCAATATTTCCAGAGCTACTGGAGTAGGCAAGAACAACCACACCATTGCCACCTTTGCCAGCTGGAAAATATCCACCGCCACCACCGCCACCAAGTCCGTCAGTGCCAGCACCACCTACGCCACCGCCACCGCCCGAAGGTGCAAGTGCGCCTGTTCCGCCACCACCTGCACCGCCTACGCCTACTGCACCAGGGCCGCCGCTTTGAGCAGCACCGCCACCGCCACCTGCATAGGTTATAGTGGAACCGGTGATGCCTGACGCTGATCCATTGCCGCCATTGCCACCTCGTTCATTGCTGCTGTTGCCATCACCAACCCCTTGAAATCCTGACTGTGATGCACCACCGCCACCGCCTGATCCACCAAACTGTGTGCCACCAGATCCGCCACCTGCATTGCCTTGTCCTGCGGTGCCTGCTCCCGCGCCAACGCCTGTGCCTTGATCACGTCCAGCACCGCCGCCTGAGCCACCTGAAGCTCCATAGGCTCCTTGATATCCACCACGTGCGCCGCCAAGTGCAGTTGTTGAAGCAAAAACAGAGTCTCCGCCTTGGCCACCTGCGGTGTAATCACCGCCCGCTGCACCACCTGCGCCCACGGTCAAAGTATAAGCTGTTGCACTAGATATTGAAAAGCTGCCAGTTAAGAATCCGCCGGCACCGGCACCGCCAATTGATCCACCACCGCCGCCACCAACTAATAGGTATTCAACGGTACCAGGTGCAGGTTCTGGCGGTGGTGGCGGTGTTGAATTATTTTGTCCTGTCATTAATAAGTTGTACAGTGACATTATGTCAGTCCGCCGCCGGTTATTACAAATGTGTCTGCGGCCACACAATAAACAGTACAGAGTCCGCGCTGTGCCAGCGTTCTATTTCCTGTAGTGGCAGTGCCAACATAATACATTGTCACTCCAGACCCCTGTGTAATGGTTTGACTGCTTGAAGAGTTGTTGAAGATGGTAATTGTATCGCCCACTGCAAAAATACCCGAAGGAACAGTGACTCCACCAAGAGTAATACTTACAGTTTTTCCACTGTCAGTTAACACCAGTACATACGCACCACCCTGTGAATTTATTGGAACGCTGCGCACTGGACCTTTGTTGTCAATAACACTGGCAGCAGTTACGTTGCCGCTAGCTGAAAACAATCCACCAATAGTTATGTTACCACCAGCGATATTTGCTGTGGCAGTGATGTTGCCGGTGGCTGTGATCAGTCCAGCAGTGGTTATGTTGCCACCTATGATATTTGCTGTGGCAACAATATTACCACCAGAATTTATATTTCCAGTGGCAGTTATCACACCAGAAGCGATTAAGTTACCACCTGCAACATTGGCAGTGGCAGTGATGTTGCCGGTGGCTGTGACCAATCCACCTGTGTTGATGTTGGCACCAGTGACATTGCCAGTCGACGATGTGACGCCTGTTACAAACAACCCAGTGCCTGCAAAAACAGCAATGTTTGACGTGCCACCCACTGCCACAGCAACGTTTGAGCTGGCAATTATCACAACATTACTGGTGCCGTTGACAATGCTGGTTGCGCTAGTGGTGATTCCTGACAGCAGGGCACCGTTGCCAACATAGTAATTTGCTGAAACATTTCCAGCTGATGAAATATTTCCAGTGGCAGTTATTGCCCCTGTTGTGTTGATATTTCCACTGGTTAGATTGCCGTTGCTGGTGATATTACCCAGGGCTGTGACTATGCCACCGGTGATGACATTGGCTGCTGTCAAGTTACCAGTGGCTGTAATTAATCCTGAAGTCAACAAGTTGCCGCCGGTGATATTGGCTGCTGCCAATACTTGTCCAGAACTCACAACAACATTTCCCGGATTGACATTGCCGGTGACACTGACATTGCCGGTGATTGATGCCAGGCCAGTTAATCCTAGATTTCCACCGTTGATATTTCCAGTGGTGTTGATATTACCTGTGGCAGTCAGCAGTCCTGCTGATATAAAGTTTGCACCTGAAATGTTTCCGCCAGCAGTGATAGATCCAGTGATGGAGATATTGCCGCCTTGCAGAGTTGATCCGGTGGTAATTATTCCAGCCGCTGACACAATACCAGTGCTGACAAGATTGCCACCGTTGACATTGGCTGTGGAAGTGATGTTGCCGCCTGCACTCAATGCCCCACTGGCAACAACTGCGCCTGATGTGTTGAGGTTGCTGCCAACAATGTTGCCACTGGCAGTGATTGATCCAGATGTAAGTAAGTTGGCGCCACTGATGTTGCCGCCTGTGGTGATCTGTCCTGCACTGATATTTCCTGAGGTGGTAAATGTTGCAGCACTTAGATTCCCAGTAAAACTTGGATTTTGGGTTACAGAAAATTCAACTGTTTTGCTTCCAGGAAATCCTATGATTTGAATATTATTTCCAGTGACAAAACTCACAGTATCATTGGAACTGGTAGCTCTTACGTTTGATGCGTTGGCTTGAATAGTGTTAAAGTTATTACCCGGGCTGGCCACTACATTGGTAAGCTGACTTCCATCTCCAACAAAGTATCCTGTAGAAATAACATTGCCCGTGGTTGATATCGTGGTGCCCCTTAATAAATTGGTAGCAATGAGATTGTCAGCTTGAATATTACCTGATGCTACAACTGTGGCAGCAGTGACTCCGCCCAATGTTTGTATTGTCCCGTTGGCTACAACAGTGCCAGATGTTACAATATTACCTACATTGAGATAACTGCTGATTGACACGTTGCCAGTGGCTGACATTCCCGAAGATGTCATCACTACTATATTGGCTGTGTTGCCAACTGTAAAGTTTATATTTGAATTGGCTAACGGAATGCTTACGCCACTGGTACCATTGGCAAATCCTGTGATACCACCAATAGCAAACAAGGTAGTAAAGTTGTCATTTGTCTTTGTAAAAGCAGTGCGTAGCGGGTCACCTAGTCCATCGTTAGCATCGGCACCTACGTTAATAATCTGTTGGGTTGGCATTGAATTAATCCTCTAGGTATTTACCACTTCCTAACACCCTAGTAAGGTAGCATAAATACCCGGAATTGGAGTAATCTATGGCTTATGTTATCACAAATAGTAGAGGGAACGTAATTGCGACCCTGGAAACTGGCACTGAAAATATCTCAGCTACCAGTATCATTTTACTTGGGGCTGGGTTTCCTGCCTACGGACTACAGCAGAATGAGAACTTTGTACACATTCTTGAAAATTTTGCTGATTCTATAGCGCCTGAAAATCCTATACCCGGGCAACTTTGGTTCAATACCTCGCAAAACACACTGTATCAACGCACTCTGATAAACACCTGGCAAGCCATAGCCACACAAGATTACGTACAAAGTCAAAAAACATCACCGGTTTTCACTGGAGCACCGCAGGCTCCCACTTTTCCAGTGGGCACTGCCAGCAACATACTTGCAACCACAGGATTTGTTGCTGACACGCTGGCTGCTACAAACTATGCACCAATCAATAGTCCTGCATTTACTGGCAATCCCACTGCTCCAACTATTTCGTCTTCGGTTGGCAACACACAGATTGCCACCACAGAATATGTGGTTAATCGTATCAATCGCACTGACTTGTCGCCCTATGCGCCTATAAACAGCCCGGGATTCACTGGTGTGCCCACAGCACCCACAGCAGCCGCAGGCACCAATACCACACAACTGGCCACCACAGCGTTTACAACCAGCTTGTTCAATAACATTGATCTGGCTCCGTATGCTCCCAAGGCCAGCCCGGCATTTACAGGTGTGCCCACTGCACCCACTGCGCCCAACACCACCAGCACTACGCAGATTGCCACCACAGCGTTTGTCAACAGCCTAATCAACGACATTGATTTATCGCCTTATGCTCCCAAGGCCAGCCCTACATTTACTGGAACTCCGCAGGCCCCAACGCCGGCAGCAGTGTCCAACACCAATCAACTTGCCACTACAAATTTTGTACAGCTACAAAAAGTCAGCCCGGCATTTACTGGAATCCCCACAGCCCCTACGCAGACCTTCAGTGATAATTCCACCAGCATAGCCACAACAGCGTTTGTGCAAAGTGCAGTTGGAGCAGTGAGTGTGGCGGTTTCGGCAGCGTCAGAATTGGCTGGTAGTATCAAAATGTGGGCTTCGGCAACTCCGCCCAACAACTGGGCACTGTGTACTGGGCAGGAACTGAGTAGAACTGTTTATGCCACACTGTTCTCAAGAATTGGCACCACGTTTGGTGCCGGTGATGGGTCAACAACATTTAATGTGCCAAATTATCAAGGTCGATTCCCAATAGGTGCCAATCCAACCTACAGTGGAGGATCAACTGGTGGATACACTGATGCTGCAGTGATTACTCACACTCATGCTGCATCAACCTCAGTGTCAGTGAACGATAATGGTCATAATCATAATGTTAGTTACTCGTCTCAAACTGCTGCTCCAACATCGTATGTCAATAGAACTGAGAGGGGTACAGCAAGCGCAGGTAGTCTTGGTTCTGGGTCAGGTAGTGATATTGGGTTGAGTCCTGCTGTAACTGGAATTTCAGTGACTGCAACTACTTCAATTTCAGCACCAGACGGGGCAGTATCTGGCACAGGTCGTAACATACCACCATACCTAGCGGGTTGGTGGATCATCAAACTCAGCGACGATGGCGCAGGTGGTGGTACATTGCAGGCCGGTGCAGCAATTGACATTGCTACTGCGGGTGGATTTTCAACTATCACCAACACTGGTGTTAGAAGTTTGACCGCAGGCACAGGTATCAGTGTCACTGGTGCTAACGGTGTTTTAACTGTCACCAACACCGGCAGTTTGCCAACACTGACTGCAGGCCAAGGTATCAGTATTGTACAGGCTGGTACGACATTCACCATAACAAACACAGTGACAACTACTCCTGTGATAGCAGGCAATGGTGTCACTGTGACCAACACCGCAGGTGGTGCTATTGTCAATGCCAAGGTTGCCAATTTACAAGGCGGTACTGGAATCACACTTAGCGAAAATGGTGGCACATGGACCATCAATGCACCAGGGTCTGGATCAGCAAGTCTGGGCGCATCAGGATGGCAAGAATTCCCATCAGGATTGATCATGCAGTGGGGCACTGATACAGCCACTGGCTACCTACATACAGTGACTTTTCCAAGAGCATTTCCTAATGCTGCTTTTAGTGTCACTGTGTCAGGCAATGCCAGCGGTACGTTTTTTATTCCTTTTGATCTGAATCTAACAACAACTGGATACCAGCAGGGTTTTCGCAATAACACCGGCGGTGGCGGAGCTGCTTCTGCCTGGACGGGTCACTATATAGCATGTGGATATTAAATCGGAGTATTAAATGGCGTATATTATTAATGGTTTTAACGGGGAAGTTGTAGCGATTATACCAGATGGTACAATTGACACTACTTCCACAACCTTGCAACTGGTTGGGCGTTCGGTCACTGAGTACGGTGTTGCTGAGAATGAAAACTATGTATGGCTCATGCAGCATTTTTCAGCGCCTGATGCTCCGCCAAATCCCCTGACAGGTCAGCTCTGGTACAACTCCAACGAAGACCAAATGTATCAACGAACTACGTTGGATGCCTGGGTAGGCTTGGCATCAACGGAGTATGTACAGGCACAAAAGATTTCTCCAATATTTACTGGAGTACCAGAGTCACCAACTGCCGCCACAGCAACTTCTACAAATCAAATTGCCACCACGGCATTTGTACAGAACAACAAAGTATCTCCGGCGTTCAGTGGCGTACCCACTGCCCCCACTGCCCCTAGGGGAACCAACACCACACAACTTGCCACCACGGCGTTTGTTACATCTTCGGTGCTGTTGCAAGGTGTGCCCGAAGCACCCACTGCTGTGGTGACCACCAGCAATGATCAAATTGCCACCACGGCATTTGTACAGAACAACAAGGTGTCTCCGGCATTTACCGGCATACCCACTGCCCCTAGTGCGGTTCGAGGAACAAGCACCACACAGCTTGCCACAACTGAATTTGTAAGCCAGAGTCCAATATTCTATGGAACTCCTGAAGCTCCAACTCCGGCAGCTGGCACCAACACCACACGACTTGCCACCACAGCATTTGTCACAAGCTCCGTGCAGCTTCAAGGTGTTCCAACTGCTCCAACTGCGGCTCCTGGTACCAACACCACGCAACTTGCTACCACAGCCTTTATTACCAACAGTGTTCAATTGGCAGGTACTCCAACTGCACCCACTGTGAGTGTTGCCGACAGTACCACTTCTATTGCCACTACATCATTTGTACAGCAACAAAAAGTTGCGCCAATTTTCACCAACGGTGACACATTGGACGACCCCAACAAAGTTCCTAGAGCTCCCACAGCAACCTATCCTGGTCTTGTGCTCAATCAAATTGCCACGGTATCATACGTGACTCAAGCAGTGGCAGCAATTGATCTTAGTACGTTTGCCCCCAAGGCCAATCCGGTGTTTACCGGAGTTCCTCAAGCACCTACTGCAGCCACCAACACAAACAATCAACAACTTGCCACCACAGCATTTGTGAGAAATCTAGTGGCCAGTGAATATGGCCTGTGGCAGGGCTCGGCAAAATATGTCAGCACCGGTGATCCTAGTCCCGGTACTGGCAATGATGGAGATTTTTGGTTTAAATATCAACCCTAACTATGGCTAAAGTAACTCGAGTTTTTCCCTACGTCAATGGACGTCAAATTTTCACCGTGCCCGGCGGCTACGGATCCAGTGTGATATATCACTGTTGGGCAGGTGGTGGCGGTGCCGGCGGCGACAGCAATAATCAGCTAGGAGGCAACGGATCTGCTGGTGTCTACACCACTGGTCAAGTTTTTCTAAGCAAAGGCGACCAAATTGAAGTTGTTGTAGGCGGTGGCGGTGACGAAGGCCGTGCAATAGATTCAAACAAAAAACTTTTCAGCATGACTCTACGTGGCAGCGATTCCATCTCCACTGGTGCCTGGGGCTATGTCAATGACCCCACTCAAGCAGTTTATCCCGAATACAATAGTTGGCCAACTCCGAGAACTAACTCGTCCTGGAATTCTTTTATGAATGCATGGGCAGTGAGCGATATACCCAATAGCAAAGAAGGCGGAGAAGAAGAATTTCGTCAATCAATATATTTTCCTGAATCCGGATCATATAACATAAGAATGGCAGCTGACAACAAGATGACTGTGTATTTCAGGGGTAATTTCCTGGCCCAGGTAGACAACAATTTCAACGGCAGTGTAAAGACAGAGTCAATCAGTGTACCAGAAGCCGGCACTTATGAACTCAGATATCTATTGATCAATTCTCCCAGCACTGGCACTAACAACCCTGCCGGCGCTGCCATTGTCATTACAAAAGATCAGCCCAGCTACATGGGCAGCAACGGTCCCAACCCAGTGCGCGGAGTTATCTGGTCCACTAGATTTGGCCGCGACCTCACTGTGACCAATCGAGTTCCACTGTATCATGCTCCACTGGTGCCATTTTATCAACCACAGCGTGACAACTACGACTGGAGTGGATTCAATGACGACAAAGGCCTGGTATTCATCAGCGTAAACAGTGTCTGGGGTGATGATGACATAGCAAAGTTAAATCTGAGCTTTGACAAAGTAATTGTTCTCAATTATCCTGTGACCATCAGAGGGTGGGGGCGAGTTGAGCAATCTATCAGCACCGGGTACTATACATTCAAACGTGGACAGACCTGGAAGCAGGCACAATATTCCTGGTCGGGAAATCAGTTAGGTACCTGGGAAACTGGTGCGGTGTACCCCAATGGCGTTGGTGCTGCACACAATCTAAACATTGCCGGTGCTGGCACTATTGATTAATTTATATCTAAGATCATAGGTACCAGGTTCTGGCACACTAATTGATTTTGATACTTCACCGCCGTTGAAATTATTGTCTACCTGGGCAAGAAAATTGCCCCTGAAATGCACGGTCATTAGATTGTCAGCTGCCATTCTTATGTTATATGATCCGGATTCAGGAAAATAAATTGGTTGACCAAATTCTTCTTCTCCGCCTTCTTTGCTATTGGGTATATCGCTCACTGCCCATGCATTCATAAAAGAATTCCAGGACGAGTTAGTTCT
>Ga0181356_1001490_pt1 | contig 10138 bp, 10 predicted proteins | sample Fa13VDMM110SN_FD_130104 | JGI IMG/M metagenome (GOLD analysis project Ga0181356, IMG submission 130104) | Freshwater viral communities from Lake Michigan, USA - Fa13.VD.MM110.S.N | ecosystem: Environmental > Aquatic > Freshwater > Lake | place: USA: Michigan | collected 2013-09-24 | reverse complement strand
GGAAGGAGACCGCCACCGTTCCCGTGGTAGCGTTTGGCGAATTGAAGCCATAAATGTTGACCGTACCGCCTGTCACATCTTCGGGAATAGCTTGCCACACTTCCCAGACATTCGTGCCGCTACCAGTCTCGACCTGAATCATCGTCGGGTAGTCGATGTTTACACCACCGATGTTGTTGGCATTAAACAGAACTTGGTTGTTCGCGCCCGTGCTGGTGGCGACAGTGATCCAGTCGCCCCTGACTTGCAGCACGGCATTCTGCTGGACGGTAAACCCACCATTATTTAATCCACCAGAACTTAAACCGTTCTGCATATAGAACTCAAGATTCAGTGGGACGGTCGTGTTGGCATTACTTACTTCGATGCGCCCAGTACCTAGAGCCTGAATTGTCCTTGGTCTGATAGACCACTGGCTGTTTACCGTAAGCGTTACACCGTCCAGGACGTTGATAATGTCATCTTGAGCATAGGAGACAGCAGTTAGATTTGAATTGGCGCTTACATTTATTGTTGCCATTTAGACTCTCTCATGTACCATAAGTTATGGCCGATACTGCATTATTAGAATAACTAATGTATTTATTACCCGCAAATCCACTTGCTGTTATGTTCACTCGTATCACAAAATTGTTGATATCGTAAAAGAGAGATTTCACCGTGCCGTCTGAATAGACAATGTTACTAGCGAATCCTGTATTGGCATACACGATCGTGTTGTTCACGCTCTTTAGATTCTTGGAATAGTATTCGAACGTTTCTGCTAGTGGAGCTGGTCCCCAATATGCACCAGTCCCGTTAGATATAAGAATCTGCCCATTAGAGCCATTGGAGCTGTTTGCTGTAAAGGTACCAGTTAAAGTAAAGTTGTTTACAGATATTGACTGACCGTTAGTAAAGGATGCACCTGTAGACCAGTATACAGTAGTTCCATTTGATGTAAGGACCTGCCCGTTAGTACCAAAGCTTCCATTTGCCCTAATACCACCTGTGGTGTTGATAATAACGTTACCAGTTGTAACATCACCAGTAAAGGTTGGGTTTGCAATCGTCGCGTAAAGGGCTAGATTATTTGTTAGATTAGTAGTAGTTACATAGTTTGTAAGATTACTTGATAGCTGTGATGTATTTACGAAAGGTCTACTATCAACATATGCAACCGCATTTGTATATGTTGTATCCGCGTTACTGGTGATTTGACTTTGTAAAGCGCTGACGTTTGCTGTTAGCTGAGCATTAGACACTACACTAGCAGCTGAAACATTACCCACAAACGAAGTATTATTAGCTGTTAATGTACCGATAAAAGCCGTATTAACAAATAAACCAGCTGTATTAGCAACAATACCTGTATTAGCAAGTACTGATATAGTGCCGGTATTCGTAATAGGCCCACCAGCTAACCCGATACCTGTAGCTACTTGTGTAACAGTTCCTGTTGTTAGTGTTGACCAGTAAACAGATGTAGCGTTGGACGTTAGTACTTGTCCAGCAGAGCCATTGGAGCTGCTTGCTGTAAAGGAACCAGTCAAAGTAAAGTTGTTTACAGATATTGACTGGCCATTAGTAAAGTTGCCTCCGCCAGCCAAGTATACAGTAATTCCATTCGATGTGAGAACCTGGTCACCATTATCAAAACGAGTTACTTGAGGTGTTACAGTTACGATACCCTCTAATATTCTGGTAACTTCTAATACTGTATTGGTGAGTTCGATATCGTAAACATACCGGTCACTTACTAAACTGCTTGTTTGATTAGCGGAAAGATATGCAGTAAGAGTGCCGTTAGAATATACACTTACAGTGAAAGCGGTAGCAGAGTTTGACGTGTACTGCTTTCGAATATGACCAGTACCTGAATAGCCAGTTAGATTTACCAGGCTATTATTAGCGTCTTTTACCTCTAGATTAATAGAGTATGAGCTACCTTGATCTATAAGGAGATTTAATGCTTCAGCCATAACACGTTCTTTTTTAATAGTATTTATACAACCAATAATCAAAGTTCAAACCGGGTAGCTTTCTGATTAAAAGTCTAAAAGTTTTCATCGCAGGGGATACTCCAGTCTCCACAAAAAAGTAAAGAGGGCTTAAGCCCTCTTTACTTATAACGCTGCATGGACTGTAGGAACCCCACCTGCCTTTAAAGGCGACACAGTCACTTCCGGGCACGGCCGTGCTCTTGCCTCTTGAAACTATATTAGCTCAAACATGCAGGCTTATTTATACTAACCTTCAGTTAGAAAGAACTTCGGAGTAAGACCGTCAAATCCTCCCCCTAAGTTCAAATGGGAAGCTGTTCTATATGCTTCTTCTTTACTATCTAATACCATGATAAGCTGATCAGTCTTAATCTCTTTAATATAGAAATCTTGACCTTCTTGTATTACTCTATACTTAATCATTAAAAGTTAAAGCCCCCTACTGTTTTACGCTTTTTCTTAACTCTACCTAACTCTACTTCTTCACGATTTCTCTCACCGAAATGAGTGCTATCCATAATAGGACCATCCAAGATATCAGCTTGACTATGCTGTTCAGTATCGTAAAACCTCATCTTCGGTCTATCAACACCAATTACAAAACGCTTATCCATATTAGGATCATTATATCTATTCTTTAGCTGCTTTACCATTACCTGATTCATACCTGCAAGCTCTTCAGTATTAATAAGAGCAAACATAAAGTCAGCTGTAGCAGGCAAACCAAACGATTCAGAAGTATCCTCAAGTCCTAGATCGGTATTAGTATAACCACTACGCGTAGTCTGAGTAGCGCTCACAATAGGTACCTTATACTCAACAGCTAAACCTCTCAACTCTTCAGCAATAGCCTTAATGTAAGTATAAGAGTTTACACTTGCTCCTAACTTAAGTCTAGAACTCATACAGATATTTAAGTAATCAATGTAAATTACATTAGGGTTAAAGTTCTTCTTGATCTTAAGATCTTCAATAAGAGTTCTAAAGTGAATGCTGCCTGCTGATGCAGTTGGATATTCTTTAATAATTAATTTACCCGAAGTCTTACCTTTTACTCTATCAACCTTCTTGAGATATACATCCTTGGGTAAAGTAGCTAGCTCTTCAGTAGAAACATTAAGAAGATTAGCATCTATACGTTCAGCAATGCGCTCTTCAGCCATTTCCATAGTAATATAAAGTACGTTATGTCCCTGCATAAGATTAGTTGCAGCGCAGTGACACATGAACATAGTCTTACCTACACCAGTACCGGCAAGAATAATATTCAATGACTTTTGAGCCAATCCACCTCTAGTGATCTTATTAAAATATTCTAGATCAAAGGGTATCTTCTTTTCTTTTAGATGGTAGAAATCATAGCGGGATTCACTATCATCTAGAAAATTATGACCAATGCTACTATCAAAACTAACTGCCAGAGCATCAGTAAGTATACCTGGAATTGCATTCTTACTAAACTTCCCATCTTTACCATCTACGATTTGAATAGACTGGTATAGAGCATTTACCACTGCTCTATCTTTACAATAGTTTTCAGTCTTTTCAACAAGCCAATCTAAATGCTCATTAACAGGAGCTAGACTCTCAACAAGGCTAGTTACTTCTTTGAATCTAACCTCATTGAGATTTGTCTGACTCTCTAACTCTACTCTAATAGCTGCCTTGGTTGGCTGCTTATTATATTTCTTAATAAAGTTATCTACGACAGAATACACTTCCTTGACGTTAGAGTCTTGAAAGTATTCTGTCTTAAGAAACGGTACAACTTTTCTTGCATAGTCTTCATTATAAACAAGACTTGAAAGAATCAATTCTTCTTTCACTCAACTACCTCTTCATCAATAATACTGCCCATAGCTAGAGTATATTTGTTTTCAATAAAAGATGCAAAGTCTGTTTCTTTTAATAGCGCAGTCCAGAACTCAGAATTATCGACAAAGTCACCAGCGCGCATATTAGTACCAAGCTCACCGGTCTCTTTATTTACTCTTGCATACCAGCCATTCTTAGGCTTTACAATATAACCACCTTCCATAGCAATGTCAAGAAGACCTGACCACTTATTGATACCGTTCTCATATGTTAGTGTAATAGGAATCTTGCTCTTCTCTCTTACATAACGAGACTTCTCAACGTTAATTATAAAGTGATAGCCTGCAATTTCACCATCTTCTTTTTCTTGCTGCCTACCAATAATCCAGATATTATCTGCACCATAGTAAGACCCAGTGCCGCCACCTACAATATCTTTTGGAAACATGCCAATCTCTTTATAGGTATGGTTGATAACAACCATCGGAATATCTTTAAGTGTAAGTTTTGCAGTTACGATTCTAAACAGTGACTTAATAGCCTTAGCACGAGACATGTCAGCTACAGTCTTACCTTCAATAGCGTCATCAGTCTCTTTCTTCGAAGCTAAGTTACCGATAGAGTCAATAATAATCATTACCTTATCAGTACGTTCTAGATTCTGCAACTGAACAGAAATATCGTGTTTGAGTTCTTCTACATCAGTAACAGGAGTATGAACTACAGCTCCTAGATTGATACCAAACGTCTCAAAATACTTTTGCGGTGTGCCGAACTCAGAATCGTAGAATAGAATAATACCATCATTATACTTCTTCAAGAAAGAAGCAGCAAGTAGTAATGCATAACCAGTCTTAAAATGCTTTGAAGGGCCAGCGAGCATCGTTACGCCAGGTGTTAATCCACCATCAATACGACCAGATAATGCAACGTTAATCATAGGCACAGGAGTAGGAATCATATCCTTTGCCTTATAAAGTGCACTATCAGCTATCATAGAAGTTAGCTTAATAGTAGAATTCTTCAATAGTTTTTCTTTTAACGACATAACAATCTCCTAGAAAAATGCGTCAAGTGTGTTCTTTTGTTCTGTTTTCCATCCTATCTTATCTAGGATAGACTTAATCGGCTCCAAGAAACTCTTTTCAAACTGCTTATTAAAATCGAGATACCTCTCTAATCCAAACTCAAGGGGAAGACCCCCAGTAGAAGCAATAACAGTATCTTGTACTGGGTTAGGCATTTTAAGATAACAAAACTTAATCTTCTCACCTTCGTTAATTTCGGGATAGTTCACTAGCTTATACTTACGTAACATATGGTTATAAAGAAGAGAGCCCTTAACATGAATAGGGGTAGCCTTCTTATATACAGAAGTAGAGTCCATCCACTTGCTCATTTCCTTACAGCCACGAGGAAATGCAATATCTTCAAACGGCAACTTCTCAAACTGCTTTCTGAAGTCCGCAATATGCTTGATTACGGTCTTTTCGTCAGTCGACATAACTAACTTGAGAGTAGATTTAATCATATCTCTACAAGCAGATGGAGTGGAAGTTTTTACAGCCTCAATACCCATCATCTTTAACTTGGGTTCTTTATATCTTACACCTTCACTATCCCATACATTCATAATATAACGTTTCTTGGCTACCCAGATAGCCTTATCAGCGAGATTTTCTCGCTTCATTTTCATCTTCTGATCATATGCATTTACATATTCTGCAAGTTCAGCAAATGCATTATCGATAAGCGGCTCAATCTTCTCCTTGCAAAGCTTATCCATAAAGTCAATTATCTTATTAGTATCTTTTTGCTCTTCCTTAGCGAACAGATGATCTACTAGAGGGCCGAGATTCAAATAGTTACTATCAGTATCAACCGCGATAATATAATCTTTCTTCTCAGTCTTAAGTACCTTATTCATATACTTGTTGAGTGTGTTCTCAATCCAACGAATAGAAAGCTGACCAGACATGGTAATCGCTTCGGCGAGATCGTCATCGTAATACCTAAACCCTGCATTCGATAAAGCACCATAGCCTGAGTTCAGAATAATTTTACGAGCCATCTGATTATTATTATACTGCGCGACTAATGCAGTATATTTCTTCTTTAACTCAGCTTTAGATAATCCTGATTCAGTATACTGGCCGCCCTCTACCTTTTCGAGAGTCTTCTTGGCCTCAATCATTTTATCCTTAAACAATACACGCTCATCATAAAGCGTACTCATAAGCTTAGGCAAGAAACCTTGTCGATCACGATCAAACAAAACACCGTTAGCCGCAATCGTTGCATTATTCTCTTTAATAGATTCACTAATGCGTGTGCGTCCAAACGTCTCTTTGTTATAGTATCCATCTAGAACATCGTCAATAGTGTATGTCTTCTTGGACTTACCGGTAATCGTTTCGGGACTAATATTATACTGAATAATAAGCATGGGGTACAAGGAGTTAACGTCGAATGATGCTACCCAGTTATGCATTCCCACGAGAGGATCTTTTACATAAGCACCTACAATCTGCTCTTCTTTCTCAGTAGACTTATTCTGGGGAACTACAATCTTCTGCTTAAGCAAATAGTTATGAATAATAATGTCCCACATTCTTACAGTAGTAAATGTATCGGGATAGTTTACCTTACCACTATAAGCAATCGCCATCACCTGCTCAATAAACTTCATCTTCTCATCAAGGGCGTGAACGAGATCTACGTCCTTAATATTATAGTCGATATACTTCTGAAAGTCATTTTCGTATAGTTGATGCAAGGAACTATACTCAGAATAGTCTAGTTTCTTCTCGCCCAGTTCTACGTGTGCGATATAATCAAGTCGATAACTTTCCTGCATCTTATAAGAGAACTTCTTATACAGCTGCAAGTAATCAAGTACAGTTACACCTACAGGAGTATAGATTGTATATTCTCTGCCTTGTACGAACAGTTTACGATTTTCAAGAATACTCCAGGGGGATAGTTTCTGCGCTTGATCTTCGCCTAGGATTCTTTTGATCCTGTTAACCATATAAGGAATATCGAAGAACTCTACGTTCCAGCCAGTTACAATATCAGGCTGAAACTTATTCCAAGTCTCGATAAATTTAAAGAGTAGGTGATGTTCAGACTCACAATGATGGTAAGTAACGCGTTTATCTGTAACGTTATACGGCTTCAAGCCCATAACGATAATCTCATCGTTCTTACGAAGAGTAATAGCAGTTACGAATCTATCAGCAGTCTCGATATTTGGAAATCCACCTTGTGAATCAACTTCGATATCGATAGTCACTACAGATACGATATTCTTATCAAACGTAATATCTTCAGAGTATTCATCATTAATAAACGCGTACTGAAAGTTAGTTAGCCCATAGAACTGAAAACCACTAACATCCCTATAACGCTTAATGAATTGATTGCATTCAGACATTGACTCGAAGTCAATGCGATCGACTATCTTACCATCAAGAGTGCGATAGTCACTTTGCTTAGTCTTTGACGTAACAAATAGGTAGGGCTGATACTTCACCTTTCTAGTAATCTTCTGGCCATTCTCGTAACCTCGTACAAGAATATGATCGAAATGCCTAGCAACGTTAGTATAGAATCTCATTAAACCCTCCATTTATAGTACATTATATAACACATAGCAAAAAATATCAATAAAAAAAGAGGGGCTTTCGCCCCTCTTATCAGAACTTACTCTATATGAGTAAGTTCATATTAAGTGTACCAAGGTGTCGCATTCTATCTTCTGATTCCTTAACTGTGTTAGCGGAATCAATAAAACGCTCATACTCGGTTCTGGCTTCGAAAAAGCCTCTTATCTTATTAATTATAGTAGACATTTTAGCCCTTGAGAACCTGCTTTTCGCTCTTTGGTTCAGCAGAGTCCTTAATATCTACCTTACGTGGCTTCTTATGATCTGGGATAATATTCTCGAGCCAGATCTTTAAAATGCCATTAACCATCTCAGCACCTTCTACTTCAATAGTATCAGCAAGAGTAAAAGCGCGCTGGAATGAACGATTAGCAATACCCTTATATAGAATATTGGCTAGATTCTTTTCGTCACTGTCAAGCTTACCAGAAACGACTAGCTTGCCATCGACAAGTTCAATCTCAATATTCTGCTTACCGAAACCAGCAACGGCCATTTCGATTACGTACTTGTTTTCGTCTACTTTTACAATGTCGTATGGGGGATAGTTAGCTACTTTTAGAGTATTGTTAGCAATATCTGAAAAGCGCTTAAATGTGTCTTCGAACCCAACAGCAAACGGGGTCCAATTAGGTAGTAATTGAGTCATGTTAGCCTCCTTAAAGCAAGGTTAATATTACAAGCCCATTATGGCGCTTGCATAGTATTTATATATTAACCTTGCTTTTGAGGCAACTTACTTCTTGGGCTTGCGACCTTTAACAGCAGCCTTTGCCTTTTCTTCAACAGCAGCTACTTTCTTCTTGGCTTCTTGCTTTACTTCAGCAACCTTAGTCTCTACTGCAGCAGCTGCTTCTTTAACTTCCTGCTTCGCAATAACAACAACGTCATGAGCTACCTGTTCGGCTTTCTTAGTAGCTTCGTTTAGCTCTTCTTCTGCTTTATTCTTAACAGCTTCAAAACTAATTTCCTGCTTCTTGGCATACCAGTATACACCACAGCAAGCCGCGGCTAAAACAGCTAGTGCAATTAAAACATCCATTTTATTTTTCCTTTGGAAAAAGAGCCTTTTTCAATTCAGGCTCTCTATAGTTGGGACCCTTCATAACCTTACCATAAGAGTTTTTAATGGCTTTGCCATCAGGTCCGAGTTTAGTCATATTTGAGGAATGAACTTCGTCAAAGCAGTCATTTAGATTAATTCCAAATGTATGCCCTCCTCCATATACAACATATAGCAAATCTGTTAATGCGTCCGCTACCCCTACAATATCATTATATGCAATTGCTTCTTCTAGCTCTTGCAGTTCTTCTCTAATAAGTTTTACTCTAAGAAATGTAATGTCTGGATCAAGCGGAAATTTAGGGCTAGTCTCAATGTCCTGATCACATGCTTCCATAAAATCGCGGACTTTATCAAAGTTGGTTTTCATTTTAATTCCTTACATTGCGACCAATATTATACTTAGGTACAAGCTGCCAATCAGCTTTCTCTTTATATGAGAGTACTTTAATTTGACTAAGAGGTGCGATAGGTTCTTCAGTTATTTGAGGCTCTATAATCTTAATAAGGCCCCATTCCTGCAGAAGATTAGCAATGGTGTTTCGCCTCGCTAGATCCTTCTCATCGAAGTCAGCAGGGCGACCATCAAGTTTAAATAGTTCTTTAAAATGTACAAGGTAATATTTACCTTGCTTGTGAAGAATATGGCAAGATTGAAAAACTACTTTTTCTTTCTTAGAAGCTACACCAATTCTAGTAAGAGTTTCTTTAACCTTAAGAAAATCTTCGCTACTTTTTAGCGCTATTTCAACAAGCCCGTCAACTTTAGCATTCATCTATCCACCCTTTTGTAATCTCTGTTTTATTATGTTTAGTTGAGATTTAGATAGAATTGATAGAGCTTGTTTTGCTTTCTTATTACTGTAGCCATAATACTGCTTAACAATTTCTAAATTCTCATCATCCACTCTCTTCACCCATTTCGCATAACGCTTCATTGGACGAATACTATTTAGATAATATTCAAACTGGAGCTTAGGGTCTAGATGATGTAGTCTATTCATCTCATTTGCATAGAACAAACAATCAGGATATAGAGTTAGTGCCTTATTAACAATATAAGGTGCATAGTCTTTTTGAGATTGTTCAGGTTCTTCGTTGAATAGATTCTTCTTATTATATGATATTGAATTAACAAAGTCAAACGGAGTCATTACTTGAACTCCGTTTCACTCATAATCTCGATCAGGCAAGCCATAATATTAATTTCCTGATCTGCAACAAAAGCATTCTTATACTGATAGTCAGCAAGTGTTACGATTAATTGCGGAAGAGATTGAGGCCTAACAACTTCACTTGCATTATCGTAAATAGCTCTAAAGAACGTACTTGCGTCAATATCACTATTTTCGTTAACCCATGACCTCACTTCCTTGAAGTTCTTACTCTTCATGGAAGAGAATAAAGTCTTGATATTACTATCAAATTGATTAGCTAGAATACCCGAATCAATCTTACCCACAGCACTATAACGCTGCAGTTCATTAAGTACGCGCCTGAAGTCTGGGAAGTGCTTGGTTACAACTTCTGCAACTACCTTTTCTTCATACTCAACATTTTCTAACTTAAGTACATTGCATACCCGCTTGAAGAAGCATGCTGCAATCTTC
>Ga0181356_1001489_pt1 | contig 10141 bp, 13 predicted proteins | sample Fa13VDMM110SN_FD_130104 | JGI IMG/M metagenome (GOLD analysis project Ga0181356, IMG submission 130104) | Freshwater viral communities from Lake Michigan, USA - Fa13.VD.MM110.S.N | ecosystem: Environmental > Aquatic > Freshwater > Lake | place: USA: Michigan | collected 2013-09-24 | reverse complement strand
GTTGGTGGTTTGATTCAAGCCACTCATAGTATGCCTCAACGAACGCAACAAAGTCCTCACCTTCATCCAAATAGAATGAAGGAAAAAGATTTTTGATAAGTGGGGCAATCTTTGCTTGGATCTCTCTCATTTGTTATTGACTCACAGCCAGAACGTTTACATCAATATCATCATCGATAATATTCAAGATAACATTATTAACAACCTGAATGTCTTTGTTTCTTGGCTCAGCCCGGATCTTAATACCAGCCCCATCGTACTGAGAAACATTAAATTTAGATATCTGCACAAGCCCTGTTTCATAGTCTACGGCGCCGACATCAATAATAACTGCTCCTGATCCTGACACAATATTTAAAACACCGTTGCCGCTATCTTGTAGAGTTGCCCTCGATCCATTATAGATGAATCGTGAAGAAGTTATAGCATAGCCGCCACGGGCAGAGGACTGTGTTGTATCGAGAGGAATCTGGAAGTCTACAGTAAATATGTTGTCAACACCCAACGTTGGTGTGATTACCTTAATTACTTTGATAGATGTTTCGTTTGAAATAATAGCTTGCTGAGTATTATCGATAGCTTCTACAACGTTAGAATATCTAAACACTCTGTTAAAGTTGTTAAGGTTATCTAGCGCATACCTTGTGATAGAAGACACAACAAGAGTCTTAATGTCCTGTGCCGATAGCTTGGTAACATTAATATTATATTTAACTGTTGACGTTACACCAATATAGGTGTATCCTGGATCTACGAACACTGGATCAATGGAGACAGGAGATCTCGGCTTCAGGAACCTGTAGTATTCGTCCTTTTTAATTTCAGGAATACCGTCTACTTCTTTGAGGTCAACAGCAACAAACACCTTACCAAATTGTGGTGGATTAAGATCCTCGCCACCATAGGCAGAGACAGCATTGACTTCAGTGAAGTTTAGCTTGAGTAGATTTTCATAGTCTTCTGTAGTGACGGCTCTCTCTTGTGTAGTGAAGTGGCGAGGAGCATTGTACTTGATCTCGTCAATAGTTTCAGAAACAGAACCAAGAGATGCAGGTGAGTTAACCGTCACAACGATATTCGTTTCATTGTCAATGGTGGTATCGGCACGGAACACATTAGCACCGTTAGGTAGCTGACCATTGGAGATTCTATATTCAACAGATATTACAGAATTGTCCTTTGGAGTGCGTCCTGTGGTTCCATCTCCGAATACAATTTCATATGAATCATTCTCACATGGCTGAACAAAGAACACCTTAGAGGCACTATCGATATTGAATAGTGAAGATGCTCTTGTGTATGTCTGAATAGTTGCACCGACATCTTCGATTACTGTTACGGCAATAGATGAGATATCAACATTTCTATTTGTGATGATAAATCTCTGAGTAGTATCGGCTGTATAGGTAAAGGTATCGTTAATGAAATACCCTTCATAAAGAGAAATATTCGACCCTGTGAATGTAATTGTGTTGTTGGGATTAATAATATAGTCAGAGATTACAGTATTTTCGTTAACCGTAAAAGTAAAGTTTCTGTTACTATACCGTGATGTGAATGTAGTCCCACGAGCAACAGGGATAGTTCTCTTTGTAGTATCTGAAGTAGTGACAACAATATTAACATTAGCCTCAGCAGACTTGAATGAGCGCGGCGTGTAGTTAAGTTCTTTTGCGTGAGATACAACAGAGTCTCTGATCTGAGCCGTGTCCAAGAACATCTCAGAAGCCACCATGTTCAGATAGAACATATTGTGGAAAGTGTTGTAAGACAGAACATCGAGGAGAACGTTCATGTTCGATCCTTCGAAGTCGTAGTCTTGGAAACGCGTCTGTGATCTCAGATACTGCTTAAGAGTGTTCTTATGAGTATCAAAGTCAATATTAGATAGAACAATTGAAGAATTAGCTGCCATTATCGTACTCTTTGCAGTGTGACATTTACCGAAATAGGATCTGGTCTATTTATCAGCATATAAACAATCGTTACAATATAACGATTTTGTTCTTCTTGAGCAACAACATTAACTCGCATTACCTTTGCTCTTGGCTCATACTGGGCGATTGTTTCTTGTATGAACACACTAAGGTTATTGGAGGTAAACGAACTCATTGGCTCAAATAGAATTGATCTAATGTCTGAACCAATATTGGGTTGATATAGACGCTCACCTCTATTTGTCAATATTAGATTACGGATAGATCTTGTGACAGCTTTTTCATTGGCGAAACGCAGCAGCATTCCAGACACAGGATGTGGATTGAGATTGACTAGGAAGTCTGAATAGATCTCATCCTTGGCTGCTAGTTCGGTAATTCTGTCGGCGCGTGCCATTTATTAATCCTTATACCAACTCTGTTTTTAGAAATTCGGTTGTTTTAGTGTCAAGGTTATTAATTTCATCATAAGCTGTTTCATTGAACTTTGCGATAGATGACGTATCGAAATCACTAATAGTGGATCCTGCAATAGTATTTAACGAAGTCTGAGCAGTTCCAATATCAGCCAGAGAAGACAAGGCAGTTGTATTAAGACCACTTATAACCTCACCAAGCTCTCCCTGTAAGTCATCTGCAAGATCCTTGAGGTCGCCTGTCACATCCTTGAGAGCTGCCTGGGCTTCTTTTATAGCAGCAGCTACATCACTCATTGCAGCTGAAAGCTCACCTAATTGTATGGTCATCTTAACCTGAGCTTTAAGCTGAGGAGCAGCTGTTGCTGTCACTAGCTTGCCCAACCAACTGACAATTGATGGTGGGGTGGGACTAGGAAGTGAAAGGATTGGTAGGATATCTTTTAGGATATCTGCCTGCACCTTTGACACACTCGCTGTCAGGTCTTTCAAACTACCCGCATGGTCGGCAATAATCAACTTCAGACTTTCTGGGTCTTTAGTATATCTGATCTGATCAGTAATCTCTTTGATCTGTTTTTTATTAATCATTAGTCTATCAACACCACTAATCCGTTTTGCACATGTACTGTCTGGCCAGTAACAGTAGTAAAGGCACCAGATGCTCCTACTGTTGATCCTATAGTACCACTCGTATGAATACTTCCCTGCGTAACAGCTATACCACCAGGAGCTCCTACCTTAACTCCGTTTGCCGAAGCCAGTGTAATCGAACCTCCCGACTTTACGTCAAAGTCTTTGGTAGTAAAGATTGTCTTTGTACCATCTATAATATCGAAACCATCTACTACAGACTTAATTACAACTCTACCTTCGTTATTTATTTCAATATACGAACCTGATTTATGGTAAATATGGACACGCATATTCTCAGGAGTGTCATCTAATTCAATTACATGACCACCTCTTGTGGTAATTGTTCTATTATATGGGTATTGAGCAGCATATGCAGTCGGAGGCTCGGGGCCAATAGGCTGTTTGGTAATTACATTCTTGCCTCTGTGGAGCCAGGACAAGGAGTGTCTATTAGTATCATTACCAGGAATGGTAGGAAACGATCCCATAATCATTGGCATTTGTTTCTCGTTGCCATCCATATAGAATCCAACTACACGTGAACCAATTGCAAGGTTGGGGGAGTCGCCCACACCATCCACACAAGCAGAGGTTGATGGCATCATCACATGGGCCCAATCAATATCACCCGTATCAATATTTGCATCATGTTCGTTTATGATACGAACTTTAACTCTACCAAGTAGCTTAGGATCTTCTATGCTTTCGACAATACCAAGGAACCAACGAAAGCCCTCTTCGCCCATTTGTTGCGTAGTCATGTTACAACCCCTTGAATATCGTTCTTGATTAACTCAAGAGCCTGCGTGTATTGAGGTCTATCACCATTAAGAATAATATGTCTGACTTTAGCAACAAGATATGATCCACTGTCCAGACGGCTCATGCCATCATCTGTAGAAGTGTCAACACCCGAAGGGAGTCTGCATTCGATCATATCACCAACTTGAATAGTAGAGTCACCATAGATATGTATCTGTGTAATATTCTGCGATAGCTTCTGAGCATATGCAGATACCTTTGACAGCTTACCCGATATGTCAGTTTCTGGCTTATCACTTCTTGATGGAACTACTCGTTGCTTTGTGGTGGTCTTACCGTGGTTTCTTGTAAATGAGGTTGTCTGTCCACTACTACTGGTTGATGAAGAAGAACCAAGAGCATCAGCACCAAGGTTATCTGTATATGTAGTCTTTGAGATGTCCCCTGTAATTAAATCAAATTGCTGAACCTCGTTGTTCATTCCACCAGCTTTGATCTTACCAATAGAGTCTGCAAACTGTACACGATTGTATGCAATAATATTACGTAGGTTCACATCTTTGATGTTGTCCTTGCGAGATGCATCATAGAAGAATAGCTTATCACTATTGCCAGCCTCAATAGCCTTCTGACCCAAGTCCATTAACTGTTCAATAGTAATGAAGTTGAATCCCTTTCTATTTTCATAAAAACAATAAGAAGATGATTGGTATCTGTTAGACACAGCTCGCTGTCTAATCATATCGATAGCTTCAAATGGAGTGTGTCTAGTAATCAGCCAGTCAAGAATACCGTCCGAGAAGAATATATTTACTGGCTTTTCCGTCTTGATAAAATCTTCGATTATTCTACCAACAATAAAATCAGCAGTGCCGCTTCCTTTGAGGTTAACAAGAGTCTTTGCATTAGTAATTAGCTCTGCTGATACACACTGTAAAGTATAGCTGATTCTTTTATTGGACTCGTTCGATGTCTTATTATTTACGGCGTTAACTCTTAACAAATACTGTACAGGGGTTGATCCCTTACCAGGAGTCTTGAATACTACCTTGATATACTCTTCGCCAATAATAGGAAAGTTCTGCAGTAGACCACTAGAGTCAGCAATAGTAATCTCTGCCCACATTACCGGAGACATAATGCTTTCGTATATTTCAATAGATGTACACTGAGTAATAAGAGAATATGTTCTTTGTTGATCTTCTGATAGTAAAATAATATCAATCAATTCAACGTCTCCAGGGTGGAAGTCGTTGCCAATACCCTTGACATTAAGACCCTCTTTGAGCAAACTACCAAGAGCGCCCAGTAATTGTTTTTCAACACCAGAGAAAATGTCTTCAATAAAACTCATCGTGTAGCCATAGTCCTTCTGAGATCATTCTCTGCCTGGCCCTTATAGCGAACATCTAGTAGGTTGATAACCTTCTTGGCTTCATTTAGCTCTTGCTCATATTCAAGAAAAGTTACAGGAGACCAGAACGAAACATCTGTGGCTGGGATAGGTGTGCTTAGTGTAGTAATAGTTCCCATAGTAGCAGTGGCGCCAGACTCTTGTCCAGTAATAGTCCCCGATAGGGTTCCATTAACATGCTGGACAGTAATACTACCTGTACCTACATATGTGACAAAAGCATAATTCGTGCCATTTGTCTGTACTTCTTCACCAACACGGAACGTACCTACTACAGATGTAATTACAGCAGACTGGATCTTATTAGTGGCAGCAGTATCATCATGTCTCTTTCTGACATATTTGGCTACATTTAATACATTATTCAGAACAGGTTCATAGTATTTCTGTGTACCATTTGACAACGAAGCAAATTGAGCAGGAGTAATTGCTACACTAGTATTATCATACCAGTTGTTTCTATACAGCTTAATCTTACGCGCAGCAAGGGCAAAGGATCCATACTTAGACTTCATATGCTCGTTGAAATCATCTTCCGATAGCGGCAAATCATAATAAGGATCAATAGTATTATTGGTCAACCAGATCAACCATGTGTAGCCTGGATTGTCGTAGTAGAGATCAGACACGTGGTCGAGACGGTCGTTTGTATCCATTGTGTACGGATAGAACGCAGTCCTTGCGTTTCTCACAGCATCCGACAGACGTGAACGTGCAAGAAGGTTCTTGACCACATTACCGTTATAAGTGATGGTTGGTAACTTATCAAAGTAGTTCATGTGGAAGCTGTTCCTTCAGTTGGATTACTTTCCGTATCACCATTGGTTTCGGCAGGAGGGGGATCGTTGAAGCCATCTTTTAGTGTTCCAACGCCTTTATCTACTCGTGCGGTGATTTCAGCTTCAGTTCCTGTTCCATCAGTTCCACCCCAATCAGACGAAAGCAAATATTCAATTTCTTTAAAGTTAATAGAAAGTTGAATAATGACAGGTCTATTATCCCCTGAGAAGAAAGCCGGCGAAGCCCCTGCAGAATAATTAACGTTGACAGATGACATAAAGCATCTTTTCATTTTAATAATCGAGTTCTCTGTCCACCCCCACTCGCTTGCGCTACCAAATGTCATGTTATCCCATGGAAAGAAGTTCATTTGGCATATGTAAGGATAGTCAAGAATAGATGCCGATCCAGACATAGTATTAGATGGGAGGGCTCGCATTTTTAGTATTTGAATAATTCTTTTGATCTGAGCGCTTTCCTCTGCGCTTGTTGGCATGAAGGTCCAGGTCAACGACATTTCGCGAAGTATTGGCCCTTGAAACGCAACGGAAGGATTAGGGTTGGGAGCAACGCCCGCGGCTTGTTGAATAGCTGATGAGATAGCCTCTGGCGGCAATGCATCTTTTACTGCACCAGCAGCTTTGCCTGCAAGCTGACCTAGGAATCCACCAGACATTGCTCCAACTGCCCCAGCTGCCATGCCGGCCATACCGCTTGCTAAGTTACCAGCTTGTCTAAGACCCTCTGCAGCCATCCCGCCACCAGGAGAACCGTTTGCAATATCTCCAACTAATACCAAATCGATGTTATTATAGGCAACAGAAGTATCATCCCGCAGCTCAGCTGGCAGTGGAAGTCTAATCAGATGTTCTGTTTTAAACTCAGGATTACCAAAGGGCTTTGGCCTCTCATACTTTGCCAGCCGCAGCGTGCAAAAGTATTTTAGATCCTTCATGATTGCTGCTGAAACCATTAAACTATCGCATCCAAAATAACGCTAGCATATTTTTTCTTAGATGCTATCTTTGATGTGGGGTTAATTTCTTGAAGATGTACTCCCAAACTCTGAGTACTTGATCTACGAAGCAGTTTGAGGTCTGCACCAGCGACACGAGCAGGGTCCTTACCTGCTAGAGCATAGTACATCTCAGCTGATTGATTGACAATCGAGTCCGTCTTCTGAGTAGAAAAAGCTGAGATGGATTCAAATGAAGCTCCTACGTTGAAGAGCGATTCGGCAGTCGAAGTTGCTGATGATAGTAGACCCATGGGAAGCTTTGAAGTCGCAGCTGAAATAACATTATCGAGGATCTTTCCTCCTATAGACTTACCTGCTGACTTTACAAACTTGTTGACATTAAAAGCCATTTTTGCTTTCCTATTTTTGTTATAAATATACTTATAGACTTACGTATAAGGTTATTTATAGTGGATGTAAGATAGTTATGGCGTACAGGGGTGTTTTTAAAGCTCGCAATCCCGGCAAATATAAAGGTGACTATAACAACATAGTATATAGATCGCGATGGGAACTCAAGCTAATGATGCATCTAGATGAACATCCTGATGTATTAGAATGGTCTTCTGAAGAAGTTGTGATCCCTTATATGTCTCCTATTGATGGAAAGCGTCATAGATACTTTGTGGACTTCTTCGTGAAAAAGAAGAACCGTGGTGGAGCAATCGAGTCCGTGTTGATTGAGGTAAAGCCTCTTGCACAGACAAGACCTCCTGAAGTGAAGATTTCAAAAGGCCAGAAGCCAACCAGACGTTATATTAATGAAGTTATGACATGGGGTGTTAATGAGGCCAAGTGGAGAGCAGCTACTCAGTACTGTGAGGACAGAGGCTGGAAGTTTATCATAATGACCGAAAAAGAACTAGGAATTACGTTTTAATGGCAACTGTATTTGATACCATCATTACACAAGGTGTTCGAGCTGGACAGATCCCTGCCAGGACTGACGAAGCTCGTGCCTGGTATAGAGACGCCGCAAAGAGCTACGGCCGTGTGAATGAAAAGACATTGCTGGCTGGAGATAGGACTCGTCTGGTCAGTCGGATCAAACCTGGTCACATGTACATGTTTATGTACGACCCAAAGTTCAAAGACACACTTCCCTACTATGACCGCTTTCCTATGATCTTCCCCTTTAGGGTCGAGGGCGACAGGTTCTGGGGTATCAACCTTCACTACCTTCCACATCGTATGAGAGCCCAGTTAATGGATAGTCTATATGATCTTGCTACTAATCAGCGATACGACGAGACTACAAGAATCCAGGGATCCTATGCCTTGCTAAATAGAGCTGCAAGATCGAAGTGGATCCAGCCATGTGTTAAGCAGTATTTGTTTACTCAATTGAATTCAAAGTTTATGTATGTTTACCCTTCTGAGTGGGACATTGCACTATTCTTACCACTGGAAAGATTCAGCAAGGCTTCGAAGACACAAGTATGGTCTCAGACCAAACAGGCCGTAGGAAGATAAGATGAATATTAGCGAGTTTCAAGGTAGTATTAATCAACGTGGTGTTCTTCAGAACAATCGGTTTGTTGCGTTCTTCAACGTTCCTAAATCTCTCGAAAAACTCCAAACTCGTTATGGCATACAAGATAAAATTATCTCTGCAAGATGTGAGGCTGCGCAGATCCCGGGAGTCAATCTAACTACCATTGATCAGCCACGTCTTGGGTATGGTCCTTCTGAAGCAATGCCACACAACGTTACACTAGATGATGTGTCGTTGACTTTCCTTCTTGACGGTCAGTCTTCTCTCCATGCGCTGTTCTACGAGTGGTTCAACACAATTGTAAACTTCCAAGGGTCAACGGGGCAATCCACTCTAAAGGGTAACCAGACTATGGGCCCTGGAGGAAAGACAATTGGTAGTGCATTCGAAGTAGGATACAAAGAGAACTATCGTACTGATATTCTAATCAGTGTGTATAATGCCAGCGCCTATGAGGGTAATAGGAAGGTATCGGACATGGGTATCAACGTGATGAACGTAAGGCTATTTAATGCTTTCCCTAAGACGCTTCCATCTGTTGACCTTTCGTGGCAGAACAACGATGAGTTGATTAGACTCACCGTTCCCTTTTCCTATACCGACTTCCAAATGACTTACCCTAGACATGGCACTACATTTAATCCAAGTATAGCAGCAGCCATAACTGGTCCAGCTGATATATCACAAGACGAAGCAGCAAGAGAGTTTGCAGAAGCAGCTGACTTCTACTCAGAAAATTCATCGTTTACATCAACATTAGATTACACATAGGAGTGAATAATCATGGCTTTACCTAAAATTGACAAACCACTATTTGACTTGAAAGTACCTTCCCTTGATACGAGTATCAAGGCTCGTCCTTTTGTTGTGAAAGAAGAGAAGATTCTTCTTACAGCTCAACAGTCAGGAACAGAAAAGGACATCGTGCTTGCTATTAAACAAGTGCTGCAGAACTGTATTGTAGATCCTACATTTGATACAGATACTCTGACTACATTCGATCTTGAATACATGTTCTTGAAGCTTCGCGCACGTTCTGTCAGCAATATCATCGAAGTGTCTTATCGTGATAATGACGATAACAAAGTTTATGAGTTTGAAATTGATTTGGACACTGTAGAAATGCTGCAGGACAAGCCAACCAATAACAAGATTATGGTCACCGATGAAGTCGGCATTGTAATGAAGTTTCCATCAGTCACTGTTCTAGAAGGTGTTCCTGAAGAAGTCTCAGCAACTGATCTTGTAGAGTATCTCGTAAGATCCTGTATTGATCAGGTCTTTGATGCAGACGAAGTATATCTTGCATCAGAGCAGACTATCGAAGAGCTATCAGAATTCATCGATAGTCTTGATATTGAAACGTTTAATAAGATCCGCGAGTTCTTTGACTCGCTTCCACAGCTTTATCATAAGCTCGAATATGTAAACTCTAATGGGGATGCCCGTACAATTGAACTGACGACACTTAATGATTTTTTTACCTGGCGCTGAGTCATAATTCATTAGCGAATTATTATACAACTCTGTTCGCTATGGCTCAGCATCATAATTATTCTATTACTGAGCTTGAAGATATGATGCCATATGAACGTGATGTGTATGTCGACATGCTTCTAGCATTCCTAGCAAAACAAAAAGAAGAGATGGAAAAGGGTAGATAAAGGTAGTGGGCTTAGCATC
>Ga0181356_1001488_pt1 | contig 10143 bp, 10 predicted proteins | sample Fa13VDMM110SN_FD_130104 | JGI IMG/M metagenome (GOLD analysis project Ga0181356, IMG submission 130104) | Freshwater viral communities from Lake Michigan, USA - Fa13.VD.MM110.S.N | ecosystem: Environmental > Aquatic > Freshwater > Lake | place: USA: Michigan | collected 2013-09-24 | reverse complement strand
TGGCCCTCAATTTACTTATGCCGAGATCAATCCAAGCAATCACCGATCAGGCTTTGCGGTGCTGAACTTCTTTAATGGAACACTTTTGTGGCCAGAGCTGGTCCACAAGTTTGATGAAGATCAGATTGAATTTAGGGGTGAGGTCATCGATGTAGGTGAATTTTGAGCGCCTGGCTAATCATTCTGACTGGCGCGATCTATGCCTACATTGCTGGGGAGCAGCTGCTTAAAGGCAATGCGTCTATGGCCGTGGTGTATGCAGGCTACGCATTTTCAAATGTGGGGCTGTACTTGATGGCCAAGTAAGCCCCATTTGCAACCCATAGGTTAAAGTTCCTCTTTAGAATCTAAAGCGAAAGGTGGGATTTCTTCTTCTTCAGTATCTTCATCTTCAAAGTCTTCATCATCAAGCTCAGTGGCAACATAGTCCACTGCCCAGCCGTGTTCCTCTTGAAAGAGGATAAATTCTTGAATGATCTGAATTTTGTCAAAATCATGCGTTTCCACTGTAATTTTCTCTGGCTGAATCCAGCCGAATTCCATTTCAAATTTCATGATATTCCCCAGGTTAAGCAGCCGATTGCTGCAAAATTATCGTAGTCCGATTTTGTGTCAATGAAAAGTCTTATCTATTGGGGTCTGTTTAGGGCAAAATTAGACCATGGCCAGCCAAACACAACAACTTGAAAATCCCACTCCACCAGGACTTGGTTATCCGACCGAGACCTATGAGCGCAGGCATTTCAACGAAAACAATGGCGCATTAACTGTTTACTTTAAAAAACTGTCATTTGTGCTGGGGTCTTTGTTTGGACCAAGAGGCGGTCGGTTTATGAATGCCCCCCATGGGGCTTTTCAAGATTCGACCAACCAAGTGGCTGCCAACACCACCACGGCCTATGCGGTCACATTCAACACCACAGACTTTTCTAATGGTGTGACTGTGGCCAGTGGGTCCAGAATCACTGTGGCCGATGCCGGAATCTGGAACTTGCAATTTTCCATTCAGTTTACAAACACGACAAATGCTTCTCAGGATGTAGATGTCTGGTTTCGGGTCAATGGCACAAATGTGGCCAACTCAAACAGCCGATTTGGCTTTGCACCTAGAAAAGGTGCTGGAGACCCGTACCACACCATTGCTGCCATCAACTACTTTGTGAGCTTAAATGCGACTGACTATGTTGAGATAATGTGGAGGCCGACCGACACGGGTGTGTCCATTGAGCAATACGCTGCTGGAACAAGCCCCACACGGCCAGCAGTCCCATCAGCCATTGTCACAATGAGCTTTGTCTCAAACATCAAATAAAAACTGCCATGTACATACCTTTAAAGCTACCCCCAGGTGTTTTCCGAAATGGTACTGAATACCAGGCAGCAGGCCGCTGGTATGACGCAAACCTAGTCCGCTGGTATGAGGGGACACTGCGCCCCATCAATGGATGGCGCACCAGGTCAAGCTCACAGATGTCAGGCTCATGCCGAGGCATCATCACTTGGCGCGACAATGGCAGTGATCGTTGGATTGGCGCTGGAACGCATACAAAACTGTATGTCATGAATGCCATTGGCACATTGAAAGACATCACGCCCACAGGCTTCACCACGGGTTATGCAAGCTCCACAGTGCTGACTGGCTATGGTTATAACGCCTACGGCTCATTTGCTTATGGTGTTGCCAGACCTGACACTGGTACGCCAATAGCAGCCACCACCTGGTCACTTGATACATGGGGCGAGTATTTAATTGCCTGCTCTTCATGGGATGGCAAGATTTATGAGTGGCAATTGGGTTTCTCAACACCTACCAAGGCAGCGGCAATCACCAATGCACCCACTGGAAACAAGGCGGTTTTAGTCACCCAAGAGCGCATTATCTTTGCACTTGGTGCGGGTGGTAATCCACGCAAGGTGCAGTGGTGCGACCAAGAGAACAATACCCAGTGGACACCGGCAGGCGACAACCTTGCAGGCGACTATGAACTGGCCACCCCTGGCTCACTCATTGCCGGCAAGCGGGTCAAGGGTGTCAACCTACTGTTTACAGATGTGGATGTCCACACGGCCCAGTATGTTGGCGCACCATTTGTCTATGGCTTTGAGAAGGCTGGCTCTGGCTGTGGTCTGATCTCAGCCCAGTCTGTGGCGGCCATTGATACGGCAGCCATTTGGATGAGCAATTCTGGCTTCTGGATTTATGACGGCTATGTCAAGCCACTGCCAAGCGATGTGTCAGATTACATCTTTGACAATATCAACTATGCGCAGGCATCCAAGATTTATGCGGTCCATGTCAGCAAGTATGGTGAGATTTGGTGGTATTACCCAAGTGCGGCCAGTAATGAAAATGACTCTTATGTCACTTTTAACTACCGCGAAAACCATTGGAGCATTGGCACATTGGCCCGAACTGCTGGTGTTGACTCTGGTGTCTACACATACCCTCTGATGGTCTCAAGCGATGGTTACATCTATGAGCATGAGGTGGGCTACAACTACGATGGCTCAAGCCTTTTTGCTGAGTCTGGCCCAGTCCAATTGGGCAATGGCGACAACATCATGTCGGTGCGCCAAGTGGTCCCAGACGAGCAGACACTGGGTGAGGCGGTGGTTTCATTTAAAACGAGAAACTATCCCACAGGCACACAATCCACATTTGGACCATACACGGCAGCCAACCCAACTAGCGTCAGATTTTCTGGCCGCCAAGTCAATATGCGGGTAACTGGCGACACTTTGTCTGACTGGCGCATTGGGGTGATGAGGCTTGAAGCTATCCCTGCCGGTAAGCGATGAGCGACCAAGAACATTTGGACAGGCTGCGCCACCATGTGGAGGCTGCTTTAGAATACAGTGGAGGCACACACAATTTTGACGATGTCGCTGAGATGGTCGAGGATCACGGATTACAGCTGTGGCCAGCCAAAGACTCGGTGGTATTGACAGAGATCATTGTCTATCCCAGGCTAAAGAATTTGCATTATTTTCTGGCTGGTGGCGACCTAGATGAACTCTCACGGATGAGACCATTGATCGAATCCTGGGGCAAGTCTGTCGGCTGCACCAGGGTGACTTTGGCAGGCCGAAGAGGCTGGGCCAAGACATTTTTGAAAGACGAAGGGTACAGTCCACAATGGTCTGTACTGGCAAAGGAACTTTAGGGGATAAATATGGCAACTTCAGCAGGACTCGCATGGTCATTGAATAATGGCATTAGTCAAGCGCAATACGATCAAAGTATTGCCAACGCATACGCACAAGCGCAGGCCAAAGGCTTGACCGATGCGCAGATCGAAAGCAACATGAATCAGTATGGCGTAAGCGCCACCGATGTTTCACGCGCTTTAGGTGTTCCTGTTGGTGATGTGCAAACCAGACTTCAAACGGCCACTCCAACAACGGCTGCTGAAATTGAATATGACCGAGCAGCCATGTCAGAGCTTGCTTTGCGCCAAGGCTCAAACCAGCAGCAAATTGCTGCAAACGAAAGAGCTTATCAAGAATATTTGCGCTTGAATGAGATTAAGAATCAACAGCAAATTGCGTCTAATCTGGCTCTTTCTAATGAACAAAAGCGCTTGAATGAAATTAAGAATCAGCAGCAGATTGGTTCAAACCAAAAGGCTTATGAAGAATATTTGCGTCTGAATGAAGCTAAGAATCAGCAGCAGATTGCGGCTAATTTGGCTCTTTCTAACGAGCAAAAGCGCTTGAATGAGATTAAGAATCAAGAGCAGATTTCAGCTAATTTAGCTTTGTCTAATGAGCAAAAGCGCTTGAATGAGATTAAGAATCAAGAGCAGATTGCAAGCAATCAAAGGAATTATGAGACATATCTTGCCAATCAGCAGAAGTTGGCAGGCATACAAGCTGGCACTGGGCTTTTGGAGCAGAACTTCAGAAACTATCAGTCCATTGCACCAGGCGCGCAATATGACCCATCAGTCACTGGTGGAATGTCACCCTACAGCAAGGTCATGGGCCAGATGAGTCCTTTGACAAATCCCTATGCTGGCATGGCAATAAATCAACCAATGGGCGGATATAACCCTGGTCTGTATGACCAAATTGCAGCGGTTAATACTGCCAAGACAGCAGCAGAACAAGCGGCTACAGCAGCAGCATCAGCAGCATCAGCACAACAATTGGATTCAAGCAGCACTGGCGGCTTGGCCCAAGGCGGTATGGTCCATGGTGGCTTGATGTTTGGCATGAATCCACCTGGTCCAGATGATGGCGCTGTCAATCTTGATCTTGGCGAATATGTGATCAAAAAATCTGCTGTCAATAAATATGGCCGTGGACTCTTGGACATGATCAACGAAGGCAAAGTGCCTGCTAAAAAATTAAAGTCTTTACTCGGATAAGGTGGCAATATGTCAAAAGGTGGAACAACTACATCGACAAGCTCCATTGATCCACAGATCAAAGAGGCATTCTTGGCCAACTTTCAGCAGGCCCAAGGGGTCGCTGGTGCATTGCCGGTCCAGCAGTTTGCTGGATATAACCCAATGTATGAGGCAGGCGAGGAGGCTCTGGTCAACACGGCCCTCGCTGGCCCAGGCATTACTGGCACAGACTTGGCTGCACGAATGGCGGCTTATGGCGGTGTTTACCAGCCAGCGGGTGTGCAAGCGACAAGCACTAATTTAAGCATGGGGCAAGGCCCAGGCTCTATCGGTTCTTACATGAATCCATATACAGCCCAAGTGCGCACCAATGCCTTGGCTGATTTGGAATCTGCGCGTCAAGCGGCCATCAAACAGACTGGCCAGCAGGCCATGCAAGCCCGTGCATTTGGTGGATCACGCCAAGGTGTGGCCGAGAGCTTGACTAACCAAGGGTTTGCCAAGCAGGCTGCCAATCTTGGAACATCTTTGAACGAATCAGCATTCAATCAGGCCATGGCCATGCAGCAGGCTGATATTGCCCGTCAGCAACAAGCTGATCTGGCCAATCAGCAAGCCGGCTTGCAAGGCGCTCAATTGCGTTTAGGCGGTGCAAGCCAGCTTGGCAATTTGGCTGCACAACAACAAGCATTGCGTCTTGGTGGCGCTCAAGCGGTCATGGCCGCTGGCGGTGCGCGTCAGGCTTTGGACCAGCAACAAATGGATGCAATCCGAAATATTGGTTTGCAGCGTTTGGGTGTGGTCCAGTCTTCACTAGGTGCGCAGCCTGCCAACCTTGGCATGGTGGCTCAGACTCCATACAGTCAAAATGTTGGCGCTGGCGCTCTTGGTGGCGCTTTGGCTGGCGCTCAATTGGGCAGTGTTGTTCCGGGTATTGGTACAGCAATTGGTGCAATTGGTGGCGGTATTCTTGGCCTATTGCGTTAATTAGAAGGATCAAAAAATGGCTAATGAAACTGGATTTGATTTAAGCAGTTTATTCAGTGGCGGGTTTGGTGGCACTCCATCAGGACTTGATGCATTGCTGACAGAAGACCAACGCAAATTGATGGGGCGCAATGCAACACTTTCAGCAGCTGCTGCACTATTGCAAGCCAGTGGCCGAAGTGCAGTGCCAATCAGCTTGGGCCAAGCACTTGGTGGAGCTTTGCAGGCTGGCCAGCAAGGTTATCAGCAGGCAAGAGCTGGATCACTGCAAGATTTGCTTTTGGGTGAAAAGATAAAAGAAAGCCAAGCAGAACGTGCGCGTGACGTAGATTATTTTGCAATGCTAAAGGCCGCAGGCCAACCAACACAACCAATGCCTACAGCAGGCGCTCAAATCCCCTTGCCCCCAGCGGACATTGATGGCCCTGGTGTGCAAGTGTTTGCACCAGATGCCCCTAGAGCAGCTGCGCCAGCGGCAGTGCCAAATATTTATGCTAATTTGACACAAGATCAGCGCACACTGCTAGCCGGTATGCCTCGCAAAGAGGGTGCAAAGTATTTGCTTGAAACTTTGAAGCCACAAGAAACAGTGGGTCAACCATTTTTAGGTCAAGACAATAAGTTTTACATTCAGACAAAAACTGGCGGTGTTATTCCAGCACCTATCGCCCCAGCGGCCAAGCCAGTTGGTCCGCCACAGCAAGTATTGGGTGCTGGTAATAAGCCCGTGCTAGTGCAATATTACGATGATGGCTCCTATAAACAAGTCAGCGGTGTGTCTCCATTGATACCCCCAGAAAAAGTTGATACGGGTGCTGGAATTCAATTTATTGACCCCTATGCCCAAGCGCCTGGATCAGTAATTCCAAAAACTTTAGCTCCGCAAGTTGTTGGAAATGCTGAAGATGGGTATTTTGTTGTTGGCGGTGGCGGTGGCGCTAGACCTCGGCCAGCAGCTGGTGCAGCTCCAGCCCCAGCAGCAGCAGGCCAAGCTCCCACAGTTGGTCCAGCTCCAGCAGCGGCCCCAGCTCCAGCAGCCGGTCCAGTGCCACTAATCCCTGGCACTGGAAAAGCATTTGCAAGAGAAAAAGATTTAAGGGCTACTTTCACAACTGAAATGAAGCCGTTTACAGATTTGGCTCAAGCCTTTAGAAAAGTTGAGGCAGCGGCATTGAATCCATCAGCGGCTGGAGACATTTCATTGGTTTATGGTTACATGAAAATCCTAGACCCAGGCTCAACTGTTATGCAGGGTGAGCAGGCCACAGCGGCAAATGCTGGTGGAGTTTCAGACAGGGTCAGAGCTATGTACAACAAGGCTTTGACCGGAGAGACCTTGGCCGACAATGTCAGGCAAGACTTTTATGCTCAGTCAAGAAATCTGATTGAGTCTCAAAGACCATTGCAGCAAGACATATCAGAGAGATACGGCTTAATTGCTACACAAAACAAATTAGACCCAAATCAAATTGTTTTTGATCCATTTAAGCGAATCAGAACACCAGTAGAAATTGCCGCTGAAGCTGCCAAAGAAAAAGAAAAAGACAAAAAGAAAAAGCCTGCTTCATATAACAATATATATAACCTTTTACCAAGGAACTGATAATGGCTACGATTTCCAATATTGAAAGATTGCAGGAAAATATTCGCAGAATGCAAGAGCAAAATGCGCCTGCAAATGATGTTGTTGGTTATCTTAAATCTGAAGGATTTACCCCAACAAAATTTGAAGCAGCAGTCGCAAGCGCCAGAAAGTTGGGCGGCCCACCGGTAGAGGCTGGGTTTGGTCGATCAGTTTTGCAAGGTCTTAGTTTCAACTTTGCTGATGAGATTGAGGCGGCACTCAGGTCTGGGTCTTTGTCAAACAAAGAATATGAAAACCAACTGGCAAGAGTCAGGGCCGGCATCAAAGAGTATGAGCAGCAATACCCTGGTCGAGCATTTGCTGGTGAAATGATTGGCGGTTTAGCCCCGACAGCTGCCGCCCTTATTGCTGCACCATTTACTGGCGGGGCCACAGGACCAGCGGCTGTTGCTGGTGCAACACGCATTGCAACCAAAATCCCAAGTCTTGGCAGCATTGCCTTGCGTGGTGCTGGATATGGCGCTGCATCAGGCGCTGTCTCTGGTGCTGGTGGCGCTCAAGGTGGTTTGGAAAACAGATTAAGCTCTGCGGCTTTGGGTGGTGCAACTGGCGCAGCATTTGGTGGTGCAAGTCCAGTGGTTACTCAGGCAGTAAGCTCTGGTGGCAAAGCAGTCAAAAGCGTTTTTAAACCTACCCAGCCTCAAGATGCATTAAACAAAGCGCAAGAACTTATTGCAAAGAAGCTGGCCCAAGAAGGGATTGATCCACTGCAATTAGCGCGTCAACAAGAGCTAAGAAATCTCACTTTAGGTGTGAAAGACGAAACCTTGGCAGATTATGGTGGCGAGTCAATGAGGCGCTTGGCTCGTGGTGCTATGGCAATCCCACAATCCGCGCAAACTGAAACGCGCCAAATGTTAATTGAACGCGCCCAAGGTGCGGGACCAAGAATTACACAAGACATCACTGACCTCACAGCTGTGGGTGCGCGTGATATCCAAGAGGTGGCTAATGAAATTGTTGCAAATCGGTCTAGGTTGGCAGCCCCACTTTATGACGAGGCCAGAAGCGCTGGACAGATAAGCTCGCCCGAACTTAATAATTTGTTGACCAAATCCAAAGACATTCAGCAGGCCATTGGCGATGCAAGACGATTGCCTCAGTTTGCAGATTTGCCTGACAACGACATGGTCATGCTAGACAAGGCTTACAAGTATGTTGGCGGCATTGCAAATGAAGCAAGAAAAGCTGGCAAAACTAATCGTGCAAATGACCTTGATGAATTGCGCGTTAATTTGCTTGATGCAATCAAAAAAGAAGTGCCAGTCTATGGCAAAGCGGTAAAAACCTTTGCAGATGAGTCTGTATTAAATGACGCGCTTGAAGCTGGCTCAAAAAACTTTCTAAAGAAAAGACCATCAGAAATAAACAGAGAGCTTGCCAAATTTTCTGATGACTCAGAAAAACAAATGTATCGTTTGGGCGCGATTCAGTCTGTGCGCGATGATATTTATGGGGAAAAAGAATTAAAGAACATTGCTGACAAATACTTGAATTCACGCGAAATGCGTGATCGTATGCGAACAGTATTTAACTCTGACGGGGAATATGAGGCATTTGTAAAAAATCTTGAGCGTGAGCGCCAAATGGCAATCACTCGATCACGCATTGAAGGTGGATCACCGACAGCGCTGATTGGACAAGATATTGCCGAGCTGTCTGGCCCAGGGCCGTCTGAGGTTCTTTCTGCTGGCAGTCAACTGATGCGTGGCGACCTTATCGGTGGCGGTCTTAACTTGGTGGGCCAGTTGGCTCCAAGACTCCAAGGCATAAATGAGAATGTGGCCGAGCAAGTGGCGCGAAATGTTTTAAACCCTAGTTTTGCACAGCAGCAAGAACTTTTGACCAGCCTTTCACCAGTGATGGATGAGCTTAGAAGGCGAGCATTACAGCAGCAGACCCGTGCAGCTGGCGTGTCTACTAGTGCCGGTCAATTTGTACCAGGCTTGTTGAGCGAATAACTAAGACCCAAAAAACGCGGCCACAAGCGGGTCGCGTTTAACTACCCGTGCTTTTTGTCTGCGTCTAGCAAGACCAAAATCTTTGTCATCTGCTGACATTTTCTCTCTGAATTTTCTTATTCTCTCTAAGCCTGATGCCGCCTCTTGTGGCCTTGGCATATCCTCACCCTCACCCCATGACCACAGGGGCCGCCACTGCCGATTGGCTGGCACTGACTCATAGCCTGAGATATGCACCAGCTCAAACCGATGCATATCAAATAAAACCCTCGCAGCACTGCGCCTGGCACAAAAGCACAGCTTGGCCAAGTCGAGGTCTGAGAGGTTCCCTTTCTTCTGCAAGGCTGCCTCGATGGCAGGCTCTACACGGGGCTTTAAGCCTCTGGCCATGTGCTGGTCTCCATTCTGGCTTTCAAGCGCTCCAGCATTGTCCTGACCACGAATGCACGGGCTTTGACCTCAGAGGGAATGGCGTGACCATAAACCTCTGGGTGAAGTAGGTCATTGACCAGGTCAAGGCAGGCATCAAGGGCCGGTGGCAATTCTTTATCTGTCATGGTATTTTTTCAGCGCAGACACTTCAATATGGTCCACAAACCCTTGCAAAATCATGTGAGCAATGTCCACATCGGTGCCAGCGATGTATGCATTATTCAGCGTCATGCACTCTTCAAAGTCAGGCTCATAAGGTGAGCCAAGGGAGTCAACTGATCCCTTTTCTTCTGGGCTGTATTCCAAAAAGCATATAAGGTCCACATCTTCAATGCAGCACTCGAACTGGAACAAGCCTCTGGGGCAGCTGGGTGTTGGGCCGTAGTTCATGATCAACCCCTCCAAGCCAGCATCACGCCAATGCCACCAAAAATAATGATGGCCAAGGTGCATTCGATCAGGGTGGTAATGATTTTCTGTTTCATCGGTTTCTTTCGTTTAAGTAATAGGAGTAACGAAGTATGACAGAAATGAACTATCTGTAAAGAATTATTTTTATCTGTTGTTTTTTTACATATACCGCAATTAGAATGCGGCCATGGAATCAATTCACACTATCAGGGCAAGGGCCAAGGCTCACAAAATCACCATGTCTGCCGTGTGCGATGAGGCTGGCATCCAGCAGTCCCAAGTCAGCCGGTGGCTGTCTGGAACTGTGGAGCCATTGTGGACATCAGTCAATCAATTGCACTTGGCGCTTGAGAAG